>Ga0316204_10002331_pt1 | contig 43704 bp, 43 predicted proteins | sample 6monrhotite_MG_2_FD_205661 | JGI IMG/M metagenome (GOLD analysis project Ga0316204, IMG submission 205661) | Microbial mat bacterial communities from mineral coupon in-situ incubated in ocean water Damariscotta River, Maine, United States -... | ecosystem: Environmental > Aquatic > Marine >... | reverse complement strand
GTCCAAAGATCGCGTTCCATGCTTGATTCTCCGTGCAAAAGAGACCAAGTATGGACGCGTTTCTTTGTAGATTCAATGCCGAACAAGCGCCGAATGGCGCATAAGCCTCGGGCTTCCGGGGGAGGTGGCCGCGTCTTCGCGGACGGGGGGCTTTCTTAAGAGAAGCAATGAGCAAAGCAAGACCCCCTCCGCCTCACTTCGTTCAGCACCTCCCCCGGAAGCCCGGGGGAGGAGAGAAGATCGCGATCTTGTGTATGGAATAGAATCGTCAGGCACGGGCTTGTCAAACCTGTGGCGGGGGCGGGGATTGGGCCGATAGATGGGATATACTTGGGTTCGTCGAGTTTTGCCCGTTTGGTCGGGGCTTTGGCGGATTCGCAGGAGGCTTTCCCCGTATGCAATGGATGCTCAAACTTCGTTTGCGAGTCTTTGCGCTGCTTGTCGCGCTGGGGCTTTTGGTCTTTGGAGTGGTCAGTGTGCTCTCGGTTGGGGTCTTGCCTGCGATGGGGGTCGCGCTCACGATCGCGGTGACGATGGTCAACTCAATGACCTCTCGGCTTGATGCAATGACCTGCGCCGGGTGCGGGACGAGCATCGAACAATCGCCTGCGGGGACGCACGGGATCGCCTGCACATCCTGCGGCACAATCAACCATCCATTCAACACCGGCGGCGAGAAGGGCCTCGCGAGCGAGTTTGTGTTTGATGACGAGGATGAGACTGCCTGATTCGGGATTGCTCGATACCAGATATATTAAAAAAACGCCCAGAGCAATCTCTGGGCGTTTGTGGTTTGAATCGTGAAGCGGATGCTTACTTCGAGTCCATCGCTTCCATCTTCTTGTTGAAGTCGTCGGCGCTGATCTCTTCGATCTCGGCATCGGCGAGGATGACATCGACCGTCTTGTGCTCGCGGATCTGCTGGAGCAAGGTCTGGGCTTGCCCGGACTTGATCAGCTCGTCGCGGACCTGCTCGGGGCGTTTGCCTTGCTGGGTGGCGAGGCGGACGATCTGGGCGTTGACCTCTGGCTCTTCGACCGTCACTTCGAGGGTGTCGGCTGCCTTGTTGAGGATGAAGAACTGCTTGAGTTCGTTGGTCGCACTCTCGGCTGAGGAGTTTCGGAGTTCGGCCATGTGCTGTTCGATCTCGTTTGGATCGACGCCTCGGTACATCATGTCCATGCGTCGGCGTTCGAGGTTCCGTGCTGCCTGCTGGGCGGTGAGCCCTTCGGGGAGTTCGAAGTCGATCGCGTCGGCGAGGTGCTTGGTGATCTGCTGACGCATGACCGCCTGCTGCTGGGTTTCGGCCCGCTGGGTGAGCTGGGCGGTGACCATTTCACGAAGTTGTTCTTCGTCGTTGAAGCCGTACTTGGCGACCAGGTCGGTCATGACGGCGGGGACGATGCGGTAGACCTTGACGACTTCATAGGCGATGGTGAGGGCTTTGCCTCGGAGCGCTTCGACTTCGTGGTTTTCTGGGCCTGTGAGCTTGATGGTGAGCTTGTCACCATCTTTGGGGGTACCGATCTGCTTGGTGAAGTCTGGGACGATGACGCCCAGGATCATCCCTTCTTTGCCATCTTCGGGGATCTGGACGACGGCGCCTTCGATGTTGTAGTGCTCGGTGCCCTCGGCGTCGGTCATCACGGCGTTGCCGGTGAGGTAATCGCCTTTTTCGGAATCTTCGCGCTCATCGAGCGAGCCTTCGTTGATGGCGATCTTTTTGACCTCGTCATCAACGAGATCTTTGGGGAGCGAGGTGTCTGGCTTGAGGACCTTGATGCCTTTGAGTTCGGGGAGTTCGAACTCGGGCATGACCTCGACTTCGACCTCGAAGTGGACGGGCTGTCCTGCTTCGACCTCGATGCCTTCCATCGCTTCGGATGGTGGCTGGGAGAGGACTTTGAGTTCGTTGTCCTTGACGGCTTCCTGATACGCATGGGAGATCAGGTTTGATTTGGTTTCTTCCTTGACATACGACCCGAATCGTTTTTCGATCAGGCGACGCGGGGCGTGTCCTTTGCGGAAACCGGGGATGTTGGCTTCATGGGCGACCGAGGCGAAGGCCATTTCGATCTGTCCATCGACGGTTTCTGAGGGAATGTCGATCGAGATTCTCTTTCGACAGGGGCCTACATCTTCGACTTTGACGGTATTGGTTGCGTTGTCTGACATGATAATCCTTTGGTTCATGTCGCGCACAGGACTGCTGTCGATCCGCCATCGTGCGCCTGAGTCCCGGATCGACCCCGCCGAACGCCGACAGGAGAAGAAGTGTAGGCATTGGTTGAATCTCAGGGGGCGTTTAAGGTTGAAGTTGGGTCATGCGGGGCTATGATCCCACCTGATTATGGCCAGGCTGTGATCGGCGAGCCGAGGTGGCGGAATTGGTAGACGCGGTGGATTCAAAATCCACTTCTGGAAACAGAGTGGGGGTTCAAGTCCCCCCCCCGGCATTCAAATCAACCCAGATTTATACCACGAGAAGGATGGTTTTCCATGGCAGACGAACAACAACCCCAGCAGCAACAAGTCCAGCTCCGCATCGACGAATCGAAGATGACGAGCACTTATGCCAACACTATCCGGACATCCAACACCCAGGACGAGCTGGTGATGGACTTTGGGATGAATATCCCGATGCAGATGCCCGGACAGGCTCCGGTCATTGTGTTCAATGTTGGCTCACGGGTCATCATGAACTGGGCGGGTGCCAAGCGGTTGGCGATGTCACTCGGGCAGGCGGTCCGTCAGTACGAAGAACGCAACGGCGAGATCGACATCAATCCGGGCGGAACACCCCCACCGCCGCCGCCGTTGGCGCCTGAAGCCAACTGATCGGCTTAGCAAATGGATGGATTGCTCCTGTGAGGCTCCCGAACACGGGGATTTTGCGGGAGTTTTTCTTGGTCTCTTTCCGAACTGAACATGCAACCAATCCGTATCAGAAATCAATAAAACAGGACGGAAACGCCGATCTGGAGCATCATTGTTGATGCAATGGCATTAAGACTTGTGCATGATGATTGGCCGAGTGATCGGCCCCGACGGGAGGAACCGATGAGCACCGATATCCACGCAGTTGCGCCCGATACCAACCAGCCTACCAACCAGCCCACCGACGAGATGGTCGCCCAGCATGCCGGGCCGATCGCTGATCTAATTCAGGCCGTCGGAACGGTGGTGGTTGGGCAAGAGCACATGGTCCGGGCGTTGGTGATCGGGATGCTCACCGGCGGGCATGTGCTCCTCGAAGGCGTGCCCGGGTTGGCCAAGACGCTGACCGTCACAACGCTGGCCCAGGCGTGCAAAGCGGAGTTCTCGCGGATTCAGTTTACGCCGGATCTGCTGCCTGCTGATGTGATCGGGACGCTGATTTACAATCCCAAGGACGGGACTTTTACGCCTCGCAAGGGGCCTATTTTCGCCAATATCGTGCTTGCTGATGAGATCAACCGCGCCCCGGCCAAGGTGCAGGCAGCGTTGCTCGAAGCGATGCAGGAACGCTCAGCGACCATCGGCGACACCACCTATAGCGTCGGCGATCCGTTTTTAGTCCTTGCCACCCAGAACCCAATCGAACAAGAGGGCACCTATCCGTTGCCCGAAGCCCAGATCGATCGGTTCATGCTCAAGCTCAGTGTTGGGTATCCGAGCAAGGCCGACGAGCGGGTGATTGTGGATCGGATGATGTCGACGGCGAATCTTGAGCCGATCTCGCCTGTGGTGTCACTCGATGAGATCGGCAACGCCCGGGCGATGGTCAACCGGATTTATGTCGATGACAAGATCAAGGAATACATTGTGTCATTAGTCCATGCGACGCGCGAGCCGACGGAGTATGCGGTTGGTTGGCAGATCGACCTGCCCAAGCTCATCGAGTTCGGGGCTTCGCCTCGGGCTTCGCTCTCGCTGGCGCGGGCAGCGCGGGCCAATGCGTTCTTGGAGGGTCGTTCGTTTGTGACGCCTTCGGATATCAAGGCGATCGGGCTCGATGTCTTGCGTCATCGCGTGCTCATCAGCTACGAAGCCGAGGCGGAGGGCGTGAGCAGCGAGGATATTGTCAACGAAATCTTTGCACGGATCGCGGTGCCCTAACCATGTTGACTGAAGAACTCATGCGAGAGGTTCGGCGTCTGGAGATCCGGGCGCGACGACGCGTCGATGATCTCTTCGGCGGGCAGTATCACTCTGCATTCAAAGGGCAGGGGATCGAGTTTGCTGAGGTCCGTGAGTATCAGCCCGGCGACGAGGTCCGCACGATCGACTGGAATGTGACGGCCCGCACCGGGCACCCGCATGTCAAACGCTTCACCGAAGAACGCCAGCTCACCGTGATCCTTTCGGTGGACTGCTCGCAATCGACGGCGTTTGGTTCGGTCAAGCGATCGAAGCATCAGTTGGCCTGCGAGGTGGGCGCGATTTTGACACTGGCTGCGGGGCGCAATAATGATCGGGTCGGGTTGCAAATCTATGGCTCGGAGCACCTCAACGATGTCGAATCGTTCCATCTGCGCCCATCAAAGGGCAAGAAGCACGCCCGGCGGATTCTGCGAGAACTCATCGACGCCGGGCCGGGGCAATCGCAGTTTAATCTCACCGATGCGCTGCGCGAGCTCGGACGCACCCACCGTCGGCGGGCGATCCTGTTTGTGATGTCGGACTTCCTCTCGGGGCTCAATAACACTGGCGAACCCGATTGGGCCAAGCCGATGCGGATGCTTGCCCAGAAGCACGAGGTCGTGGCGATCCAGCTCACCGACCCGCTCGAGTTTGACTTGCCCAAGGCGGGGATGATCCGGATGCACGATCCGATCACCGGCAAGCGATACACGATTGATACCGCTTCTCGGCGAGTACGCCAGCGGTATCACGATCAGGCGATGCGCGAGCAGGAGATGATCGTCAACACGCTGAGCCGATCGCGGGTGGATCGGATCGAACTCTCGACCGGGGGCAATACGATTGATGAACTGATGCGGTATTTTAATGGGCGGGCGAATCAGAGGGAGAGGCATCGGCGATGATCCGCGTTCTGTTTCCCGTTCTTCTCGTGGTCTTGCTCTTTGGAGCATTCGCAGGGTGCTCGCAGGTGCCAGCGAACGGGGAGGATTCTGGATTTGAGACCCAGGTCAGCGATCCACGCTCGGGTGTGGTGGTTCGGACACATGTGGATCGCGATGAGATTTCTGTTTCGGATCGGCTTTGGGTTTGGGTCGAGGTTCAATGGGGTGCCGATGCGCGGGGAGCGATCGTCGAGCCGGATTGGGACTTGAGTGAATGGACACTCGTCGAATCCAAGCAAGAGACTGCGGTGCAGATCAAGGACGGGTTCGAGCAGCGAACATCGTATCTGATCGAACCGTTTTTACCCGGAGCATATGAGATTCATTCCTTTGCTGTTGATATTTACCCAGCCTCGACGGATTCGGAGCCGTACCGGATTGAATCGATGGCTCAGAAAATACAGGTCCTTTCGGTGCTCGATGCACAAGACGCGGGCACGCTTGAGAATGACTCGGCGTTTATTGATCCGATCGCATTCGAGCACCCCGCAGAGCAGAGCCGAGGGGCTTGGTATATTCTTGGAGCCGTTGCGCTCGGCGGAGCCATGATCGTTGCGTGGCTGATGCTTCGTTCGACGGGTCGCAGGATCAAGAATGAATCATTGCGCGATCAACTCACGAGCATCGCCAACGGGCAAGGCATCGAAGAGCTTGATGCCTATTCAACGCTCTATCGCGTTTTTACTGGGCTTGGGGATGGGCTCGAACAAACAAGCGAGATCAAATCAATGATCGAAGCGTGCGAGCGAGCCCGATTCGCTGGCACCGAGCACGATCTGCCTGATCCCAAAGCATTGGCAAGCCATGCGCTCGGGCTTTTGGGCGCGGGTGATGGAGGGATGCGATGAGTTGGCAGCTGGCCTATCCGTGGGTTCTGTATTTCGGATTGCTTATCCCAACAATCTGGATTGTCCAGATGGTGCGTTCCCGATATCGCACAGGGATGATGAGTTCGACCCCTTCACGGATCGCGGCTGCGGGCGGGTCGGCTCGTACGATGACTGCTTGGATGCCGACCCTTCTTTGGTCGATTGCGGCGGGGTTGATACTCATCGCGATCGCTCGGCCTCAGGAGATTCTCGACAATACCACAACCACCCGCGATGCGATCGCCCTCGAACTTGTCGTTGACCGATCGGGGTCGATGGACGAGCGGGTACGGTTCGGCGGAAGGGAAATGTCCCGGCTCGAAGCGGTCAAGGGTGTACTCAAGGAGTTTATTGTTGGGGATGGAGCACAACTCAAGGGGCGAGAGGGTGATCTGCTGGGTCTGATTGTCTTTGGATCGTTTGCCGATACTTTGATGCCTTTGACACAATCTCATGATGCCCTGGTTGAAGCCCTTGGGCGTGTTGAGATTCCAAAGATCAAGCGGGAACAATATACAGCGATCGGCGATGCGTTGATGCTCGCAATCGCTCGGCTCAAAGCATCAGAAGATGCGATGAAACGGGACATGGACGATCCTGAGTTTGAACTCAAGAGCAAAGCGGTGATTTTGCTGACCGATGGGTCGAATACGGTGGGGAACTACTCGCCGAAGACCGCTGCAGGACTAGCAAAAGATTGGGGAATCAAGATTTACATCATCGGCGTCCATGGAAACTCGAATGCTTGGCAGCAGGCCTCTGAGCGGATCCGTAATCAACAGAATGATCAGGAAATGACTCGCGTTGCCCAATACACCGGCGGGCAATACTGGGGCGTTGATCGGATCGGCGATCTTCAACAGGTGTATGCCCAGATTGATGAACTCGAACGATCATCCATTGAGACCACGGAATCGACAACCTACCGAGAATGGTATCAGCCGATTGCGATTGCTGGGCTCGGGATGTATGTGCTCAGTTCGTTGCTCAGCGGCGTTGTCTATCGGAGGGTGCTATGAGTTCGCAGGGTGTATATCTTGGAGCCATCGACTATGCCCAGTGGTTTGGGCACGATTGGCGATTTGCCCAAGAGCAATGGTTGATGGCGCTCTGGGCGTTGCCCGTGCTGATATTGATCGTGTTGTATTTCTCAAAGCGGAGTGCTCGGATTCAACACCGGATCGCTGACGATGAGATGCTCGGCGTGCTCGTTGGTGATCGTCGAAGATGGAATACGCTTGCGCATGTTCTGGTGATGACCTTGGCATTGGGGATGTTGATTGTTGGGATCGCAGGGCCTCAGTCTGATCCGCGTGAGGTTGAAGTTGAGTCGCGCGGGCGGGATGTGGTGTTCTTGGTCGATGTGTCTCGGTCGATGCTTGCGCGTGATGTTGCACCGAACCGGCTCGAAAAATCGAAGCTGTGGATCAACGATCTTGTTGATGATCTGGGCACCGACCGCGTAGGGCTTGTTGCGTTTGCTGGTTCATCGGTGGTACTTTCTCCTTTGACGACGGATCGGATGTTCTTTCGGCTTGCGCTCGAAGAACTCTCGCCATCATCGGTGCTTCTCGGGGGAACCAACATCGGCGATGCGATCCGTAAGACGATGGATATGGTCTTTATTGATGATGAGTTGAGCGATGCGGGCAACTTCCGAGATATCGTCCTGATATCCGATGGCGAAGACCAAGAGAGCCTACCGATTGAAGCTGCGCGTGCTGCGGGAGCGCGGGGTGTGCGGATCATTGCGATTGGGATCGGATCGGACAAAGGCGCGACGGTGCCCTTTGACGATCAGGATTCGGCTTCACAAGGGGCGCAGGCGGTTCGCTCGAAACTCGAAAGCGGGACCCTCCGATCCATCGCGGCGGCCTCGCCGGGGGGGGTATATCTCGAGGTTGGTACCGGGACGATTGATCTGGCGAAGGTGTATCAGGATTTGATCGCGTCAGCCGATCAACGGACGCTTGAGTCGGCGACCCAGACGCAGTACACCGAACGATTCATGATCTTCCTTGCTATCGCTGCCGGGCTGATGGCTTTGGATATGTTGGTGATCCCCGATGGGAACCGGAGGGCTTTGGCATGATCGAGATGCTCCTCATTTCCACGCTTCTTGCGATTCAGCCCGGGGATCCGTCGGGAGAAACGATTGCAATGCCCCGCGAGATTGCACAATCACGCATCCGGGATGTGATCCAAAATGAAACTGACCCAGATCTTCGGCTCAAGACATTGCAAGAGGTGATTGATCGCACCGAAGATGCGACGCTCGTTTCGATTGCCCAGTTCAACCTCGGGCTCACGCAACTTGAGTTGTCGGAGGAGCATCCTGAGCAAACGGAACCCGCGATTGAGGCGCTCAAAGCGGCGGATCGGATCGGGGCGGGCGCACGGATCCAATCAAAGGCCAGGTTTGCACTCGGGCACGCATACTACCAGATCGCGCAAACCACTGAGCCGAGCTCGGCGTCTGAGCCGGGCGGCGACCCACAGGCGATGATTGATGCGATGAAAGAAAAAATTTCGATCCTCCGATCTTCCGCCGGCGCGTTCCGCTCTGTGATGGAAGTTGATGCGTCAAACACCAGGGCATCGGCGAATGTCGAACGGGTGCGCAAAGAAATAAAGACACTGCAAGATCAGATTGATGCGATTGAAAAAATGATGGAGCAGCAAAAAGAACAACAACAAAGAGAGCAGCAGCAGAAGCAGCAACAGCAACAAGATGCTGCGGATAAGCTCAAGGAACTGGCCAAAGAGCAGCAACAGCAGGCGGATCAATCGGCAGAAAAGCCGACGAATGATGAGCAGGAGCAAGCCCAACGAAAACAAGAGCAATCAGAGGTCGGCGAGAAGACTGACGCTGCAAAGGAGGATGTTGCTCAGCAGCAAGACACCCAGGAAATTCAGGAAAAGATTCAGGAAGCCCAAGAGGCTCAAAAGCGGGCACTCGAGGCGATGGAGCAGGGCGATCAAGAGCAGGCTGCCAAGGAACAGGCCAAAGCGGCGAAGTCGCTCGATGAGGCAGCGGAAAAAATGCAAGAGATGGCGGATGAATCAAAGGAAAAGAACGAGCAGGACAAGCCCGGCGACGAGGGCGAGAAGGGCGAGCCTCAGGATGGAGAAGAGGGGCAATCCGATCAGGAATCGGAGGATGAACTCGGTCCCGAAATCAGTGAGATCGCGAAGGAGTTGCTCGAAAAGGAACGCCGAGAACGGGAGATGCGTCAGCCGTACCGCCAGAAGGGGCGTCCAACCAAGGTCGAGAAAGATTGGTGATCTGAGCAATGAATACCATAAAAACAATCCGAGTGTACATGCTCATCGTCATGATGATGGCGTGTGGGTTCAAAGCATCCGCCCAACCCGAGCCCATCACCGTCGAGGCGGAACTTTCGCGTCTTCGTGTGTATGTGGGCGATGACCTGACCTATCAGGTGCTCGTTCGCGGAACGAATAATCCATCAGAGCCTGTCGTTGATTTTCCGTCATCTGTCCGAGCGGTCTACAACGGCCGAAGCTCGCAATCTTTTACAACCATGCGGAGCGTGAATGGGCGAAGGAAGATGGTGACCGATCAGCGGTACAGCTATCAATACACGCTGACCGCACTCGATTCTGGGCAAGTGGACATCCCATCTCCGGTTGTTGAGATCAACGGCCAAAGCTTTGCCGGGAATAAAACTTCGTTTGAATCAATCTATCCGGCCGTGTCCGATACGGATCAGTTGACGATGGTGTTGGACCGAGATGAAATCTATCTCAATGAAACGGTTGTTGTTCAGATCGAATGGTGGATCGGTGCACAGACATCGGATTTCAGTTTCAACTCTTCAAACATCCCGAACTCATTCCGGATCACAGGCTATGAGCCAAAGTTGAATGTCGGGCAGCGGGTTCCCTTTGAGATCAACGGGCAACAGATGCTCGGTCTGGCGAGCGTGGACAGAAATGACCCTCAGCAGCGGACCAAACTCTCGTTTCAGTTTGGGATCACGCCTACCCAAACGGGCGCCTTTGATCTCGGCCCGATTCGTGCGATATTCACCCGTCACTCTGGGACAGGGAGAAAATTCAAGGCGTATGCTGAATCGGCCCCGATGCGTATCACCGTCCTGGATGTCCCTGCTGAGAACAAACCTGATGGGTACGCCGGGGCGATCGGTGCATTTCAACTCGAAGCCTCGGCCTCGAAAACCACGGTGAATGTGGGCGATCCTATTCGTCTCACGCTGCGGATCAGCGCGGACGAGCCGATGGTGGGAATTGATAATGGCCCTGACCTCGCCTCTGATGAGCGATTTGCTGATCGGTTCAAGATTTCGAGCGAAGGATGGCGCGAGAAACTCCCACGACAATCGGGCCAACGGGTGTATGAAACGACCATCCGCGCGCTTGATGAGCATGTCACGCAAGTGCCGCCGATTCGGCTCCATTCTTTCCACCCCGCTTCGCGATCCTACAGAACCTACCAATCGAACCCGATCGAACTCGTCGTGAACCCAGTGCAGGAGATCACCCTCTCCGATGCCATCGTCACCGGGTCGGGGGGCACGCTCGATGCGCCAAGCAAGCAAACTGAGCAAATCGAACTCACCCGCGCGATGCCCGGGCTTTGGGCGCACAATGATTCGGAATCGATCCTCGAAAAGAGATCATTCTCACTGACAAAGGCACTCAAAGAACCAGTCTGGATCGCTACGATCGCATCGGGCCCGACCATATTTACTTGCACCTTGATATTGATCGGTGTTCGACGAAACACGAACCCACAGGCCCGAGCTTTGAACAAAGCATGGCATCAAGCCGGTCCGCTGCTGCGTCAGGGTCAGCATGCCAAGGCTCTGCGAAGATATCTGTCGGCCGCGTTAGAAATGAATGAAGATTCGGTGGTTGCTCAGGATGCGTATCGGTTGCCGATCAATGAGGAGGATGCCAGCCTGATCTCCCAACTTCTCGCTGATGATGAGCACGCTGCGTACTTTGGCCAAGAACCCTTCGCAGCGTCCGGCGAGGCGACTCGAAATGGGCTGCTCAAAGATGTGCATAAGCAGGTGCTCCGCTCATGGAGGAACGAGTCATGAACCGATATTTCGCAATCTTTGGCGTCTTACTACTTTCGGTGCTCGGATCGATCGCCTCTGGAAGCGAGTTGCAGACCCAACTTCAAGAGGCACTGGATCGGCTTGATGAAGGGATATCGCTGCTCGAACAGCACGACGAACAGAGTGCCCCTGTCCTTGCCGAGGCGGGCGCGATGCTCGAAGCAGTGATCGAAACTCACCAAGTCGAAACCCCCGGCATCTATCACGCTTTGGGCAATGCGTATATGCTCAAAGGCGATCTCGGGCACGCGATACTGGCGTATCGAAAAGGGCAGCAACTCGATCCGACTGATTTAGCACTCAAAGAATCATTGGATTTCGCACGATCCCAGGTGGTGGTTCATGTCGAACCTGATTTCACCAATCGTGTGTGGTCAGCCTTTTTGATCTGGCGAGGGTATGTCCCTCGGGCTGCACTTTGGATTGGATTTATTGTGCTCTTCACGCTCGGATGGCTGACGATGAGTGCTCGGATGCTCGGGCTCGTTTCTTCGCGGTTATGTTCCGTGGGCATCTGGGCTGTGCTGCTCTCGCTTGTGCCCGCAGGACTGCTCGGGATCGAATGGGCACGCACCCAAGGTTCAACAGGCGTAGTCATCACTGGATCGCATGTGATCGCCCGCACCGGGCCAGACGATCGGATTTATGACCCCGTTTACACAGACGGGATCGAATCCGGCGTCGAGGCTCGCCTGCTCGAATCACGCGACGGGTGGGATCGAATCGCACTCGCCGACGGCTCGGAATGCTGGGTGCCCGACTCGAGCATCCAGCGAATCAATCAATAGCCCGCTCAATACACCCTGCCTAGAGCGATTCGCCATTGAGTTGCAGACTGATCTTCTCCGCGACGCGGATCGCGTTGGCCGCGATGGTCAAGGATGGGTTGATTCCACTGCTCGACGGAAAGAACGACGCATCGACAACATAGAGGTTCTCGACATCGTGCGCACGATTGTTGCGATCGAGCACGCCTTGCTTTGGATCATCTGCGAATCGGCATGTGCCGCAGACATGACCGTAGTTGAGGTTGTTCTCGCTGGTGAGCACCACGGCCTTAAGTTTGGGCTTGAGTGCTTTGACGATTTCCTTGCGGAACATTTTGTTGCGTTCGAGGAGTTCGTCAGCATAGTCATACTCGAAGCGCATGCCGTTGATTGAGTTATCGTCGAGGATGATTCGGTTGTGCAAATACGGCAAATCTTCGACGACGGTCGCAAAGACCTTTGCATGGCGATAGTAGAATCCGCCGACGATCGCCATCGGGCGATAGAAGGGCTTGAGCAGTGTCAACCACCATTTCGGGTCGCGCCCGTGGCGTGTGCGGAGATAGTGCAGGGTATACCGCCAGTTGATGCGCAGGGGGACACTCTGGAATGAGCCGAGTTTGACCCCGTTGTAGACATAGAAATCGTTGAGCGCGATCGACTTGCCTCGGCGTTCATCGGGGAGTTGCTTATCAGGACGGACCGCGATGTAATCGCTTGTGTGAACCATCAGGTTCCGCCCAACCATATCCGATGAGTTGGCTAATCCTGACGGGCAGTGCGGGGCTTTCGATTTGAGTAATATCACCGGGGACATATACGCACCCGCAGCAAGGACAATGACCTTGCCAGAGATCAACATCTCCTTGCCCTCATGGAAACATCGGACACCTGTTGCTCGATCTGGATCTGATTCGATCTTGGTGACTTCGCATTCGGTCAGAATCTTGGCGCCGTATTCTTCCACCGCCGGGAGCACACAGGTAAACCCGGCATCACCGGAACGACACTGGCGATGACACAAGCCTCCGGTGCATCCTTCGCAGCCGGGTTTGAATCGGCAGGCGATATGGGAGCGGTATGGGTGGAGCCCGAGTTCTGTAAATGAATCAAAGAGTGCTTGGTCGCGGGCATCGAGCGGCGGGGGCTCGATGAGTGATTCACCCTCATCAGGATGGAGCGGGTCCTTGGTGCCTCGGACCTCAAAGAGTTGCTCGGCCTGGGCGTAATAGGGTGCGAGTTCTTCGCATGTAATAGGCCAATGCTCAGGAATCGAAGACCCCTCGCAATCTGGAAAATATTGACGAGGCGAAAAATCCGAAGGCAGGAATCGTTCTTGCTGAGCAGCATAAACCGAAGTGCCCCCGCCCGAGCCGCACCCCCATGCCGCATGAAAGTTCGCTTCGCCAAAGCTTGTTTTCCCCGAGAGTTTGTGAGGCCAGAACCCGCGTTGGAGCCGATGCTCTGGTGTATTTGAGCCTCGCAGAACGCCATCTCCGCGATTATGATCTCCAAAGAGCCAGAGCCCTTTTTCGAGAAAGAGCACCTTGTGCCCCTTCTTTGCGAGTTCAAGCCCGAGGGTCGCCCCGCCCATCCCGGTGCCAACGATCACGACATCCCATTGCTGTCCTTCGGGGTCGGTTGGTATCTGCGATGGTGCGGGAGTGGCCAAGTTGATATCCTCGTTTGCGATTCAGGCACGCGCCCTGGCCCATGCTAGAGGGGAGTATAGCCGATTTTGAATCATGGTGAGAACGACCAAGGCCTCTGGCTCTGCTTACTCGGGATCAACAATCAGCCAGTGCCAGCTTGACACGGACATCGCATCGAGCCGGGTGCCCTCTGAGCCATTCCAGATTGATACAGAGATTGGCACGCGGGCTGCACCTGTGAACTGGACATCCATGTCGTCATTCGTGGTGATTTTCCGTTTGATGACCACGCGCCATATGCCGTTGATCCACGCGGCCGAAGCGACCGCGCCCTGTTGATCCTCAGGCTGAGGCACCAAGCCGTTGGACTCGATCACCGCACACTCTAGGCCGGTCATTTCTTTGGTCGGTGCTTGGGAAGACGATCCCTCGGCACCGATGGCGTAGAAGGGCAGCCCCGCCAAGAGTGCGAAGTCGATCTCTGGTGATGCTGAATCGCCGCCGGCACATTGATACTGCTTGTCGGCACCCCATCGCCATTCGTTGAGCGTGGGTTTGTCTGACGGAGCTTCGACAGCGGTCACCTGTACCGCTGAGGGCGATTCATCGAACCCGAACATGATGGACATGCCATCGGGATGACGATCTTCTGAGCCGTTGAGTGGGTTGAGTGTTGAATCGTGCCATTCGATGCAAACCGCGATCTCGTCGCCCATCCGAACAGTCCGGACATCCACATACGAAAGCTCGTCATGGCGAGTCTGGAGCGGATTCACCCGCAGGGTCGATGCTGGCACCCCGACCCATGCCGGGTGGACCGGATCGGTGAGCATGGCTTGGTCAAGTGCGGGGAGGACCTTGATTTCCGAGCCCGATGGAATACCCGGAGGGGCCACCTTTGGAGCGAGTGTTCGGATGTAGGCTGCCAATGCCCACGCGTTGAGTGTGTTGTAGGTTTCCTCTTCGGTATCTTCGTTCTCAACGAGCAGGATGCCCTCATACGAAACCATCGGCGTACCCGGTACACCCTTGAGGATTGTCCGGACAATATCTTCCGAGCGTTGACCGGATTTGAACAAGCCGCTGGTGAAGTCCGCGGGGCGGACCGGGTTCTGCTGAAAATCGACCAATGACATCGCGAGCTGCCCATCACCTGCGCCAGTTTCACCATGACAAGTGGCACAGGCGAGGTTGGTGAACAGATCCTTGCCCAGATTAACAAGTTCAACAGTCAAAGGCGGGCGGGCCCCGACATCAACTTCGACATCTGAAATCGATACCTGGTCTGTATCACGCATATCCGAGACATACTGCGCAAGCCCTGCGATCTCGGCTTCGCTGAGCACCCCACCGAAGGCGGGCATCGCACTGCGAGGGACACCCGAGCGGATAGTACGCTCGAGGTCCGCCACGATATGAGCCTCGTCGGCCCATTCGGCAGCGAACCGGTATGGGCTGGCGACGAAGTCGCGTGGACGCGGAATCAGGAACTCGGATGCCACGCCGTCACCCTTGCCGTCGGCTCCGTGGCAACTCATACAGTTGCGCTCGAAGTTGGCTTTGGTGAGTTCAATGTCAGGGAGGTCAATCTCATTGACGACCTGGAGAGGCTCGTCCTCCCAATCGTCATAGTCATCTTCATCGTCGTACTCGTCGTCGTAGTCATCTTCGTCGTCCGCGTCATCGTTCGACGCGCTGGCCCCTCCGCTGCTGTTTGCTTGCGGCGTGGCAACTTGTGTATTCTTCACAATCTGTTCCGCAGGTGCGGGCGCTCGGAAGAACAAGAAATACGAAAGCGTGATAACGGCTGCGAGGAGCACGCTGATCGCCAAGATGGCGAGCCCGTAAAAATCTGACGGGTTGATCTTCGATGTGATGGATTGCTTCTCTGACATGGATGTCCCTTATTCAATGCCGAAATGAGTCAGGCAGGTACGGATCAGTTCGCCGCCTGGAGGAACTTGAGAATCTGACGCGATTCTCCGCCGGTGAGATGTGCCCGCACACGCATGTGCATCATGATGACGCTCCATTGATTATCACTAAAGCTTCGCGGCGGGCGGAAGTTGTGACACCGGATACAGTTATCCTTCCAGAGCTGAGCCCCACGCATTGTATCTTCTGGGAGCAATGCGAGTTGTTCTGCGTTGATGACTTCGGAGTCTTCGACGGATTGATTGGTCGCGCACCCGATGACGATCATGGTCGGGAGGATGATCCCGATGCCCAAAATCCATGCGCGTGCGGTTTTCTTGCTTTGCTGGTTCATTTTTGTGTACCTTTCTGGTTTAGAAACCGACGCCCATCAGGACCATGAAGTTCTGACGCGTTTTGTCGCCATCGAAATCTGCGTTATCGACCGCGACCTTGAGCACTGTGCTCGAGTTGAACCAATAGTTTACGCCCAAAGTAATTCGCTCGCGATCGCCGCCTTCGGGTGCCGAACTCGGGGTCGAGAGGTAGTCATACCGTCCGACAAACTCGACATTCTTGAAGAAATCCGAGCTGCTATGAATCGGACGGAACGCGGCCTGTGCATAGAGCCCTTCGCGTTCATTGTCGAAGGTGATGGGCCCGACCCCTACGCCGCCGCTGGCGTCATAAGTGACATCGGTCGCGGTTGAGTATACATACTCGAACCGGAAATCGAAGAGCCCCGGCTCGGCGTCAAGGATGTAGCTCGCGTCGAGCCCCATGAGCGTTGCATTTGCATTGAGTCCGTTGTCGCTATCGACCGAACTGTACATGAAGGAATACCCGAGCTCAAGCTGAGGCACGGGGAGATACCCGATCCGTCCACCTACAGCCTTGTTCGAGCTAAATCCGCCGAAGTCGATGCTCCCGAACTCTTCTTCATCGCGTTGGGCATCAACGAGTGTCCCCCCGTTGATGGCATAGAAAGAGTAGGTGATTTTCTGGCCATCAAACGGGATGATGCCTCGGGCATAGGCACCGATGCTTGTCGATGGGGCAAGCCCCTCGTGCCCACGCACCAACGGCGCATTGGGGAGCTTGTTAATCCATGCCGGGTGGAGCCGTTCAGAGAAGAGTCCAAACGGCGTGAGGAACTTACCAAACCCAAGGGTCAGGTTGTCATTGACCAGAAACTGAAGATCGGCGTAATCGAGCACAACCTCGGTGTCCGCCCGCCCATCAGCAGTATTGAGCTCGAACTCAAACTCCGTTTCAAAGAGCAGCTTGTCATTGATCTTCCAGAGAATCAGCGGGCTGATGCTCGTGTTGAAGGTCGAATCGCCACCGTCGGGCACATTGAATCGGGTGAGCGCAAAGCCCGTCACATGGAAGGCGGATTCGCCGGGATCATTGGCGAGCGACTTTGCTTCGAGGTCATCGATCCTCTGGTTGGTTCGCTGAACCTCCCGACGCAGCGAGAGGCTCGTGTCAGACTCGGGCTGCCGATCGCCCGTGGGCGCAGGACGGACCTGTGGACGGGCGGCTGGTGTTGGTTGAGTCTGTTGAGCGGGTGCCTTGCCGCTCTGCTCGGTGAGCAAGCGGATCATGGCTTTGAGTTCTTCGACCTCTTTTTTGAGCTCGTTATATTCTTCTTTGGTCACAGGGGTGTCGTCTTGGGCAAATGCCTGCATCGGCATGCTCCCGAGGACGACCGCTGTGGCGGCGAGTGTGAAATAGTTCATTGATTAACCATCCTGTGCGGGGATTGTGCTGAAAGTAAAATCGATCTGGGTCGCTTTGCCCGATTCGACGGTGACGGTTTGTTCCTGAGAACCCAGTGTTTCGTGCCAGAGCTCGATGGTGTATGTTCCCGGGGGGACATCGCTCATGCTGAACTCGCCGTTCTCGTTGGTGACCGAGTTGTATGGATGATCCGAAGAAACGAACCAGCCGATCATCCAGGGATGGACATCGCAAGTGACGCGGACCGTCTCGGCACGGCGGAACTTGGTCTTCATCTCCGTCACCGAACCCGGCATCGCGATGTTGATTGAGCGGTTTTTCTTCGGCCAAGAGTGCACATTGTGCAGCACGCCATCGTCATTTCGCAGCAGGACATTTTTACCCGCCTGCGTCACCACGACATGAGGCGTGAACACGCATCCAATCTGGCTCATCTCAGGCGCTTCCTCTGGGAACGCCTTGCCTTCTCTGATCTTTTTGATCGATGCGACCGCCCACTGAACCCCTCCATCGTCTGCAACGACGAGGTCTTCTGCGAAAATTGGATCTGCATGACAGATATCTTCGGATGTTGTCACCGTGACGGGCCCTTTTTTGGGTGCCTTGCCGGTAAACTTGACCACGCCGGTGATTGAGCCGCCATCGGCGACCTCAACCGCGGTGTAGCGGGGCTTTTTGGGCGGCTTGGCTTCATTGTCAGACTCGCCAGCCGTTGCACCCAGAACAAGTGAGGCCAAGACGAGACCGGCTGTACATTGAGTGATCTTTCGCATTAGAGATCTCCTTCTTCGAGTGATTTGAGTACAAGGTCATGTTGCCATCCTCCGAGCAGAGGCCGACCCATCAGGTATCGAGTGAAATGCACCAGCTGCCAGACTTCATCATCTGTATAGCCAGGCTGAGCGGGCATCGGTGTTCCGGGGATGCCGCTGCGGACGCGTTTGAAGAGTTCTTCCGCCGAATCTCCGCCTCGGATCGGTGCATAGGTCAGATCGCGAGCGGTGATCGGATTCCCCCGCTCATCGATAAGCTCCTCAGGCCCATCGCCCCGCCCGCTCGGGCCATGGCAAGAGGCACAGGTTTGTGCATAGAGTTCGCGTCCAAGATTTAAGTTGGGCGTGAACGAATCGCTCGGCGCAGGAACCACAAATGGCTCCATCGCGGTGACCCGTTCCCATGAGATTTCTTCGAGTTCGTCCTCGTCGAGTGCGTCATCGCCTGAGAACTCTTCGTTGAGTTTGTCAATCCATCCAAGCCGATTGATCTCGCGGACATACTCGGCGAGCGCGAGTGATTCATCATCGCTGAGCCAAGGGGCTGCGGGCATCTCGCCGTTGACTCGCCCGAACCGGATGGTCTGGACCAGATCAGCATCCGTCGCCACGCCATCGGTGCTCGAAACATACCGGAATGGCTCGCTAAAGAAGTTGCGAGCCCGGACATCAAGCGTCATCGAAGCGACGCCGTCACCCTGCCCGGTCACCCCATGGCAGGCAGCACAGTTGGCTTGATAGAGCTGAGCCCCAAGCATGCCATAGGATTCCGAAGGCTGATAACCCGCGAGAATCAGGTTGCTTTTTTGGCAGGCCGGCATCCAGAGTGCGGCCGCGCCGACAAAGACAATCGAACCCGCCAATACGACCTTTCTATTCTGAATCGTTCGGCGAAAGAGTGAACCAGCACGATTTGAAGTGCCTTGATTCTTTGCTATGTGTGTCACGTTAGATTCCCTTCTCTTAATCGGGTGTGTGCTCTCTTGCAAATCGGAGCATTGACTCCGGTAATAAGATGGCGGATACTAGCCTATTTATTTCCTCAATGCCTGTCAAAGAGGAAAAATTCTTTGTGCAAATACGATTTACGCGATAAACTGCTGCGGAACAGGAAGTTGTGGCTAAAATTGTTCGTGCCTCCTAACTTGAACAGCGATCAATCAACCTCATAACCTCTACTGATGCTCCCCGGTGGGCAAGCTGATAGCGCATTCTCCTCATCCTCCTGATTCTCGATGATCTCAGCGTCTCGCCACCCGATCACTTCAACCGCCCATCGAAACCTGATCGCTCAACGGCCCCTCAAGGTACCATGTTTGCCCTCACCATGAGGAGCATGGAGACCCAAAACGAAATGCTCCATCCAAAGGGGCCTGTTTATGAATCGAACGGGGCATCGCCTGCTCAGTATCTATCCACAAAATATCCACAAAGCAATGAATATTTACATCATCGTATTCGCATCGCGAGCATCCCGATCAGCAACCTTCCGGTGATGAACCGCGTTGGTGTAGTCGCCTCCAGAATCGACGCGATATCGGAGCACTGTATCACCGAGCATCACTTCGTCTCCATCAGCAAGGCGAGTCTCTTCTGCGATCTCTTCACCATTGATCAGTAAGCCGTTCTTCGATTGAGTTGACGAAATCATGTGCCCAGCATCTCCCATGCGAACAACAGCGTGCTTGCGGCTGACTTTACCATCAATCACCTGAATATCTCGGGTTATCATAAGCCCATGCTTGATCAGATCGGCCCATACAAACTCAGCGTGAGATCGGTCGTGGCGGGATGGGTGTGGTGTACCTCGCCCGCGATGCTCGGCTCGAACGCGATGTCGCCATCAAAGCCCTGCCTGAGGAGCTGGCTCAAAACCCTGTGAGCCTTGAACGCTTTGAGCGAGAAGCAAAGGCGATTGCTGGGCTGAGCCACCAAAATATTGCGGGCATCTATGGCGTTGAAGAACAAGACGGCGCAAAATACCTCATCCTTGAGTACATCGATGGCCTGACACTCGCCGATCGCCTTGATGCAGGTCAGCTACCGGTTGACGAGGCTCTTGAAGTTGCAGTACAGATCTCTACGAGATGCTCGTCGGATCAAATCCATTCAAAGGCGAGTCCGCAACAGATTCCATCGGTGCGGTGCTCCACAAGGAGTTCAATCTTGACCCGCTTCCTGAGAAAACACCCGCGAGCGTCCGCAAGCTCATCCGCAGATGCCTCGAACGCAATAAGACACAACGCCTTCAATCCATCGGCGATGCACGCATCGAGTTGCAGGATATCCATAGGCAAATGGAATCCGGAATCTGGGATCCTGACGAGCGTATCCAAGAGCATCACTCGCGGGGTTGGTTCTGGCCGGCGGCTGCAGTCGTGTGCGCAATCGCAGCAATTGCCATGTTCGTCATTCTACGCTCGGGCCCCAGTGTATCCGCGCCCATCGTTGTCACTGGGGTATCGAAACTCACGGACTTTCAGGGCACCGAGTACACGCCCTCACTCTCACCCGACGGAAAACGGTGCTCTACTCGGCGTTCGAGAATGGTCCTAATGAAGATGTATATCGTCTCCGCGTCGGGGGGCAGAACCCGATCAACCTCACCGCTGACTCCCAAGCTCATGACAGCGAACCCGCATTTAGCCCGGACGGCGAGCAGATCGCATTCGTCTCGACCCGGATGGGCGGCGGCATCTTCGTCATGGGTGCCACCGGGGAGAATCCCACAAGCGTGTGTGTAATACCGGGTTCGCCCCGGCGTGGTCGCCCGATGGAAATTCGATCGTGTATACTACTTCGAATGTGACCAATCCGTACGCCTGACCTGAGCCAGGACGGGGAATGGATCGCGTTTCGAGATGGTCCGCTGGTCCGCCAACGGAAAATATCTATGTGATGAAGTCAGATGGGTCATCTCGACGCCGGTTGACCGATTCGCCCTACAAGGATCGATCGCCAATCGGTATATCACTTCAATACAAAGACGGACCAAACCAAGTTCATCGAATCTCCGTTCAAGAGCCCACAACCCTTCTTATCCACAAAGCAAGGAGCCGAGTTCTATGTCCAGGAGTCACAAGTTGACAGCGCACTCTGGCTGCTCGAACTCGGGAAGGACCGAAGGCTGTACTTTGAATGGAACGGATTTGTTTGAAATCGGGGTGATCACCCGAGCATTGATTCTTCGAGGAGTTCTTCTTTGTACCCAAAGATGGAGATCGCCCCGATGCACAAAGTACAATCTAGATTTAGCGTATCCATGTCTTTGCGGCATTCGCTCTATGGGCAGGCACCTTCCGAAACTGACTGTCCATTTAAATGTGCTCTAGTTGCCTTGAATCCCCATTCTAGAATGGCTTCGAAGACAACTGCAGTGTAGAATACGGTCCGCAGTGTAGTGCATACTGCATTGCTGGCACTCAATAGCACTTGTAAATACAAGCGTTTGCGCGGGTGTAGCTCAGTGGTAGAGCGTCAGCTTCCCAAGCTGAATGTCGTCGGTTCGATCCCGTCCACCCGCTTTTTTTCCGGTACACTCTGCACCGGAAAAACGCCAAGCTCTGGTGGCACCAACGATGCAGATGAGCAACGCAAACGCCCCACGGATTAATTCACCGAGGGGCGTTTGCACATTCGAAGACGGCATGGTATGGTGCATCGCCGGGTTGAATCCCCGGTGCATCGGTGACCTTCAGGGCGCACGCTGATGCTCGTTGTTGCCCTGCAGAGAACCACAAATGATGTACACGAACCTCCGTAAAAACCGGGCGAGATGTCGCACCGATGAACTTGTCAATGCCTACCTCGAGTGGTGCGACGAGCACTACGAATCACGCGAGCCAGGCAACATGCGATGCGCTCTTGCACGCTTGACGCTCTATTCCAAGTTCCTCGATATCGCATCGTGGTATTACGCACTTCGAGAACTTGGTGCCGCTGATTTGAGCATGAGCTACAAACGAGCATGCCATCGGCGATGGCTTGGAATGTTGTCCTGGGCAACCGAGTACGAGATGATCGATGCCTCGATGCTTCACCGATTGCAACAAATACGCTTCAAACCAAGCCCAAAAGCATCACGCATTCAGAATGTCCTGATTATCAATCAAGATTGGTGCGAGGATTTCAGAGCGAAGTTCTGGGCAACAACCCCGCTCATGCCAAAATGGTTGCGTGAGATCTCCACCATGTGCTTCTACACCGGAGCACGCCCCAAAGAGATCTACACGCTCACGACCGCGAGCATCACCACACACCAGACGCAACGAGTTATCGTCCTCAAGACCCACAAAACATCGAGCAAAACACGCACGCCGCGCTACATCGCACTCAACCGACCAGCACGACTCATCATCGATCGAAAGCTCAAACCATTCTGCCCTGATGATTGGCTTTGGCCCGCAGCTCGCGACCACACCAAGCATGTGAGCTATTGCGTCGTCAACCAAGCACTCAAACGAATCATCGCCCGAAACGGGCTCAGACCATGGACGCTCTACGACTGCCGCCGTCACGCCGCATCGATGGCGGTGTCCCAGGCGTCACCGGCGGCCGCCCAAGCGATGCTCGGACATCGTGACCTCCGAACCACCTCAATCTACACCATCCCATCACTCAACGATGCGGTGCTTGGAGCACAGAGTTTGGAGGCATGCAATGAAAAATGATGCCAAATGCAAGGCTCTACTGCTCGCTCAACTCATGCGCATCGCGTCCGATGAAGGAGTCAGCCCAACAGCCCAAGCGTTGCTCGCCATCATCATCGCCGAGGCTTGGCCCTACAAAAAAGAGTGGATTGCACGCATGGGATATCCAGTCCTCGAGCATCGCCTGGGCGTTGCTCGCAACACCATCAGACGCGCATGCCACGAACTCGAACTCAGCGACTTGGTAAGATTCCAACCAGGACGAGGACCGCGAATCAGCATGTGGCAACTCCCACGATTGAACATCGAGGAACGAGTTTCGAGAGCTGTAAGGGTTCATGGGCGACCCCCCAAGGGGTCACCAGCGCCCCCTCAAGGGGTCATGGGCGACCCCTTGAGGGGTCAAATGAGCACACCAAAGGGGTCACCAGCGACCCCTTCAAGGGGTCATGGGCGACCCCTGATACAAGATAACAAGATATATTCAGAGGCAAAGTAGCAATCGACGATCAAACTCGATCGGGTGCGGGCTGGTGCTTTGGGCGTCGGGGGGAAGCCCCCCTCTGCCCAAAGCCCCGCCCGCCCCCTTGGCCGAGTCCGGCCTGCGTCCCCGTCGTTCGGCCAGTCACGCCCGTCACCATCCTGACCCCGTTGCACCACCTCCAAGAGGCGGCGTCGCCGCCACCCGCCTTCGGCGGGCCGCCTCGCGGCGGTCTGTGCCCGTCCGCTCTTCCTCAGGCGGGTTTGGGGCGATCAATACCGGAGCACTCCCGCCTGCGTCATCGCCTGATTTCTGAACAGCTCGAAGCCAGCAAATCCAAAAAACACAACCAAAAAAATCACAGCAAAATTCGACTCGCAACAGATTCGACAATGCATCGGGCGGCGGATTCTGATTCGTGCGATGAAAAAAACCGGTCTGGGGAGGCGAACTCTTTGGGGGCACCGCGGCTACGCCGCCCCCGTCGCACGCACAAGTCAACTCCGCTCATCCTTCGCTCCGTTGACTTGTGCATGCTCGGCCCGGGCTCGGCGGGGACGCCTACGCACCGGGTTCACACCCCGGCGGCGGCGAGGACGCCGACATTTCGCCGGAACCTCTCCGGCCCCGTCGGCCTGCGAGGGGTGTTCAGGTTATCGACTCTCGTCCGGAAATCGTCGAAGGTTGCACCCAAAGAGTCCGCCAAATGCCAACGCGCATCGGGTTCTTTGTGCTCGATTCGTCGGGGGGGCCACGCTCCCCCCACTCCTCATCGAGGCCGCTTCGACATTCCGCCGGGAATCAGCACCGTCCTGCTTCGACAACCTTGCCCCGGCGGTGCGCAGGCTTCGCCCTCACGCCTCCGGCGGCAAGAGACATTCGATAAACCACTTGCACAAAAAAACGAGGGCCGCCATGCAACGCGACCCCCGCCAATGGAACACATCCGAAGATGCACACTGTCCGTTCATTCAATCAGCGTCGAGATCAATATCGCCAACGCCATCATCTGGATCAACCTCAACCTCGGGCTCATCCGCCTCGCGCTGCATGATCCGAAGAGCAGACTTCACATCCCGATCCGTCTTCGCCGCCTTCGTCCCCCAAAGTTTTTCAATCGCCCGCCGAACAACTGACTTCTCCCGTTTCGTCATCGTCATTTTGGTTCTCCCGTGATGTAATCGATTCCGTCCCGCTGACACTGCCTCATCACCCGCAGAGCATCGAGGCGGCGCACAATGCACCGCAACCTGTTCAACTCGCCCTGGAGCACACGAGCGATCTCAGTCACTCCCAGAGCAAGCGCTTTCAAATCGCTCAACTCTCGATCCACACCGTCCGCCTCGTCCGCGCGCACCAAATCTGCATCGGCTTGCGCCGAGCCCATCGCCCCGTCAACATGTCCCTTGGTCGAATCCATGCATCAAACCTCCCCGGATCGAGTTTCCCCGGACGCAAAACCCCTGGGCGCCGAATCCACCGTTCTGGAAGTTCACCGCCACAAGAACGCGACGAAGACGACACATCACCCATTTTGAACCCCCGTTTTGCACCAAAAACGAGGATCGGGCTGCCCGCATCGAGGCTTCACCTCCCCAAAGCCCCGACCGACGATCCACCCGACCCTGATCCCATTGTACCATGTTCGGGTTCTGAGCGTGCAAAACGCCACAAATCCGCGCAAATCCCGCGCCACAGCGTCAGCCTTCCAAGCTGAATGTTGACGGTTCGAGTCCGTTCACCCGCTTTTTTTCATAACTCTCGCTGAGTCCGTATCATACGAAAACGATACGGGAACCCACCTTCGGGTGGAGCAGCCTAAAACGCCTCATTTCGCGCGGTCCTACACCGCGCAACGCGTTTCAAGGAGCTCCGCCAAATGCCGCGAACATCATCAAGAACACCAACCTACCGGAAACGCAAGGGATATACCCAGGCGCTTGTCACATTAAAAGATGCCCAAACCGGGCAACGCAAAGACTTCTGGCTTGGCGAGTACAACACGCCTCAGAGTAGGGAGCGGTACCACCGGATCATCGCCGAGTGGGAAGCAAACCAACGATGCTGGCCGACGCCGGACTGGGCCGAGCAACACGATCCGTATTTGCAATCGAACGCCCCGTCGATCACGATTCTGATCCGTGATTATTGGCGATGGGCCGAGCGGTACTACCAGCCCAACGAGTCGGGGACACTGCGGGTTGTGCTTCGGCTGATCCGCGAGCATTATGGATCGCTGCCCGCGGATCAGTTCGGACCCAAGAAACTCCGCCACCTCCGCGAGGCGATGATCGTCGGGGATTCGACAGCCACCCCACCAAGGCCGGAGTGGTCACGCAAGTACATCAATCAGCAGATGCAGCGCATTCGGCGGATGTTCCGATGGGCGGCGTCGTATGAGATGGTGCCTTCGAGCGTGTACCAAGCACTCGATACCGTCGAGTCGCTCAAACGAGGACGCACCGAGGCCAAGGAGGGCAAGCGGGTCGAGCCGGTGCCGATGGAGCTGATCAACAAGACGCTGCCTTTGATGAATCGGCAGGTTCGCGCGGTCGTGCAGCTCCAGCTCCTCACCGGCGCTCGCCCGGGTGAGCTGCTCGGGATGCGGAAGGCCGACCTTCGGATGGATGACGAATCGGGCGTGTGGACCCATCGCCCGCAAGAGCACAAGAACCAGTACCGCGGGCAAGACCGCATCATCTTCGTCGGCCCGCGCGCCCAAGAGATCATCAACCCGTTCTTGGATGGTCGGCCCGACGATTCGTATTTGTTCAGTCCATCGGAAGCCGAGGCCGAGCGACGGGCGGCGCTGACGGCCAATCGCAAGACGCCACTCTCGTGCGGAAACCGTACCGGCACCAACCGCATCGTCACGCCCCGCAAGAAGGCAGGCGATCGGTACACGACGCCGAGCTATTACTCAGCGATCCAACGCGCGTGCGATCGGGCGGCCCCGCCTCCACCATCGCCACTGCGAAAGCGCGACGATGAAACGCTCGCCCAGTGGAAGGCCCGGCTGACCAAGAAGCAGAAACAAGAACTCAAGGCCTGGCTCGCCCCCCACCGCTGGCACCCCCACCAACTCCGGCACAATGCGGCGACGGATATCCGCAAGGCCTTTGGGCTCGAGGCCGCCCAGCTGGCGCTCGGGCACGCGAGTGCTCAGATTACGGACGCGATCTACGCCGAGCGGGATCATGCGAAGGTGATCGAGGTGATGCAGCGGGTGGGGTGAGTGGATTCCCCACGGGTTTCAATGGCCTGTTTCGTCCCAATAATCACATAATTTCTGATTTTCGTCAATTTCCATCACTGGAAATTACTGCTAATTGGAAATGATTCGCTATTTTTGCTTGTTTCCAGTGCTGGAAATTCCGTATAATTGGAAACAAAGGTGCCTCACATGTCAGAAATGAAGAATCTACCAGAGCGAAGCTGGCCAATCCAGAACATGAATGACCTGGATTCGGGTTTGAAATCGACTGAGGAATCCATGCTCAATATGGTGCAAGGATTCACATCGCCGTTCGGGCCTGAAGTCGAAATCAATATCAAGGCACTCGAACCAGATCGTTCGCGTTTGGGATTGTCGATTGATTTTGGAGTTGAGGTACGCTGGGCGGGCCAGTCATTTGAGTTCGCAGCCGAGATGGTGTCATCGAATGCGCCCCGCATGATTGAGAACACCATCAGGCGAACGATGCAAAGGGCTTCAAGATATGGCGGCCTACCGATGATCATCGCGCCCTATCTCAGCGAGCGAAACATAGCACTCTTGGAGCAATACGCAGTCTCTGGGCTCGACCTGAGCGGCAACGGGCTCGTGATCGTGCCCGGTCGTATGCTACTCAAACGCACTGGGCAGCGGAATGTATATCCCCAGTCTCAACCCGCCAAGTTCATCTACCGGGGGGCGACTTCGCAGGTCCCTCGGGTGTTTCTCCGCCGGGCTGAGTATCCGTCTGTCGGCGAGATTCGAGTAGAGATTGGCGCTGCGGGCGGAAGGGTTGCGCCTTCAACCGTATCGAAGGCGTTGGCTCGTATGACTGACGATCTTGTCGTTGAGCGCGATAAAAGATTCGTTCGGCTTCTACAACCAGACAAGCTGCTCGATTTGCTGGCAAAGAACTTCACGCCGCCCAAACCAACTCGAGTGATCCAAGCCAAGCTCAATGGCCCGCTCTTAGAAGTCTTTTTACGAGCGAACCGTGGAGCAAGGAAACCGAGAGTGATGCTCTCGGGCGAATCATCGCAAAGCCGATACTCCGCCGGGATGCGTGCGGACAACCCAGTGCTGTACTGTGCGGATCTGTATGAGTTGAGCGAGCGGCTTGACGATGCCTGCCAGTTCACCGATCGGTTTGCCGATATCACCTTCGTCGAGACCCGTGATGCGACGCCTTGGCTCGATGCACGCACGGATGAATCTGGCATTGTGTACGCATCGCCGGTCCAAACTTACCTCGAACTATCCGCCAGCGGCGACAAACGCGATCGGGAAATCGCAGAACAAGTCCGTGATCTCATCATGCGTGAAGTTGACGAAAGTGCACGCGGGGGTGATCAATGAACGCCTTACTGAACACTGTTCTGGATCTCGACCAGGCCCTTGGTGGCAACGCGGATTTGCTCATTGCTGGTGGGCTTGGACTGTATCTCAGACAAGAGGACCTTCGGCAGAAAGGCACGAAGACACTATTGCCGCTGGCCAAGCTCCCACCTGCGAGGACAACCCAAGACATTGATCTCTTCATTCGCGCAGAAGTCATCGCAAACAGCGAAGTGGTCGGTCAGTACCGCGCAGCACTCGATGGGCTTGGGTTTGTCGTTGTGCCTGGAGCCGAGTTTCTCAAGTTTCAACGGTCAGTCGATGGCATCGATGTGTTGATTGATCTCATGGTCGGGCCGCTTGGTGAGCATGAATCGGAAGTGAAGTTTGGTCAGAGCCGAGCTCGCCCACGAGGCCTGAAAGCAGAAAAAGGTTTTCATGCAAAGCCGAACCAAGAGGCACTCGGTGTCGAGCACGAGCCGGTTCGGATCACCGTTTCATCTGAACCAGATGCTACGAACAAAACAACCCGATCATGCGAAGTGCTTATACCTCGCCCATTCCCCTACGCACTGATGAAGCTCTGTGCTCTTCGTGACAGAATCAACGATGAGGATTACGATCTCGGTCGGCACCACGCGATGGATCTCTATCGGATCGCGGGCATGTTGACCGAAGAGGACGAAGCAGTTTGTATCAAGATCGCCCAAGATCACAAATCCCACCCAAAGATTGCTGAATGTCGGGGGATTATCGAGGAACTCCTTGTACCGAATGACGGGCTTGGTCGTATACGGCTGCTTGAGTATCAGCGTGCTAATCGAAGAACAACCCCTGAGGTTGATCCGAATTGGCTTGTCGAAGAGCTGCAAAGGCTCCTCCAAACTGAGTAGTGGCTCCGCTTAAGGGCGCGAGCTGCATCCTCCTGCCGAGTTACAGTTGCGCAACTCGGGAACTCGCATATTTCTGACAAATTTTCTTCGGCCTTCATGTCATCGTGCGGGCCGATTTCAATTGGTCTGATCAGGGTCGAGAACCCCAAACGAGTTACCAATCAAAATCTTCGTCGATAGTCCATGCTCAACAACCGGCTGAGGTCAGCCAAGGGAGTATGGATGCAGCAGCAAACACAACAACAACCGCACGACGAGCAATGTGAACATGAACACCTCACGCTTGCACAAGCCGCCAAGATTGCGCCGGGTCGGCCATCGGCCAACTGCGTTTGGCGGTGGTGCCGTGAGGGGGTGAAGTCGGCTTCGGGCGATCGCATTCGACTCAAGCACACTCGGTTCGGGAGTCGGATCTTCACGACCCGGCAATGGCTCAATGACTTTGGGCAGGCGCTGGCCGAGGCTGATGCGGCTCATTTCGACCTCGCCAAAGAACAAGCAGTTCAGCAGCGGGCGACACGGCTGGGATCAAAGCAGCGTGCACGCAAGGTGAAGGAGAATACGAAACTGCAATCAGGAATGCAGCGTCGGCACGAGCAGGCGATGCAAGACCTTGAGGAGGCCGGGCTATGAATCGGCAAACCTCCCCCACCGCTCCATTCGTTCGGCTTGGCCAAGGCGAGTACACACGCGACATCCATCTTGATGATCTTGATCGATCGGATAACAGGGATGATGGCCAACTCGATCTTCGATTCCTGACTCGTGAACCTGCAGATGTCTACCACGCCAAAGCGAAGGACAATCTTTCGTCGCATTGGCTGGCGGAGTTTCGGCGGTGTCCGTTGCTCTACCGGCGCAAGCGGCTGGGGCTGATTCCTCGGCGTGAGAGCGCGGCGTTCCTTGTCGGGCAGGCGGCTCATGTGTTGATCCTCGAAGGACGCGAGCGGTACGAGGCAGAGTTCGCCGTGGGCGGGCCGATCAATCCCAAGACGGAGAAACCGTACGGGCCGACGACGAAGGCGTTTGCCGAGTGGGCCGAGCGGATCGGAAAGCCGGTGCTGAGCGACGATCAGGCGGCGGTGATTGGGCAGATGGCCGCGTCCGTCAAGTCGCACATCTTTGCTCGTGAGTTGCTGGCTGTTGGTCAGGCCGAGGGTGTGGTTCGGCGGGAGTATGGCGGGCATCCGTGCCAGATTCGGCTCGACTGGCTTAACCCGATCGAAGGCCGGGGGCTTGTTGATCTCAAGACCACCGACAATCTCGATTGTTTCGAGCACAGCATCGACACCTACGGCTATGTCCATCAGCTCGCCTTCTACCGGTCGGTTGTCAGCGAAGCGATCGGATGCACGCTCCCTGTTCACATCATTGCGGTCGAGAAACGCGAGCCGTTCCGGTGTGGCGTGTGGGTGATCGACGAATCGCTCCTTGATGAAGCACAACAAGAAAACGAGCGAGCGATGGCGGAGTTGATCGCATGCCAGCAGCGTGGGCAATGGCCGACGCGGTACGAATCACTCCGCAAGTTCGATCGGCACACAAATACAAGTTCCAAACCTGAATCAGAACCAACACCTCAACACAAAGGAGATTGAATCATGACGCTACTTCAACACATCGAATCCGGAAGACAACCCAAGCCTCGGCGGATCATGCTCTACGGCACGCATGGGATCGGCAAATCGACATTCGGGTCGATGGCGGACAAGGCCGTGTTTATTCAGACCGAAGATGGGCTGGGCGAGATCGAATGCGACAAGTTGCCGGTGGCGACGCGCTACGGCGATATCCTCGCGTCGATCGCTGCCCTCTACAAAGAAAAGCACGGCTACCAGACGGTCGTCATCGACTCGCTCGATTGGCTCGAACGGCTGATCTTCGCCGAGGTCTGCGCCAAGCGGGGCGTGGAATCGATCGAAGACATTGGGTACGCCAAGGGCTACACCTTCGCGCTCACGCAGTGGCGTGAGATTCTCGACGGGCTTGATGCGCTCCGCAACGAACGCGGCATGCAGGTGATCCTGATTGCCCATTCGCGGATCGAGAAGTTCGACAACCCGGAGACCGAGAGTTACGACCGCTATGTCCCTCGGCTCAACAAGCACGCGTCGGCGTTGATCCAGGAATGGTGCGATGAGGTGTTGTTTGCCACTTACCGCGTACACACCAAGCACACGGACGAGGGGTTCAACCGCAAACGCACGCAGGGGATCGGCACCGGCGAGCGGATCATCCGCACGACCGAGCGTCCGGCGCACATGGCCAAGAACCGGCTCGGGCTGCCCGATGAGATGCCGTTGGATTACCGCGTCTTCGACGCCTTCCTACGCGGCGAGAACCCGATGCAGCCGAGCGCCGAGGCAGCCGCCGAACCAAACGAACAAACCCAGTCAATCACACCTAAAACCCAAACACAAGGAGCCTAAACATGGCACATCTCAATGGATTCAATGCGAACGAAGTCGATCCCGCCGTGGGATTCGACCCGATCCCCGCGGGCAAGTACCTGGCGATCATCACCGAGTCGGAGATGAAGCCGACCAAAGCGGGGACCGGGCAGTACCTGCAGCTGACCTTCCAAGTGCTGGATGGAGAGTATAAGGGGCGGCTTGTCTGGGCCCGGCTCAACCTCGAAAACCCGAGCGACATGGCCGTCAAGATCGCAAGAGCGGAGTTGTCGAGCATCTGCCGGGCGATCGGCGTGATGGCTCCGAAGGACTCGATCGAGCTGCACAACCTGCCGCTGACGATCACGGTCGGCTGCACGAAGCGGAGCGACACCGGGGATCTCACCAACGAGATCAAGGGGTACGAGGCCAAGGGAAGTGTCCAGCCCGTCGCTGCAGCACCAGCTGGGAGTACACCGCCGTGGAAGCGATGACACTTCGGCCCTACCAACGCGACGCGGTCAATGCGGTGTGGCAGCACATCGCGCAGTCCGACTCCAACCCGGCGGTCGTACTGCCAACGGGTAGCGGCAAGACGCATGTCATCGCCGAGATTTGTCGGGCGGCGGTCCAGGACTGGGGCGGGCGCGTGATCGTGCTCGCTCATGTTAAGGAACTGCTCGAGCAGGCGGCGGGCAAGTTACAAGCCGTGGCTCCTGATCTGCCCATCGGGGTGTACTCGGCCGGGCTTGGTCGGCGCGATCTGGGGTACGCCGTGACCGTCGCGGGGATTCAGTCAATCTATCAGCGGGCGCACGATCTTGGGCCGATGGATCTGGTGATCGTTGATGAGGCCCATTTGATACCACCAGACGGCGAGGGGATGTACCGGCGATTCCTCACCGATGCCCATGACCTGTGCGACCACCAGCGGGTGATCGGGCTGACGGCCACGCCGTACCGGATGAAGACGGGGACGATTTGTAGCGACGATTCGATCCTCAACGAGGTGTGCTTCGAGGCCAGTGTCCGCGAGCTGATCGCGGGCGGGTATCTGTGCCCGCTTCGGAGCCGTGCGGGCAAATCGGTTGCCGATACGAGCGATCTGCATGTCCGTGGCGGCGAGTTCATCGCGGGCGAGGTTGAAGACCTGATGAACACGCAAGGGCTCGTTGAGTCGGCGTGCGCTGAGATTGTGTCATCGACCATCGAGCGAAACGCGGTGCTGATCTTTGCATCGGGCGTGGCCCATGGCGAGCATGTGCAATCGATCCTCAAAGAACAGCATGGCGTCGAGTGCGGGTTCGTCTGCGGCAACACGCCATCCTCACAACGGGACGAGACCATTGCTCGGTTCAAAGCCGGCGATCTGAAATACCTAGCGAATATCAATGTGCTGACGACGGGTTTCGATGCACCCAAAGTCGATTGTGTGGCTTTGCTGCGTCCGACGCTCTCGCCGGGGCTGTACTACCAGATGGTCGGCAGAGGGTTCCGCTTGCATCCGGGCAAGGCCGATTGCCTCGTGCTCGACTTCGGCGGCAATGTGCTTCGGCACGGGCCGGTCGATGCGATCCGGCTTGCTGATTCAGACACCGGCTCCGGCGAGGCACCCGCCAAGCAATGCCCCGAGTGCGACGCGTTGATCCATGCCGCCTATGCGGTGTGCCCCGAGTGCGGGCATGCTTTCCCGCCCCGCCAAGAAGCCAAGCACGAAGCGGCTGCGACCGATGCCGCCATCGTCACCGGCGATGATGGGCCGACTCGACATGAGGAACGGGTCATGGAGGTCGCGTACCACACGCATCACAAGCGCGGCGATTCTTTGGCCCGCCCGACCATGCGGGTGGAGTACCGCGTCGGGTTCAACCGCTGGGTGCGCGAATGGGTGTGCCTAGAGCATGAGGGGTACGCCCGGCGCAAGGCTGAGCAATGGTGGAAAGAACGATCAGACGAACCGGTACCCAACTCCGTTGAGGACGCGGTCGCGATTGGGAACGCGGGATCAATCGCGCCGACACAACGAGTGACGGTCGAAAAGAAGCCGGGTGACGGTTGGGAGCGGGTGGTCGCCTACGAGCTGGGCGACAAACCACCCCGGCTTGAAACCACGGACAACATGCCAGAACCAGCGATCGCCTACGACGGCTACGGCTTCGATCCCGACGAGGTGCCGTTCTAATGACTCATGCACCCGCCCATTTGAATGGCACCCTCCAAGCTCATGCCGAGGCGCTCGTTGCTTCGGGGTTGTGCGCCTTGCCTGCGATCCGGCGTGGAGACGAGAAGCGCGTCGCGTTGTCGAAGTGGAAGCCGTATCAGGAGCGGTTGCCGACTACCGACGAACTCGAATCGTGGTTCGTGGATCAAACCGATGCGATGTGCATCGTGTGCGGCTCGGTCTCGGGCAACCTCGAGATGATTGACTTCGATCTCGGTGGCGAGGCCTTCAATGCGTGGAAACAAGCAGTCAACGAGCAATCGCCAGGGCTGCTCGATCGTCTCGTCATCGAGACCACGCCATCGGGCGGGTTCCATGTGGTGTATCGGTGCGATGAACCAGTATCTGGAAACATGAAGCTGGCCAGCCGCGTGATTGAAGCGGATAGCCCCGAGCCGATCACGATCGGGGCGAAGGACTACATGCCCCGCAAGACCAGCGACGGGCAATGGCATGTCACGATCACCATGATCGAGACCCGGGGCGAGGGCGGGCTGTTCTTGTGCGATCCATCCGATGGCTACGAACTGATCCAAGGCGAGCTGGTCGCGCCGCCAACGATCACAAGCGACGAGCGTGAAATCTTACTTGGTTGCGCGTGGGCACTCGATGAACTACCAAGAGATATCGTCGGAAGCCAAGCGGTGCCAGTTCTATCCGTGTCAGAATCGCTCCGCCCCGGCGACGATTTCAATGAGATCGGCGACTCGCGTGAAGTGCTCCAGCGGCATGGCTGGACGCTCGTCAAACCCGGCGACAACGAGCACTGGCGTCGCCCGGGCAAAGCCGCGGGCACGAGCGCGACGCTCAAGGATCGGGTGTTCTATGTGTTCTCCACCAACGCCTCGCCATTCGAAGCGGGCAAGGGCTACGCACCGTTCGCCGTCTACGCGATGCTCGAGCACGATGGCGACTTTACCAAGGCCGCATCGGCTCTGGCGAGCGAAGGCTTCGGCAGCGTGCCATACACCAATACCCACGGCGTTGACCTCTCCGGCTTCATCACTGACCTACCAGCGCCGAGCATCGAAGCGTTCCAGCCGAATCCGATCGCCGTCGGTGATCTGGTCAAGTCGTTCCCGCTGCTCCGCCCGCCGGTGATTCACGGCCTACTCCGAGAGGGCGAGACGATGAATGTCATCGCAGCCCCCAAGACCGGCAAGTCCTGGCTGACGCTCGATCTAGCGATCGCGGTGGCTACCGGGAACCCGTGGCTCGGTCGCTATGAGACGGTCGCTGGCGATGTGCTCATCATCGACAACGAGCTGCACCAAGAGACGAGCGCCAACCGCATCCCCAAGGTCGCCAGCGCCCGAAGCGTGGCCATGCGGGAGATCAGCGAGCGGATCTTCGTCGATAACCTGCGAGGCCGCCTTCAGGACATCAACGCGATGGGCGTGTACTTCGACGGGCTCGAACCCGGGCAGTTCAAGGTCATCATCCTCGACGCGTTCTACCGCTTCATGCCCATGGGCGGCGACGAGAACGACAACGGCACGATGGCCAACATCTACAACCTCATCGACGCCTACGCCAACCGGCTCGGTTGCTGCTTCATACTCATCCACCACTCGACCAAAGGCAGCCAGAGCGGGAAGAGCGTCACGGATGTCGGAGCCGGTGCAGGAGCCCAGAGCCGGGCGACGGATACGCACCTCGTGCTCCGCCCGCACGAAGAGGACGGCGTGGTCGTGCTCGACGCGGCGGTGCGGTCGTGGGCACCGATCGAGCCGACCTGCCTGCGGTGGGCTTTCCCGGTGTGGTCGGTTGATCACACGCTCGACCCGGAATCACTCAAGAACGAGCGGGCACGCAAGAAGCAAGAGAAGCCATCCAAAGAAGAGCCGCCAACATGGGACGCCCAGCGGTTCGTCGAGGCCCTCATCACCGACACGCCACGCAGTAAAGCCCAGATCCGAGAGCTGGCCAAGAAAGAGCCGGGTCTGTCGTGGAGGCGGACAGCGGACCTCTTGGAGATCGCCGAGGGCGAGGGCCTGCTGCACTGCTGGCGAACCGGGCAATCACACAAATCCGTGTACTCGACCCGAGCCCAGCCCGAGTTCAAATCGGATCTCAAGGACAACCAGAACCCCAATCTGGAGGGGGGCAAGTCATGATTCTGACACTCCACATCCTTCATTCTCGCTCGAGCGCGCACCCGCTCAAGCGCTTCGCTCGAGCGCTCAAGCGAGCCCCGCGCTTCAGCGAAACCCCGTTTTCGCTCGCGCGCGCACACCCCCCCATACCCCCCCGGGGCGGGCGCTTGAGCGCCGCCCGGGCCTCGCTGGAGCGCGCGCGCTCGAGCGCTCGAGCGAGAATCGATCGATTAGGTACTCCCGGGCGATTCCATGCCGGTGACGCCAGCGGGAACAGCACCCAATATCGACAGACTTTCTTTCGCTTGTCCTGTCCGGTTGCGAGGATCGCCCGTGTGGCAGATTTGCCTCGGCTGGCACCACCCCGAATCCCAGCCCCTTGGCCACACGGGCCAACGAGGTACGCCGTCGGGGCAGCAAACAAACCAACGCGAGGCCAGGGTTGGCCTCGATTCACACCACATGCACGGAGGCATACGCCATGAAAGTCGTCCAGAAGAACATCGCCGAGATCACGCCCTACGAAAACAACCCACGCCTCAACGACGGTGCGGTCGAGTCGGTGGCTGAATCGCTTAGGCAGTTCGGGTTCCGCCAGCCGATCGTGGTTGATGAAGACGGCATTATCGTCTGCGGGCACACGCGGTTCAAGGCGGCCCAGATGCTTGAGCTCAAGCGGGTGCCGGTGCATGTGGCCACCGACCTGACGCCGGAACAGATCCGGGCGTACCGGATCGCTGACAACAAGACCGGCGAGCTGGCCACTTGGGACATGAACCTGCTGCCGATCGAGATTGCCGAGTTGCAGGAGGCCGGGATCGATTGGTCATTGCTGGGATTCGATGCCGATGATCTGGCTCGGATTATGGCGGGCGAGGAGGGCGTGGCTGAGGGATTGACCAATCCTGATGATGTGCCTGAGCCGCCGGATGATCCGATTACGAAGCCGGGTGATCTTTGGGTGCTCGGCAACCATCGTTTGCTTTGCGGCGACTCGTCGAGTACGGCCGACCTGGATCGGCTGCTTGATGGGAACACCATCGACATGGTCAATACCGATCCGCCGTACAATGTCAATGTTGAACCACGGAGCAACAACGCCATCGTCGCGGGGATCTCAAGCTTTCCAGCTTCAGCAACACAAGCGACCACGCATATGCAGAAGCGAGATCTGGCTCGCCACCCCGAGAAATCCAAAGCGACGCACAAGAAAATGCGTGCCAAAGACCGCCCGCTCGCCAACGACTTCATGAGCGACGAGGCCTTCGAGGAGATGCTCCTGGCGTGGTTCGTCAATATCAGCCGTGTGCTCAAGCCCGGCGGGTCGTTCTACATCTGGGGCGGATACGCCAATCTCGGCAACTACCCTTCGCCGCTCAAAGCGTGCGAGTTGTATTTCAGCCAGGGGATCGTGTGGGACAAGCAGCACCCAGTGCTTGGCCGAAAGGACTTCATGTCCGCGTTTGAAATCTGCTTCTACGGCTGGCGGAAAGACGCTGGCCATAAGTTCTTCGGTCCCAACAACGCGACCGATCTCTGGCATGTCAAGAAGGTCAACCCGCAGTCGATGGTGCATTTGACGGAGAAGCCCGTCGAGCTGGCGGTGAAAGCGATCCAGTACTCATCGCGGCCCGGCGAGAATGTCCTCGACCTCTTCGGTGGCTCAGGTTCGACCCTCATTGCCTGCGAGCAAACGGATCGCCACGCCTATCTCATGGAGATCGACCCCGCGTACTGCGATGTGATTGTTCAACGATGGGAAGAGTTCACCGGCAAGAAGGCGGAGCGGATTGCATCGAACGCTGACGCCGGAGAAACAGCCCCGGCGAGTGCCGAGGCTGAAGAAGGGGGCGGAGGATGATCCGCCTATGTGTTCGTAGCGAAGAGTCCGCGATCGGTCTTCTTGAACCGGCTGCCCTTGCCCTTCTTGGCGATCTCGCGGATCATCGCCGCGTAGAGGGTCGCGTGCGGGGTCTTGCCGGTGGTTTGCCAGCCCGCGGCGATGGCTCGCTCCGCGATGGCTTTGGCCTGCAGCGGCTCCTTCGCATCGGCAAGGACCTTGGCGGCCAGGTCGAGGCCGGATACCCGTTTGGGCTTGGCCACCTGCTTGGGCGGTGTCGCGTTCTTTGCGGGCTTGGCCATCATGCTCGCCTTAGGCGTGGCTTTGGCGACAGTCGCGGCCGTGTTGGCCCGTGCGAGCTTCTTGGCGGGGGCCTTCCTCGGCATCGCCTTGCTGGCGGTCTTCTTGGTTGTGGCCTTCTTCGTGGTTTTCGCTGTCATGACTTTTCCTTTCGTTGTGAATGTGCGAACCGGTTACGCCCGGTTCTCGATAAGCGTCCATTTGGCGCGGATAGCTTCGTACTGGGGCGGGAAAACATCGTGCCCGCGTCGTTCAATCGCGTCAATCAGGCGGCTGCTGAGCTCACCAGTGCTGACGCGGAACTCGGTAAAGGCCTCGGCCATTTCGTTGGCGGCGTCTCGATTGCTCCCACGCGTCACAAGGCGTTCGAGTTCGTTGGCCTTCTTGCCCATCGCCATGTTGAGCTCGAGGTACTTGGCCCCGGCGGCGTTGAGCAGGTCGGCGATCTGGCGCTGGAGAGAGGCGAGCTCGCGGATGTCGTCGTTGATCAGGCTTCGCGGCGGAACATAGTCTTGATCTTGATCGAGTTGGGTGACGGTGTAGTTGGTACCGCAGGATTGGCATGCTACCGATTCGCCGTCGTCGTCGCAGATCAGCTCATCCATCTCGCGTTGGCCGCATTTGGGGCAGGCAAAGCATGGCGGGACAAGTTCGGCGTTCTCGCTGGTCGGGGTGTGGTCGTTTATCGTCATCGTTCGGTTCTCCGTTTCTTTGGCGGGCGTGCATTCGCCTTCCGTGTGTCACATGAAGCCATGAAAACGACCAGAATGGAAGGCCATTGGGCCTTTATTTGCCGATGTTTTCGAGATTCTTGCAAACTCTGGGCGACATGTGGGCAAGTGATGCCAGGAGATGCCCCATGACTCCCGAACACGCGCCTAGTTCCGATGGAACGCCCCGTTTGAACCCGGCCGCTATGACGGTCGAGGAGGCCGCCAAACTGCTCACCAAGGCGTGCGGTGTGCGCATTTCTGAAGCACAGATCCGCAAAGACATCGAAGCCAACGCGCCGACGAATGCGGACAAAACGGTCAACCTCGTGCACTATGCCGCGTGGCTGGTACGGGAGATGGCGACGGGAGGGGCGACCATTGGCGATTGATCCGCGTCAACTCAGGCCCAGCGAGTTGTGCCAGTTGCTCAACTCGACGCCGATCGGTGAAGTCATCGGCGAGCGGCAGCTGCGTCGGCATCGCACACGGGCGGGGCTTCGCATTGCGGCGAGCAACGATCCACAGCGGGTGGATTTGCTGCGATACACCGCGTGGCTCATCAATGAACGCCACAAGCCCAAGCCTGAATCCGATGGGCTGACTGGCTACGACGCTCAGCGTGAGCGGGCACTGGCGAGGAGCAAGGCCCAGTCGCTTTCGGGGCGCGACATTGGCGAACTACCCGAAGTTGTTGATCCCGATCGCAAAGCGAAGGCCCAAACGAGCTTCCGGTTCTTCTGCGAGACCTACTTCGAGCAGACCTTCACGATGGCATGGTCGGACGACCATCTCAAGGTCATCGCCAAGATCGAGCAGGCCGTGCTTGAGGGCGGGTTGTTTGCAATGGCGATGCCTCGTGGGTCGGGCAAGACGACGCTGTGCGAAATCGCCTGCTTGTGGGCGATCTTGATCGGGGCTCGTGGGTTCGTCGCCTTGATCGGGGCGGATGAAGATCACGCGGCCAACATGCTCGATTCGATTAAGGCCGAACTCGAGAACAACGACTTGCTGCTTGAGGATTTCCCCGAAGCGGTCTATCCGATCCAGCAACTCGAAGGCATCCACCAACGCGCCAGCGGGCAGCTGTTTCAAGGCACGCAGACGCACATAGGTTGGACAGCCAAGGAGATCGTGCTGCCAACAATGCCTGGCTCGAAGGCATCGGGCGCGATCATCCGCGTCGCCGGGATTACCGGTCGCATTCGTGGGATGAAGCACAAACGACCCGACGGGCAATCGGTCCGGCCATCATTGGTATTGATTGATGATCCGCAAACGGATGAGTCTGCGCGTTCGCCATCACAATGCGCCACACGCGAGCGGATTCTCGCTGGTGCGATCCTCGGGCTCGGCGGCCCAGGCAAGAAGATCGCGGGGTTGATGACGATCACCGTCGTGCGGCAAGACGACATGGCCGACCGGTTGCTCGATCGTGATGTGCATCCGCAATGGCAGGGCGAGCGGACGAAAATGATGTACGCGTTCCCAACCGATGAAGCCTTGTGGGCGAAGTATGCCGAGATTCGAGCGGACGGGCTTCGCAACGATGCGGGGATCAAGGCCGCAACAGAGTTCTATGGCGAGCACCGCGAGGCCATGGATGAAGGTGCGATCATTGCATGGCCTGAGCGGTTCAACCACGACGAACTGTCGGCCATCCAGCACGCGATGAACCTGAAATACCAGAACGAAGCAGCGTTCTGGGCGGAGTATCAGAACGAGCCACTCCCCGAGAACGAACCCGACGATGAACTCCTGACCGCCGAGCAGATCGCGGCCAAAGCCAGCGGCATGAATCGCGGAGCCATCCCTATCGGCTGTTCGCACCTGACCATGTTCATCGATGTGCAGGGTAAGGCGCTGTACTGGTTGACCGCGGCGTGGGCGGATGACTTCACCGGACACATCATCGACTACGGCACCGAACCAGACCAGAAGCAGCAATACTTCACACTTCGTGGGATGAAGCACACGCTTTTGACGGCTTCGCCACGAGCCGGGCAAGAAGGCGCGATCTATGCAGGGCTCGAATGCCTCACCGAAGCGATGCTCACCAAAGAATGGCGACGCGATGACGGTGCGATAGTGCGGATCGATCGGTGCCTCATCGATGCCAACTGGGGTGCATCGACTGATGTGGTTTACCAGTTCTGCCGACAGAGCAAGTTCGCCAATGTGCTGTTGCCGAGTCATGGACGATATGTCGGCGCGAGCAGCATTCCGTTCAGCGATTACAAACGAAAACGCGGTGATCGGGTCGGGCACAACTGGCGGATTCCCAATGTTGCGGGCAAGCGAGCCGTGCGGCATGTGGTGTTCGACACGAACTACTGGAAGTCATTTGTTCAATCGCGGCTGGCCGTGCCGATGGGCGATCCGGGATGCCTGGCGTTGTTCGGCCGCAAGCCGGAATCTCATCGACTCCTCGCAGAACATCTGACGGCCGAGTACCGCGTCAAGACGGAAGGCCGAGGCCGAACCGTTGACGAGTGGAAACTCCGCCAGCCCGGCCTCGATAACCACTGGCTTGATTGCATCGTCGGTGCTGCGGTCGCCGCGTCGATGCAGGGGGCGATGCTCTATGGCACATCCCCCACCGCCCAGCCAAGACAGCGGATCAAACTCTCGGCTTTGCAAGGGAGAAATCGCTGATGCCTCGTGTCAAACAGCAAGTTGATCGCCAAGACGGGGAGCATATCGGTATTGTGTGTCGCCAGTGTGGCTGCCCGCATCACCGGGTTGTGTACCTCAAACGATTGGCAGGTGGCGTTCTGCTGCGCCGTCGAGAGTGTCGAAACTGCGGGCGACGCTTCACGACGCGCGAGCAAGCATCATGAAGTAAATACGCAAGATTGCATCTCTTGCGACTCATTGCATGTGTTGCGTGCAGATCCTGAGTATTTGGATCAGGATTCGATAGATCGAATGGAGTCCACCAAACTCATGCTGTTGTTGGCATGATTCGATGTTCTTTGCCGTAAGTTCGTAGTGAAAGCCGCGCGTAATGCGGTTCAACCACTCGGACTTGATATGCCAAACGATTTCGAACAGAACATCAAGGACAACGCCGCCGGTCCTAAGCGGGCGCAGGGTGATGCGGGGAGCGTTGAACAGCACTCGCTCAAGGATCAGATCGAAGCAGATCGGTATCTTGCGAGCAAACAAGCCTCGGCGAACCCTGCGAAAGCGGTCCGGTTCACTCGGCTGGTTCCTCCCGGCGCGGGGGGTGGGTGATGCGTTGGGTGTTTGGCAACAAAGCGACAAAGCAATCGGCGAGCTCACCTATGCCCACGACCAAAGGCGGGGTCATCCGGCGGATGATCCGTGCTGGATTTGACTCTGCTGCGACCAACGACGGGAATCGTCGTCACTGGATGCACGCAGATGGGCTCAGCGCAGACGCGGCGGCTTCGCCTGAAGTGCGACGCATCCTTCGCAACCGTGCTCGCTACGAAACGGCCAACAATGCCTACGCCAAGGGCATCGTGCTCACGCTCGCAAATGATGTCGTTGGCACCGGGCCTCGGCTGCAGATGCTCACCGATGACGAGATCGGCAACGCCCGGCTCGAGCAGGCCTTCGCCGCGTGGAGTAAGGAGATCGGGCTGCCCGAGAAACTCCGCACGATGCGGATGGCCCGCGCGACCGACGGCGAGATGTTCGTCGTCCTCACCAGCAATCCAAACCTTCGATCCCCGATCAAACTCGATCTTCGGCTCATCGAAGCCGATCAGGTGACCACGCCCGACCTGTCAATCCTCGATGATGGAGCGGTTGACGGGATCGTCTTTGATGCGTTCGGCAACCCTGTCGAATATCACATGCTCAAGGGGCATCCGGGCGATACACGCACTGGGTTCCTGGGGCTCGAATACGACCGTGTGCCTGCCGAGTCGGTGATTCATTACTTTCGCGCAGATCGTGCGGGGCAGAGCCGGGGGATTCCGGATATCACGCCCGCGCTGCCGTTGTTCGCTCAGTTGCGACGCTTCACGCTCGCGGTGCTCGGCGCTGCTGAGACGGCCGCCGACTTCGCTGGCATTCTCTACACCGATGCGCCCGCCAACGGCGAGGCCGAAGCCGTCGAACCGATGGACGCGATCGAGCTCGAGGCCCGCTCGCTGCTCACCATGCCCGGCGGCTGGAAGATGTCGCAGCTTCATGCAGAGCAGCCAGCAACCACATACGCGGAGTTCAAACGCGAGATACTGACCGAGATCGCACGCTGCCTGAACATGCCGTTCAACATCGCGGCCGGGAACAGCAGCGGGTACAACTACGCTTCGGGCCGACTCGACCACCAAACCTACTTCAAGAGCATCCGCGTTGAGCAAGATCACTTTGCATGCACCGTGCTCGATCGGATTCTCTCCGCGTGGCTCGACGAAGCCGTGCTGGTGACTGACCTGATGCCCGTGCGACTGCGAACACAGATCGCATCGGGAACCGCCGCCCCCCACCAATGGTTCTGGGACGGTACCGAGCATGTCGACCCCGCCAAGGAAGCCAACGCCCAAGCCACCAGGTTGTCATCGCACACAACCACGCTCGCCAATGAATACGCCCGCCAAGGCCGCGACTGGGAAACCGAGCTCCGCCAACGCGCCAAAGAGGTATCGCTCATGGAGGAACTCGGCTTGCACGAACAACGCGAGGCCATCCTGAACCGAACCAGTAAGGAGAACGACGATGCCGACTGATCGCACACTCAACCTCAGCGCCCCCGTTGATGGATGGATCGAAGCGAGTGAATCCACTACGGACAACACGCCATCCCTTCGCCGATTCTCAATGGTCGCCTACACCGGCGGCCCGATGACCCTCACCGGCTGGGCACACCCGGTCGTGGTTGATCTCTCAGGAATGGAGATCGCGGGCGGGCAGATCAAGAGCCGCCCGATTCTCAAGGATCACAATCGATCGCTGATTGTTGGGCATACCGAATCGATTCGAATCGAGGGCAACCAGCTGCTCGTTTCGGGTGTGATCTCGGGTGCCGGGGCGGTCGCACAAGAGATCGTCGAGAGCAGCCGAAACGGATTCCCCTGGCAGGCATCGCTCGGCGCGGTGTCTGGACAGATGGAGTTCGTACCAAAGGGCAAGAAGGCAATGGCTAACGGACGCGAGTTCGTCGGTCCGGTTCATATCGCACGCAAATCAATGCTTGGCGAAGTGAGCTTCGTCGCACTCGGTGCAGACGACAACACGAGCGCGAGTGTCGCCGCATCTCGCACAAACCAACAGCACATCGTCAAGGAGGACGACATGACATTCACCAAATGGCTCGAGGCAAAGGGATTCGATCCTGACACGCTGAACGAAACACAGACGACCAATCTTCAGGCCATGTTCGAGGCCGAACAGACCGCTCCGACCGGCAAGGATGCCGACGGCGGCGATGGTGCGGGTGGTGACACGGATGTCATTACCCGCATCCGGGCCGAGACAGCCGCCGAAACTACACGCATCTCGGCCGTTCGACGCATCTGCGCAGGTAAGCATGACGAGATCGAAGCCAGTGCCATCGCCGAGGGGTGGGATACCAATCAAACCGAACTCGAAGTCCTCCGAGCCCAGCGACCAACCCTGACCCGTGGCGGCGTTCGCAAAGATGCGGATCAAGCCCAGTCTGGGCAAGCCATTGAAGCTGCCATGTGCCTGTCGGCGGGATTATCCG
>Ga0316204_10002329_pt1 | contig 43723 bp, 46 predicted proteins | sample 6monrhotite_MG_2_FD_205661 | JGI IMG/M metagenome (GOLD analysis project Ga0316204, IMG submission 205661) | Microbial mat bacterial communities from mineral coupon in-situ incubated in ocean water Damariscotta River, Maine, United States -... | ecosystem: Environmental > Aquatic > Marine >... | reverse complement strand
TGTACTTCAGGGGTCGTGCTATTAAGCGAATAGCCATGCTTTAATAAAATAGACGGGACTTCAAGAATATTGTGCTGGTCATTAATTCGACATTCTGCAACGGGGTTTGTAGATAGTGACAAAACACAGTCAGAAAAAAATCGTTGAAGTATGGATTTCCATCGGTTATCAATGGGCGTGCCACTACTGGAAAATTCTTCAATTAAAAAGGGTAAATTTTTTTCCAGACTCTTATGCACAGAGAGGTGACCTGTTAATTATGTAGTAATAATTTAACTACATATGTGATTATTTAAACTCGACCCATCGCGGAGAAACTTTTGATGAAAGGTGATGCCATGGTAGGATTCCTGATCATGGATTTATAATCACCCTCAACAAATTTTAATTTTCCGGTAGTATAAGCCAAACCTAAACCAGTAGATCCAACTTCTCTTTTTATCCACTCATTCCAGTGGCCTTCTTTTGCGCGTAAATCCCAGTTTAGTTCCTGGTTTTTATAATTACCGGCTTCAACAACATAACCGTCTTCTATAACAATACACGCACGAGGTTTATCTTCATCAGGAAAGCCATAACCGATAATTGAAGAAAAACATATTTCACTAAGAGATTTTGCTAAATATGGGTCTTTATTCCATTCATCTTTATATTTCTTCATCCACGCATTATCAAACAACTTCAACATTAACTCTTCCATCCTACATCATGACTGAACGATTTCAGCATTCCTGACTTTGTATTACCTGTCTATGCAGGTTTAACATTTAATCTATTTCAAATATCTTAAAAACACAGGTATTTTAGTGTCTATTTTAACTCCATCGTCATGGCGTGTATATTATTTTGTTTTAATGTGCTTAGTGTTTCACGCAGACGCGTAGGGTTGCTGAAAGGGCCTATACGCACACGATGCCAGTTATCACGATTGATGTTTACGCTTTGTATTGATGACTGTACACCGAGTAAAGCCAGACTGGCTTTAAGACGTTCAGCATCTTGCTGGCTTTTGAATGAGCCAGCCTGAAGCAAATATTTTTTATTAGAAGTGTTGTTGGCTTCAATGGTCTGGTTAATTGAAGGTTGAGGTGCTGAGTTTTCACTTTCAACTTCTGGTTCAGGTACAAACACTTCCAGCTCAGAAAGTATAGTATAAAACTCAAAACGCGGTTTTTTGTTTTCGCTATCTGCAAGTGTATTTTGTGACTGACTATCAGTTGCTGTTTCGGCCTCTGTTTTCTGTTGTTCACGTGCTTTTTTTAATTCATGTTTTACCGCATCGGTAAAACTGACTTCATCAGCGGGTTGCTTGTCTAGATACATAAGAAAAGATGCAAATAAACCAATAGCGAGTCCCGCAAGCATCCAGATATACCCAGGTACGGGCTTTTTGTTTGACATATGGCGTCCCTTTAAATCACGCGAAGCAGGCATTACATACTTTCCGGTGCACTAACGCCTAATAAATTAAGTCCGTTATGTAAAACATGACGTGTTGCTTTAATTAATGTTAACCGTGTATTTCTGATTGCTTCATCTTCAACAATAAACTGATGAGCGTTGTAATAAGTGTGTAGTTCATTTGCCAGTTCTCTGAGAAAGTGAGCAAGCAAATGAGGTTCTTCGTTGAGTGCTGCTTTTTCAATAATCTCAGGGTATTTTGCTAAAGAAGTCACAAGTGAAGTTTCATGCTCTTCTGTTAACAGAGAAAGGTTTTCACTGCCCATTTTTTCATCATAGGTAAATTGTTTTTCTTTTAGCTGACGGAATACTCTGCAGATTCGGGCATGAGCATATTGTATGTAATATACAGGATTATCACTGCTTTGGGATTTAGCCAGGTCCAGATCAAAGTCCATGTGTTGTTCGCATTTACGTAATACATAAAAGAAGCGGGCTGCATCATTACCTACTTCAGAGCGTAACTCACGTAATGTGACAAATGAGCCGGAGCGAGTAGACATGGGAACTCTTTCACCACCCCGGTAAAGAATCGCAAACTGAACTAATAATACATCGAGTTTATCAACGTCATTGCCCAGAGCTTTTAAGGCGGCCTTCACTCGGGGAATATATCCGTGATGGTCTGCACCCCAGATGTCAATAACTCGGTCATAACCCCGGTCCAGTTTGTCCATATGATATGCAATGTCAGATGCAAAATAGGTGCTTTGACCATTATCACGAACAACTACCCTGTCTTTTTCATCACCAAAATTAGTTGACTTGAACCACAGGGCGCCTTCTTTTTCATAAATATGTTCGGCTTTCTGTAAGCGCTCAATAGCTTGTTTAATCAAACCTTTGCCCGCAAGGCTTCTTTCAGAAAACCATTCATCAAACTCAACGCCGAACTCTTTAAGGTCGTCTCGTATATCGTCTGTAATGATATTCAAACCTAAATCAAAAACCTGTCTGTATGAGTTTTCACCGAGTAGTGTTTTTGCTCTATTGATGAGAGCGTCTATATGGATTTCTTTATCCCCGCCATCTGGCTCATCTTTGGGAATATCTTCATACACGGCTGCAAAAGGGTGCATCAAATTTTTATCATGCTGAGCAAAAAGCTGTTCAGCTATTTCTTTAACATATTCACCCTGATAACCATTACTAGGAAAAGTAATTTCAACGCCGCAATGTTCTAAATAACGTAGCCACACACTCGTGCCCAGTATGTCCATTTGGCGACCGGCATCATTTACATAGTATTCACGGTGAACATTAAAACCTGTAGCGCTGAGTAATGAAGCAACCGTTGCCCCATAAGCTGCACCGCGACCATGGCCAACATGAAGGGGGCCGGTAGGATTTGCGGAAACAAATTCAATCTGCACTTTACGGCCTGCGCCAATATTACTTAAACCGTAAGTTTCTGCCTGGGTATTGATGGTATTTATAACTGACAGGGTATTACTTTGTTTGACAAAGAAATTAATAAAGCCCGGGCCCGCAATGTCCACTTTATCTAAATCGTCGTTATCAGGCAGTGAATCAATTAATAACTGTGCAATTTCTCGAGGATTTTTTGCCGCCGGTTTTGCCAGCATCAGGGCAAGATTACATGCGAAATCACCGTGTGACTTGTCTTTTGTGCGGGTAATCTGGATATCAGGGGATATATCAGAGCTTATAACACCGCTAGTTTTCAAGCTGCTTAATGCCTGAGTTAGCAGAGTCTGGATAGTATTTTTCAATGTGCTGGCCGGTAAAAAATCAGAGGGCGAATTTTACATGTAGATAAGGGGGGTTACCAGTTAACTCGCGTTGAAAAGTACTTATTTTATTTAAATATCAGATATCTAGATTTCGGCTAAAACCCGTTCAGCCATTGATATGGCTTGATCGAGATAGCCGGTTCCAAATAAATTCAGGTGATTAATAATATGATATAAATTATAAAAGGTTTTGCGTGTCGCAAAACCGTCATCAAGAGGTGATATTTCATTATAGGCAGTATAGAAACTTGCTTCGAAGCCACCAAATAACTGCGTCATGGCAATATCGGCTTCCCGGTCACCATAATAAAGTGCAGGATCAAATATAATCGGCGTGCCATCAGCTAATGCTGAGGCATTACCACCCCACAGGTCTCCGTGTAGAAGTGATGGTTGTGGCGCATGATTTTCAAATAAACAGTCACAATTCATCAGTAATTTATCCATCACTGGGTTAAGAGAGGCAGCGTAGCCATTTTTTTGTGCCAGATTTAGTTGAGGTAATAGTCGTTGCTGGCGCCAAAACTCAGGCCAACTGTCAGTAAGCTGGTTAAACTGAGGCGTTGATCCTATCGTGTTGTCTCTATGCCAGCCAAACTGGTGGGCTGTCACCTGATGCATGGCTGCCAGTTGATGTCCAAGTCTTGCAGCATCAGGTCTCCCACTCAGGGGCAGGTACTCAAGCACCAGATAGGTTTTAGAGTCTGTTTGTCCATAACATATGGGGTTGGGTACTCGAACCGTATTTTGATCAAATATTTCCTTTAGTGAAATAGCCTCTGTCTCAAACATGTCGCCATGCTCAAGGTGGTTGGTTTTGACGAAATATTCCGTTTTCCCATTACTAACGCGGTAAGCCTCGTTAATACAGCCGCCGCCCATTGGTGTGTGTAACTTAATTTGAAAGTCAGCGCCAGTGTGCTGGCTTATGGTGTTAGAAATGTGTTGCCATAAGTTCATAGGAGTTCAACTGATAAATTTCGATATAGGTGATAGCATATGCAGGTTATCCAGTTGGCCATTAGAAGTAAATATGTCAAATACCCCCTCTTATGAAGAAGTAGAAACGGTAATTCATTCGTTTTATAAAAAATTGATGACAAATCAGCAATTAGGGCATTTTTTTGAGCATCTTGAAAACTTTGAAGAGCATGAAAAACGAATAGTTGATTTCTGGTGGATCAGTATGGGTGGCAAACTGGATCATCCACCGAAGATAGACATGATAGGCAAGCATTTTCCACTGGGTATCAAGCAGGAGGATCTTGAAGTGTGGATAGCGCTTTTCAGTGAAACCCTTGAGCAGGAGCTAGCAGAAAAAAAAGCGTTGCTCTGGATGGATAAGGTGATGACGATTGCCGCTAGATTAAAACAGATAGTCATAGATAATCAGGCAATGGGTGTGCAAATAAAGGGCAAATAAGTCAGAAAAGTGTAACAAGCCTCATGAAAACGAGGCAAAGCTTATAGCTATCTTTAATGTGCGTTATACACATAATAACTTGATTGGGAATAATTCCTGCTCACTTTTTAATCAAAACCACTGCCAATATCGTAACTTGCTGTTTTTATTGTATTTTATAGGGTGATCAAATTGTGAACAATTTGTTACATAGGGTATAAAACGAAAGAAATAGGCTAGATTTCAAGCTGTTATCAACAGACTTATCCACAGGAAAAGTGGATAAGTCTGTAACTCTATAAAATACAATTAGTTATGATCGCTTGATTAAAGTGATACTTTAACTTTATCTGTTAAGAGTGAATTTTTTTTGTAGAATAATCTTCAAATAAGTCACAATTTATCCATTCAAGGAAGTACTTATACACATGGAGATTGATTGAAATTAAGAACAATCTAAAACTACTATATTTATAGTGTTTTATTACTTCGGAATATCTAACTAGCTGATATATATAGAGTTTTTGAGTGATTAAAAAATAACCAGAATGTTCGATATGACGCTAGAATCAGCAATTTTTGGCTCAAAATGTAAGTTCTCCACAGAGTTATCCACAGCTTTTGTGGAAAACGTTAATGATTTTGTAATATTTAATTTTGTCAAAGCTTTTTTTTTAAATTTCAAGACTCCAATTTGTACTCATTCACAGGCACAATACACATATGTCTAAGCCTTTAATTGCGCGCATTGCTGTACCCGTTCCTCTCTATAGTCTGTTTGATTATTTGATTCCCCCTGAGCTTGGCATTCAACCCGCTCAAGGCTGCAGGGTGATGGTGCAATTTGGGAGAAAGCAGTTAGTTGGCTTAGTGATGTCGGTAGAGCATGAATCGGCATTTCCGTTATCAAAGCTGAAACCGCTGATTGATGTTATTGATAACGAACCCGTTTTATCGGGAGACTTAATTAAACTGCTTAAATGGTCGGCCAGTTATTACCATCATCCGTTAGGCGATGTCATCTTCAGTGCTTTGCCAAAAAGGCTTAGAGAAGGTGCACCAGCAGAACTGAAATCTGAGGACCACTGGTTATTAACTAAGGCAGGTCATAATCATGAAATAAGTGGCCTGAGTCGGGCACCGAAACAGGCTGCACTGTTGTCTTACTTTCAAAACTCATCTGTAGATGAGATAAATGCTGAGCAGTTAAATAAAGACTGGGATAACTGGCGTTCACCAATACAGGGTTTGATAGATAAATCACTGATAGAGGTTACGAAGAAAGTACAAACAGCTGTGACATCTGCTATCAAGCAAATAAATGATAAACTAGGCCATGTTTTCGACTTAAACGCACAACAGGCGCATGCTGCAAAAGAGGTGATACAGGCCTTTAATACATATCAGGCTTTTCTGTTGCAGGGCATAACGGGTAGCGGGAAAACCGAAGTGTATCTAGATGTTATAGAACATGCGCTTTCTAATAACTGTCAGGTATTGGTGTTAGTGCCCGAAATTAGTTTAACTCCACAGTTAACTCAGCGTTTTACACAGCGATTAAACACCACCATAGCCAGTCTTCATTCAGGTTTAAATGATACACAAAGACACAGTGCCTGGGTGTTGGCGAGTAAAGCCATTGCGCGTGTGGTTATTGGGACACGTTCCGCGTTATATACGCCGATGCCTGATTTAGGTTTGATCATTCTTGATGAAGAGCATGACGCATCGTTTAAACAGCAGGAAGGCTTTCGATATCATGCAAGAGACTTATCTCTTGTTCGAGCAAAGAATAAAAATATACCCGTCTTGTTAGGTTCAGCAACACCCTCATTTGAAAGTCTTGAAAATGTAAGCCGTGGCCAGTTTTCGTTATTAACATTAACAGAGCGAGGCGCTGCGGGTGCAACACCGCCGAAAGTTAGCTTGTTAGATGTTTGTCGCCGGCCGATGGAAGATGGAATATCAGATAAACTATTCAGTAAAATTGAAGAGCATTTAAAAAATGATGGGCAGATTTTACTGTTTTTAAACCGGCGTGGTTATGCGCCTCTATTAATGTGCCATGAATGTGGCTGGACTACAGAGTGTCAGCGCTGTGATGCAAATATGACGCTGCATCATCATAATCAACGATTACGTTGTCACCATTGCGGTTATGAGAAAAAAGCCCCAACCGAGTGCCCGCAATGTCATCATGAAAGCCTGTATATCCCCGGTGCGGGAACAGAAAGAATTGAAGTGGCCTTGACTGAAAGATTTCCCTCGGTTGTCATAAGTCGAATAGACAGAGATACAACCAGGCGTAAAGGCGAATTAGATAAAAAGTTAAACCAGGCAAGGTCTGGTGAGGCCAGAATACTTATTGGTACACAAATGCTTGCTAAGGGGCATGATTTTCCAAATGTAACACTGGTTGGGATTTTAAATGCCGATCAGGGTTTATTCAGTGCTGATTTTCGTGGCACTGAACATATGGCGCAATTAATAATACAGGTATCGGGTCGTGCAGGTAGAGGTAAAAAGGCAGGTGAAGTTATTATACAAACGCATCATCCTGAGCACCCTTTATTGCATACCTTACTTGAAAGTGGTTACACAGGCTTTGCAAAAACAGCATTAATCGAGCGTAAGCAGGCTCATTTTCCACCATTTAGTTATATGGTTATTGTGCGTTGTGAATCTATGCACAAAAATCAGGGCGTCGATTTTTTAAATGAATGCAGAGAAACACTGCATTATGACGGGGTAGAGTTGTTTGGCCCTATACCGGCACCAATGGAGCGACGTGCCGGGCGTTACCGTTGGCAATTGATTTTAATCGCAAATGAAAGAAAAAAACTTCACGCCATTTTACGCCACTGGGTGCCAGGCGTTCATAAATTGAAAACGGTAAATAAAGTCAGATGGTCGATTGATGTTGATCCACAGGACATGTTTTAGCGGTTAAGATAAAAAATATTTAACAGAAAAATATAATATTATTTTTCTGTTGCCGGTTGTTTGTCTAGCGTTATAAAAAGAAGCTTTATAATTAAGAGTATTAACGGCGTGCCGTGCATAAACAAGTCAAAAATATCAATGGGTTTGCTTAAGCTGCCATCAAATAACATTTTTGTTTTTTCCCATAAATGAGGTTCCGGAACAAAGGGAGCCAATCCCAGAAAAAGGGCTGCGATAACAAGCGTTGATGTGGGGATTTTAAATAGTAGTTTCTTCATTATTTATCTTTGTTTCAAATCTTATATCATCAAAAAAGTAAAAACCTGATACCCAGTTGGAGCCGGTCTTTTAATTTGAATTGTTTGCAGGTGGCTCTGTTTTTATAAATAAAGCCTCAGTTACCTGATTTATATTAGAGTTTGATTAATTTCCAGTCAAATGAAATTGTAAGGTGTTCTACAACTTAAAGTAGCTATCCCCCGGCTTTTCGGCTGAACGGTATCGGCTGCGTCAATAAGTCGCCCAAACAAGGTCTATACTGGTTTTCTAGGAAAATAAGCCAGGTGTAAATGTCCCTGTAAAGGGGGGTATTGGTGTTATAAGGTACAATTACATATACATAAAATAATAATATGTTAATATACGCCACCAAATTTTAGTTGGCCAGTTATTGCTCTCAGGTTGTATCCGATAAGAGCGCCTATCTGGTCTAATATTCAAGACATCTATGGAGTCGAATTATGACCACAGGTATGAAGTTAAAGCAGTTCCTGCTACATGAAAAGCGTGCGGGTGTAGATCTGCCATATGACCTAATTGAGCTGATTCACGAAGTTAGCATCACATGTAAAGAAATTGCGGCTACTGTTAGTCGTGGTGAGCTTTCGGGTGTATTAGGTGTAGCTGGTTCAGAAAATGTTCAAGGTGAAACTCAGAAAGAGCTAGATATCATCACGAATGATATTATGGCTGACCACCTTAGCGTAAGCGGCCTGGTAGCAGGTATGGGTTCTGAAGAAATTGACGATCCTATCGATGTGCCTTCTAAAGAGCGCGGTGAGTACTTATTAATGTTTGATCCATTAGATGGCTCATCAAACATTGATGTAAATATTTCTGTTGGTACGATTTTCTCTGTATTAAAAGCACCATTTGGCTGTAAAGAAACACCTAAGCTAAATGATTACCTGCAAAACGGTGATCAACAGAAAGCAGCTGGTTTCGTAGTATACGGTCCTTCTACTGTATTTGTTCTGACAACAGGCCAGGGTGTAAACATGTTTACTCTGGATAACACGATTGGTGAGTTTGTATTAACCACTGAAGGTGTATCTATTCCTGAAGAGACAACTGAGTATGCTATTAACATGGCAAACCGTCGTTTCTGGGATGAGCCAATGAAGCAATACATTGAAGACTGCCAGATGGGTGAAGATGGTCCATTAGGCAAGCGTTACAACATGCGTTGGGTCGCTTCAATGGTAGCTGAAGTTTACCGTATCCTTATTCGTGGTGGTATCTTCATGTACCCGTTTGATAATCGTGACCCTTCAAAAGCGGGTAAATTACGTCTGATGTACGAAGCAAACCCAATGGGTTTCATTATTGAGCAGGCGGGCGGAATGGCCTCTACTGGTCATGGTCGTATTATGGAAGTTGATTCAACTGGCCTTCACCAGCGTGTACCTGTTGTACTGGGTTCATCAGCTGAAGTTAAAAAGGTTGAGGAATACCATTTAAAGGGTGAAAAGGCTGCTTAATGATTGATTAGTCAATCATAGGGAGTCGAAACCCCGGACAAGAAAGTTAGATAAAAAAGCCAGATTATATCTGGCTTTTTTTTGGCCTTGAAAACGCTCATTTAATGAATTTTTTTTTATATTCTTCAAACAGAGCAAGCGCCTGTTGTTGATCGCTCTTATTTAGATTTTTAAAGGTAAAGCGTGAGTTTTTATCTGCATTCTCATTATTTTGTGTGGCAGCCAGTTTAAACCAGACATAAGCCATAATTTTATCCTGCTTGGTGCCCTGGCCTTTAAAATATAAACGTCCCAGATTAACCTGTGCATCTATAGCGCCCTTTCTCGCGGCTTTATCGTACCAGCGAAAGGCTTCAGCCAGATTTTTAGGTACGCCAGTCCCTGTTTCATGAATGTAACCCAGGTTATACATGGATGAGATGTTGTTATTTTCTGCACCCCGGTAATACCAGCGTAACGCCAGGTCATTGTCCTTGTTTAGGCCTTTTCCATGGGCATAAAACTGAGCCAGATAATAACAGGCGCCGCCATGATCTTTTTGTGCGGCTTGTCTCAGCCAGTTCTCGGCAAGTTTTAAATCTGCTTTTATGTCTTTGCCATTTGTATAAAGTTTACCCAGGCGAAATTGAGCGTCAGCATCCCCTTGCTCAGCTGCCAGTGTTAGCCACTTAATTGCCTGTTCGATATTTTTTTCAACACCGCGGCCATCGTTATACATAACACCCAGATTGTATTGGAGTTCGCGATCACCTGATTCAGCGAGTGGCGTCCAGAAGCTTAACGCAAGTTTATAGTCGCCTTTTTTAAATGCATTTAAGCCATCTTCTCGTTCACCCGAATTACCGGTGAGTGGCAAAAATAACAATGCAAAAGCAAGTAGTATTAATAAACGATTTTTTAGCATGATTTTTTTTGTTTAAACAGTTTTACCTGATGCAAAAAGTGTTCACATTGTGATGCTTTTAACAAGCCCTGTTCATCTGTTATCGGCAAGTTTGGGTAATGCTGTAATATTGCGTTTGCGAAAACCCCTATGGTCGTATCGGTAACTTCCCCCTGATTATTAAATAAGGGTATATCCCTGATGCCACAACTTGGTGATTTGCTTTTAAATATATAACCGTGAATCGAGTTTAATTCTGGCGGCTGTCGCTGACAGTATTGGTTGATTTTATCTGTGATGTCAACTGAGCGATCATCGCGACCACGCACCTCTATAGTATCCCGTGTGCCATAGAGTTGCACGGGGGGACGAGGTACACTCAGGCCAATTTCAACCTCGGGGCAAACAGTGATAACATCGAAATTTAAAGTGATAAATTTAACTAAGTCAGGGTAAACTTTTATTTGTGCGTCATAACGTACCCTTTCACCGAGTAAGCATTTACTTACTGCGATTAGAGGTTTAATGCTTATCGGTTCGAGCCCATTTTTATGGCACGTTCACAGGTTTTATTAGCTTCTACAGCTTGCAAACCCGCATCCCATCCTGGCATGGTTTCTGGCCAGCCAAAACTATGTTGAATAACCAGCTCACTCAAAGCGTTAATATGAAAATCACTGGCATTGAGGCAGGGGATATAGTCAAACTCAGCTCCACCGCGATTTAAAAATATTTCACGGTTTTCCATATTTATCTCTTCCAGGGTTTCCAGGCAGTCTGCAGAAAAGCCCGGGCACACAACATCCACTGATTTAACACCCTGATGAGCAAGTTGCTTCATTGTATTGTCAGTATAGGGTTGCAGCCATTCTTCACGGCCGACACGTGACTGAAAAGTGACTTTCCATTTGGTCTCTTTTAACAGTAGTTTTTCTGCAACCAGGCGAGCTGTTTTTTGGCAGTGACAGAAATAGGGGTCGCCATTTTCAACGTAACTTTTAGGGATACCGTGAAATGAAAATACCAGCATATCTGGTTTTTTATCACGATTGCTCCAATGGTTAATAATGGTTTTAGCCAGCGCATCTATATAAGCAGGTTGATCATGGTAGCTATTAATAAAGCGCATATCAGGTAACCAACGCCAATGTTGCAGTTCACGTGTCACCGCATCGAAAACAGAAGCAGTAGTAGTGGCAGAGTATTGAGGGTACATAGGTAAAATGATAAAACGCTTAGCGCCCGCTGAACGTAAACCCTGTAAACATTCAGAAATAGAGGGTTTTCCATAGCGCATTGCCACATCCACAATGACACCGCCACGAATCTTTGATTGCAGCTTTTTTTCGACCTTTTGAGCCTGTTGCTTAGAAATACGAATTAATGGCGAGCCCTCATCAGTCCATACCTTTCTATACATAGCCGCCGTTTTACGCGGCCTGAAGCGAAGAATAATGCCGTGAAGAATCAGCCACCAAAGTGGCCGAGGCGTTTCGACAACGCGAGGATCCCATAAAAATTCAGCCAGATATTTACGCACGGCTTTTTCTGTCGGGGCTGAAGGTGAACCCAGATTAACGAGTAAAACACCCAAGCGTTCTTTAGAACCGTGGGTGTAATTTGGATGATTTAAATAGCGTGACATTCAGTACAACTTATAAAATAGTTATTTTTGTGATTATATTGGCGCATTTTTAGTTTTTTAGCATACAAGCTAAGGTCTTCTGGCTGTATAATAGCCCGCTAATTTTCTACCTTACAAGTGTTTTGATTAGATTTTTACTGAACTAACTATAGTTCAGCTATGAAAAACTGTTGAAAACTTTAATTTACACGGTAAAAGCAGGAGCTTAAGAATGCCAATACGTCTGGCAATACCAAACGAAATCGCACCGGGTGAGCGACGCATCGCTTGCGATCCAGTGGTTGCTAAAAAACTACTAGAAATGGGTGTGGATGTCTGCATGCAAAAAGGTGCTGCTGCATCTGCGCATTTTTCTGATGAGCAATTTGAAGGCGTGACCCTTATTGAGTCAGCTGAAGACTTATATAAAGATGCGGATGTTATCTTTAAAGTTCAGCCGCCTTCGCTTGATGAGCTGAACATGATGAAAGATGGTTGTGTGATTACCAGCTTTATGGCGCCGCATAAAAATCAGGATCTCACAAAAGCGATGTGTGAGAAAAAGGTGACAAGTCTTGCTATGGAGCTGGTGCCGCGTATTACACGTGCCCAGTCTATGGATGCATTATCATCTCAGGCCGGTATCGCTGGTTACAAAGGTGTGATTATGGGGGCTGATAAAGCTTCTGTTTTCTTCCCAATGTTAACAACCGCAGCAGGCACTATTCGCCCAGCCAAGGTATTAATAATTGGTGCAGGTGTTGCGGGCTTACAGGCAATCGCGACTGCAAAGCGTTTAGGTGCAGTAGTAGAAGCCTATGATGTTCGCTCTGCTACAAAAGAGCAATGTGAGTCTCTTGGTGCAAAGTTTGTTGATACCGGTGTGAGTGCAGATGGTGAAGGCGGTTATGCTCGTGAGTTAACCGATGATGAAAAACAGCAGCAGCAAGATGTATTAGATAAGCATATCGCCATGTCTGATGTGATTGTGACTACTGCAGCAATCCCGGGTCGACCATCACCTAAGATTATTAATGCAGCGGTTGTTGCTAATATGAAAGTTGGTTCGGTTATTGTCGACCTGGCCTCGGAAGGCGGTGGTAACTGTGAACTAACTAAACCAGGTGAAACAGTTGATTTTGAAGGTCGCGTAACGATTTTAGGTCCATTGAATGTAGCCTCTCAGGTGCCAATTCATGCGAGTGAAATGTACGCTAAAAATTGCTTTAACTTAATATCACCATTCCTTAATGAAGGTGAGCTTGAGCTGGATTGGGACGACGAGGTAATCAAAAATACCGCTTTAACCCATGATGGTGAAATTATATCGGAACGTTATAAAGAGGGAGCTAACTCATGATAGAAATTGGCGGCTTTACAGCCCTTTATATATTTATGTTATCAGCGTTTACCGGTTACGAAGTTATCAGTCGTGTTCCGGTAATCTTACATACACCGATGATGTCAGGATCTAACTTTATCCACGGTATCGTATTAGTGGGTGCCATCGTGGTGATGGCGGGTGCGCAAACTGTATTGGAACAGGTAATAGGTTTTATCGCAGTTGCCTTGTCGGCTGGTAATGCAGTGGGTGGTTATGTGGCAACCGTACGTATGCTGGAAATGTTTAATCCTAAAGATAAGAAGGGCGAAGCGTAATGGATATTTTTATACAGGTAGTTTATTTCGTTGCGGCCGTTTTATTTATATTAGGTTTGAAGAAAATGAGTTCTCCAGTAACAGCAACGGGCGGTATCGTCTGGGCTGGTATTGGTATGGTAGCGGCTTCACTAGTGGCCTTTTTTGAACCTCATGTTTTAGATCATGTTGATAATCTGGTATTAATTATCATTGCAATCGGCGTAGGTTCAGCCGTTGCTTATATTTCAGCAAAACGCGTTCAAATGACCGATATGCCGCAGATGATCGCTATCTATAACGGTATGGGTGGTGGTGCAGCTGCTGCAATTGCCGCTGTTGCACTTGTAAAAAAAGCCAGTGGCACAGAAATTCCAGGGCATGAGTTAAGCGGATCTATTCAGATTTTAGCGGTTATTGGTGGTCTGATTGGTGCAATCTCTTTTTCTGGTTCTGCAATCGCGTTTGCGAAGTTACAGGGTTTAATGAAGAAAACGATTCGCTTGCCGATGCATATGATCATTAATTTAGGGTTATTTGTTTTAACTCTGATTGCCGGTGCCATTATAGGCTTCAGTGACGATGTCAGCATACAGCTGGTTTTATTGTTCTTTGTTATGGCGTTAGTGTTTGGTGTGTTATTTACTACGCCAATCGGTGGTGCTGATATGCCAGTGGTTATCTCCCTGTTTAATGCATTTACCGGTCTTGCGGTTGCATTTGAGGGTTTTGTGCTTGGCAATGCGGCGATGATTATCGCAGGTACGGTTGTAGGCTCGGCGGGTACTTTACTGACTCAGTTAATGGCTAAAGCCATGAATCGCCCTATTAGTAATATCCTGTTTGCCAGTTTTGGTTCTGATGGTGATGCGGCGGCTGAAGAAGATATTGCCGGCAGCATGAAAGAAATTCAGGGCACAGATGCCGCGATTATGATGGCATATGCTGAGAAAGTAATAATTGTACCGGGTTATGGTATGGCGGTTGCTCAGGCTCAGCATAAAGTATCTGAACTGACAAAACTGTTAGAAGCCCGGGGTGTTAAAGTGATGTTTGCTATACACCCTGTAGCGGGACGTATGCCGGGTCACATGAATGTGTTATTAGCTGAAGCCGGTATAGATTACGACAATATACTGGATCTGGATGAAGTTAACCCTGAGTTCCCAACGGCTGATGTAGCATTGGTAATTGGTGCAAACGATGTTGTAAACCCGGTTGCACGTACCAACCCGGACAGCCCTATATACGGTATGCCTATACTGGATGCTGATATGGCTAGAAACTGTATTGTTATCAAACGTGGTAAAGGTTCAGGTTTCTCAGGAATAGAAAATCACCTATTTTATGCTGATAACACGCGTATGTTATATGGTGATGGTCAGAAAGCCGTAGGCGAGTTAATTTCGGGCATTAAAGAGATGTAAAGTGTATTCAGGCTGGATAGTTCCAGCCTGAATTAAGTGTAGTTATTATAATAAACTGTGTTTCTTCGTATATACTCAGTATTCAAATGTTAAAAATTAAATAGAATAAGCAAGAGATAATAGTGCAACAGCCAAATAGTGAAGTTCTAAATTTATCAAAAACAGGCAAGAAGCTGATGAGACAGCGACGTTTTCACGACGCTGAAAAAGTGTTTATGGAAGCGCTCGAGATTGAGCCAGCTAATAGTTATGTTCTGGTAGGGCTTGGAGATCTGTTTAGACTATCTAATGACTTTAATAAGGCGATTGGCTTTTATACCCGATTATTAAAATCGGATGAGTCTAATGTGTTTGCTCTACGTGGCATTGGTGATTGTTTCCGTGGTTTACGTCAGTCAGACAAAGCCGTTGAGTTCTGGGCGCGGTATTTAGAGATTAATCGGGGTGATGTGCATGTTATGGTTCGCCTTGCCGATGCTTATAAAAGCATGGATATGGTAGACAAGGCTGAACAGTTATACATTGATTCTATTAAAATTCAGCCCCGCGATCGATATGCCTTAATGGGGCTGGGTAATCTCTATTATAAAAATCGTGATGATGATAAAGCACTCGGTTATTTTGAAACGCTTTTGTCACTAGACGAAAATTATGTAGCTGTGCTGACAATGGTTGGCAATATTTATCAGCGCAGAAGTGATTATGAGAATGCTGAAAAATACTATCGCAAAGCAACCGAACTGGAACCAGATAATTCATATGCTTTGTATGGCTTAGGTAACTGTCAACGTGGAGCAGGTCATATTGAAGAAGCAATTGATCTTTGGGGTCAGATTTTAGATAAAGAACCCTACAACCAAAATATTCTTAGTCGTTTAGGTGATGCCTGGATGAGCAAAGATGAGTCAGATAAAGCAAGAGAGCTTTATGAGCGCAGCCTGGATTTAGGTTTTGATGCGTTTGCATTAATTGGTATGTGTCGTATTTACCGTGAGAAAAACGATTTTGTTGAAGCAGAGGCGTGTTGCAATCGGGTGTTGATGGAAAAACCAGGTTTTGAGCGCGCAATAGAAGAGTTGTCTTTGGTGTTAATCGATAAAGATCATGCCAGCAAAAATTAGCTTATTTTTTACATAAACAGTCTGCACTTAAGCACAATGTCAAAAACTGTAATAGTAAAATAACAAAAACTCTTTATATAAGCCGTGTGCACTTTTTTTCGTTAAGCTTCGGTGATTCACTTGAAGTGATTTTGCTCTAAAATATACTTCATTAGCTTAGTCCCTAGCCCTTTACCTTGAAACTCATCAAATATAAATAGGTCCATCAGGTAAGGATGCACAAATTTGTCTTCTACTACTCGTGCAAAACCTAATGTATTACCATCAGAGTCATATAATCCAAAACAAATAGAATTATCAATAGACTTGCTAACCGATTCTAAACTACGGCCTTTTGCCCAATATGATTTGTTGCATAAATAGTTGTGTATTGCATCTATATTAAGTTTTGATTTATCTGTGGTAATTGTGTATTCCATATCAATGTGTTTGTTGATGTTTTTATCAAATTATTGATTAAAACTTTTAGCCTGAATAAGCAGAGAATGTATGCTGTCATACTCTTCATCAACGGCGGAGACTAGTTTTGTGCCTCCGGTATATCTTTTACGTAAGTTTTCCATCGCCTTGTGACCCTCTTCAGACAATAATGCCGAACGAATTTTTTCTCTTATACTTTCGGGTATTTTGGGGCTCGCAGTAAATGCCTGATTTGGATAGGGTAAATGAGTATGAATATGTTTCGTATATTTGCCTTCACCATCAAAAATTTGATGATTTTTTTTCGGTAAAACACCGGCAACACAATCTCCATTTTTAACCGACTTATAGACATTATTCCAGCCTTTAACTTCTACATGAACAGGTTGCTTTGCACTATCTTTAAAATGACTAAACAGATTCAACATGCCAAAGTTCGGTGATCCCGGTGCGCAGGTTTTCTTCCCAGCCAGGTCTTCTATTTTGTTTATTGAGGCATTGTTTTTACCAGTGATTATTCGCCATTGTAAGAGATGCGGTATCTTTAATAAGGTGTGATGATTAATTTCATGTATTCGCCAGTCAACAAAATGTGGGCCGTCAAAAACCAAATCATATTTTTGACCGCGCATTCCCTTGATGTATTCACCCCAGCTATTCTGCTGTTTATATATAAACTCATGTCCTGTCGATTTAGTTAAAAATTTTGCGATGGGGTTGTAAACCTGATAACCCTTTTCTGAAGTTTCACGGGGTGGTGCAGTAAATGTGTAGGCGCTAAGTGCTGTTTGTGAAATGAGTAAAAACGAAATAGATAGAATTGCGCGTATTGAGGATATGTATGACATATGAACTTCTTAATGTATTTTAGATTACGATATAGTGAGAATATTAGTGTATGCCTGTTCTTTCAATAGGAAAATCTCCCCATTATTTTAAGTGTTAAGGTTTAGGAGCGGTAAAAACATAAGCATGATCATGTTATTTGTCGTTAGGTAAATAATTTTGGTGCTGAGTCGTGTAGTTATAGTGTGTTAATTTAAAAGCCAGGTTTTGAGCGCGTAATAGAAGAGTAGTCATAGGTTTAATCAATAACGATCACAGCAGTAAAATAATTATTTATTAATAGAGTGTAAACATATCTTCAAAATTTGTAGAACGAAAATCAGAGTGCTAAATCTTTGTTTATATGTTTGATATTCAATGCTCTAATAATTGCCCTAAAATATGCTAGTGAGCTTAAATGTTGTAGTGATTAGTGGTGTATATAAATAGAGAAGTTCAAGTAAAATAATTTTTTTCGGAAAAGATCAACTAGTTATAAGTCTACTAATGAAAGGTGTCCAATAAAAAACAATAAGACAGAAACAAACAAGATCATACCGCCTATTTTCACCATCAGTTTTTAGAGGATATTCAGTTTCTTGAATTTAATTCCATATGTTTTACCTAATTGCCATTGTGCCGTAAATAGAAGGGCTAAACCTATTGCTGATAGTGGAATACTAATAATTAAGGATGTAGAAGTGAAGTTTATTATTTTTTTACAATCAGCATATACGCGTACATTAGAATCAAATTATTGATTTCATATATGAGGTGGTTTCTTTTGATTAAAAGTTCTTAATTTAAGTAAACCATGCTTTACCCTTCGGTCCTGTACTTTTTGCGTTAGTTTTTGCTTAAAAATTCCGCCTTGAAGAATCGCTGATGGCTTTAGGGGTTTACGTATTGAGTTGCTATCCTGTAGTTTCTCATGTGTAGCCACCTCATTTCTTTTACTTGAAGATAGATTAGTGGATAGTCTTTGTTCTAGTCTAAATGAATCAATCACATTATCCCCTTCTACGATGTCAACGTAGATTCCAACTGGTGTAGATGCCCTGTCGAATTCTTTTTCAGAATCGAGATAGATGGTAGATGCCTGGAATATCAGTTCTTCCTGGCTATTCATGGCAAGATTTTTTGCATTCGCTTCAAATCTTCTCCAGTTTGCATTGTTGTGAAAACCTGCCCAGGTGGGAATAATATTAAATGGAACATCTGGGCCACCGAGCTCCAGTGCCATAATGAAATCTTTATGCATTTCTGGTCGCCCTGAATTTCTTACATTGCCTTTCATGAAATTTCGGCTTTTAACAGATGCGGAAACCGAAAACTGGCTGATAGGATCAGGTGTATTTGGAAGAGCATCAGTCTCGGTTACTTCAATAACGCCCTCTACATAGATAGGGCGTTCAAATACCGGGATACGAGCATAAAATGACCCCATTGTCTCAATGATAATCTCAACGGGTTTGTCGCGTTTTTTTTCCTTAATTTTTTCATCAAATTTATAGGAAGTTGTTTCTATAACTTCATACATATGCCTTATCTCCTTGCAAGTAAAAAAGGCCTCCCTGATTTACTAATATCGGCGATGATAAATTATAAGCTATTGAATAGCTTCTATTTTCATATTGTGGTGGTCGTCGAGCTAAATTTCCAGATGATATTTTAACTATTAAATAGATCTGTCTCTTAATAAAGTGTAGTCGCCTGAGAGGCGACTACACAGAAATCAAGTTCCCAAGAAGCAAAGAGCTAGCTAACAAACTAGCCTTTCAAAAGTGTACCAACGCCTTCATCAGTCAAGAGCTCAAGCAACACCGCATGTTCAACTCGACCATCAATAATATGCGACGTCTTAACACCTGACTTAACCGCATCAAGTGCACAATTAACTTTTGGCAACATACCACCATGAATTGTGCCGTCAGTAATATAATCATCAACTTCTTTCGCACTTAGGCCCGTTAATAAATTATCCTGTTTATCTAAAATACCAACAGTGTTGGTTAACAGTAATAATTTTTCTGCGCCTAAAACAGTAGCAAGTTTACCCGCTACCAGGTCTGCATTTATATTATAAGACTCTCCGTTTTCGCCTACCCCAATAGGTGCAATAACAGGAATAAAGTTATCATCATCTAACATGGAAACAACAGATGGGTCTATTGTGTGTACTTCGCCAACATGACCAAGGTCAATTAATTCAGGTGCATCATCTACATCTGATGTCATTTCCATTTTTGTTGCACGAATCAAACTGCCGTCTTTGCCGGTGAGCCCTACCGCGCGTCCACCTTGCTGATTAATCATTGTCACAATGCTTTTATTAACCAGACCACCTAAAACCATTTCAACAATATCCATGGTTTCTGTGTCTGTAACGCGCATGCCCTGGATAAATTTTGATTCTTTTCCAACCCGTTCAAGCAGGCTGGCTATTTGTGGGCCGCCGCCGTGTACAACAACTGGGTTAACACCCACCTGTTTTAATAACACGATATCCCGTGCAAAACCAACTTTAAGGTTTTCATCGGTCATGGCATTGCCACCATATTTAATAACAATGGTCTTGCCGTTTAATTTTTGAATGTAGGGCAAAGCCTCTGAGAGGACCTTTACTACGGAATTGGCTTTTGAGTTATCCATGATGATTACTTATAACAGGTGGTTAATATGTCCGTCATTGAAATAAGTTAACACCAGGTGAACTTTATTTGAATGACGGGAATGTTTTAAAAGCTTAAATTAATAGAGCTATCAGTCGCCAGAATTTGTTTGCGGAAATTTTCCTGTACTTCAGACAGAGAGTTTTCATCTTCAGCTTCAAAGCGTAATACCAGGCAAGGAGTTGTGTTAGAAGGGCGAATTAATCCCCAGCCTTTATCCCAGGTTACACGCATGCCGTCGATGGTAGATATATCAGCATTTTCAAATCGGGCTGAGTTTTTAAACTTGTCCATGAAAACGTGATGCTCACCTTCATCAAAAGAAATCTGAATTTCAGGTGTATTAAAGCTGTCTGGAAGCGCATTAAATATCTCTGAAGACGTACCTTCTTTTTTGCTTAAAATTTCAAGCATACGTGCTGCGCTATATAAACCGTCATCAAAACCGTACCAGCGTTCTTTAAAGAAAATGTGCCCTGACATTTCACCGGCAAGCGCTGCATCAGTCTCTTTCATTTTCGCTTTAATTAAAGAGTGACCGGTTTTCCACATTAATTCCTTGCCACCCATTTTTATAATTTCTTTACCTAAATTATAACTGGATTTAATGTCATAAATAATTAGCGCGCCGGGAACACGAGACAATACATCTTCAGAGTATAAAATCATTTGACGATCAGGCCAGATAACATTCTGTTTGTCATCAATAACACCAACACGATCTGCATCACCGTCGAATGCGAGGCCTAGCTCAAGATCATTATCTTTTATTGCTGCACAAACGTCTTTAAGATTCTCAAGTTTGCTAGGATCAGGGTGGTGATTAGGAAAGGTTCCGTCTACGTCACAAAAAAGTTCTGTTACTTCACAGCCTAATTTTTTAAATAGTTGTGTAGCTATAACCCCCGCTACACCATTGCCGCAATCAACGGCAATTTTCATTGGTCGTGCGAGTTTAACATCAGACACAATACGCTCTAAATAAATATCAAGCAAAGATTCTTCACGACAACTACCGCTGCCATTATTAAACTCGCCTGATTCAATTAAATTGTAAAGTCCCGTTATGTCATCGCCATAAAGTGTTTTGCCACCCATCGACATTTTCAGGCCGTTATATTCAGGTGGGTTATGGCTACCTGTTACCATAATACCTGTGCCCGTATTTAAATGATGTGTTGAAAAATATAAAACCGGAGTGGGTACCATACCGACATCAATAACATCACAGCCACCTGCATTTAAACCTTCAGTTAGCGCAATTGATAGCTCTTTGCTGTGTAAACGGCCATCACGACCTATGCATACTTCTTTTATGTTCTGTTTGCTGCACTCTGTAGCAAATGCCTGTCCAACCAGACGTACTGTGTCGGTTGTTAAATCGGTAGCAACAATCCCGCGAATGTCATACATTTTAAAAATAGCTGGGTTTATATTACTCATTAAGAAATGTTTCCTGATAACTATGTATATATGTATCTATAAATTTTGATTTTATTATTTATGACCGGAATGACCAAAGCCGCCATCACCGCGATCACTGTCGCTAAACTCTTCCACTGTTTCAAATTCAACCTGGGCTACAGGTAAAATAACTAATTGTGCAATTCTGTCACCTGCATCTATAGTAAATTCAGTGTTGCCGCGATTCCAGCAGGATACAAATAACTGCCCCTGATAATCTGAATCAATCAGGCCAACCAGGTTGCCTAATACAATGCCATGTTTATGTCCTAAGCCGGAGCGAGGTAAAATAGTTGCAGCATAACCGGGGTCAGCAATATGAATAGCAATACCCGTTGGAATTAACTCTGTGTCACCTGGCTTAAGCGTTAAGGAACCATCAATACAGGCGCGCAGGTCCATACCGGCTGAGCCACTGGTTGCATATTCAGGTAACGGAATTTCTGAGCCAATACGTGGGTCGAGTATTTTAAGCTGTAGTTTATTCATAATATTTCTTTGCTAATAATGTCATTAATTGTCTGGCTAATTGAGTTTTACGTGCATGCTCCAGAGTAGCTTCACCACCATTCCAGAGCACATGAAGTGCATTGTATTCACTATTAAAGCCTGTGTCTTGTTTCGTCTGGTTTTCTTCGTAATTTCCTACCTGATTGGCAGCAATCATCTGTAGTTTCTTATTTTTTAACTTAAGCAAGGCATAATCTTTAACGTTTTCGGTTTCAGCAGCAAAGCCAAGTGTAAAGGGTGGATTACTAAGTGCTGCCACTTCTTTTAAAATATCGGGGTTAGGGCTTAATGAAATTGTTAAATCTTCAGTTGTTTTTTTAATCTTCTGTGGTTGTGATTGTCTTGGCCTGTAATCGGCAACCGCCGCTGTTGCAATAAACACATCCTGTTCAGAAATATCACTCATTACGGCCTGGTGCATTTGTAGCGCAGTTTCAATATCAGTGCGTTGACAGTGTTGCGGGGTTGATAAATGTACCGGCCCTGCAATGAGGCTGACAATCGCACCCTGTTCAACCGCTGCTTCTGCTATGGCAAACCCCATTCGACCTGAGCTACGGTTGCCAATAAAACGCACAGGGTCAATGGGCTCGAAAGTAGGTCCGGCAGTAACCATGATTTTAAGGCCCTGTAACAACCCTTTATTAAATAAATTAGCGCAAGCAGTAACCAGCTTTTCTATTTCTAGCAGCCGACCTTCGCCCGTCTCACCACAAGCCTGCATGCCCGAGTCCGGGCCGAAAACCTCCACATCGGATTGAGAAAGTGTTTGCAGGTTTTTTTGAGTTGCATCTGCTGACCACATAACGTGATTCATTGCAGGCGCAACGGCTATTTTAGCCTTACTCGCTAGACATACTGCACTCAGTAAATCATCTGCCAGACCAGATGCTAAGCGGGCAAGGCTGTTTGCCGTTGCAGGTGCGACTAATATTAGGTCAGCCCAGCGAGCGAGTTCAATATGCCCCATGGCCGCTTCGGCCTCAGTATCAAGTAAGTCTGTGTGAACTGGATAACCTGAAAGCGCCTGAAATGTCAGTGGGGTGATAAATTCTGTAGCGCCTGAGGTCATTACTACACGCACTTGTGCACCAGCATCCTGAAGGCGACGAACCAGCTCAGCGCTTTTATACGCTGCTATACCGCCGCAAACCCCAAGCAGGATGTTCTTATTGTGTAGTGTTGTATTCATTGTGTGGTATTTTAACCTAAAAATAAGCTTTGCCACAGACACAGCTAACCCAGAGATTAAATAAGTCTCCGCATGTTGAAGTTGAGAGTGACATCAGCCTTAAATAATCTAAACATTGGCAAGTTTAATGTGCAGGCGTAGACTCAAGGCCCCCATAGTGAAAAAGGATGTCTCTATGTCAATTACCGACTGGCCGCTAACTGAGCGCCCCCGTGAAAAACTGCTGGCCCATGGTAGCCAGTCTCTCTCCGATGCCGAATTGCTTGCCATTTTTCTGCGCACGGGAATACGCGGTAAAACTGCCGTTGACCTGTCAAACGAACTATTGGAGGGGTTTAGTGGTTTGAGGCAACTGTTAAAGGCCGATCAGCAAACTTTTTGTCAGCACCATGGATTAGGAACGGCGAAATATGCCCAATTACAGGCCGTGCTCGAAATGGCTCGGCGTTACTTAAATGAAGGTCTAAAACGTGGCGATAGTTTAACGAGCCCACAGGAAACCCGACAATTTCTAAGCAGTAAACTACGTGACTATCCGCATGAGGTGTTCGCCGTATTATTTCTCGATCAGCGCCACCGGGTTATTCAGTTTGAGGAAATGTTTCGTGGCACAATTGATGGTGCAAGTGTGCACCCGAGAGAAGTCGTTAAAAAAGCCCTTGAATATAACGCGGCAGCGCTAATATTTGCTCATAATCACCCATCAGGTGTGGCTGAGCCCAGTCAGTCAGATGAAAGAATTACGCAACGTCTGAAAGAAGCTTTAGGTCTGGTAGATATCAGAGTTCTAGATCACTTTGTAGTGGGAGATGATGTGGTTTCATTTGCTGAAAGAGGCCTGTTGTAAACCTGTTTTGCAAAAAAGCGTGTCAGAGATAAATACTTAAGAAATATTGCCCTGCTTATGAACATTACCATCGGGGAAAGGTCGGCGTTTTTTTGACGCCCTGTCACCTTGGATTCATAACACTAAGCGCTGATAGTGTAGTGAGTCGACTTTGTAAAACTCTTGAAGGTTTCAAAAAAGGGAACAAGAAAAAAGTAAAGAAGTAGTTAGTTACGTTTAGGTGTATATACCTGTCCCCAGCTATAAGATTTAACAGTGAATAGCGCTTTGTTTTTTATCTGACGCATGGCAGGCGCATTATTGGGTAGCCATAATCTTACATTGGCTTTAAGGTTGTCCGGATTGCTCAGACTAAATGCGTCGGGGTTTAGTTTAACAATTTGATTAAGTAATTTTTCTCGCAAACCCGGGTTATCAGGCAGTAATTGCTTTACAATATCACCTAGTGTTTCTCCCGGGCTTACATCCCAGTAACTTTGGCTAATGGAATAAACCTCAACTCGTTTTGACTGACTCGCAAAACAGTGTGCGTTTAATAATCCGATAAAGATAACGGAAAGTAATGTAAGGGTGCGTTTCTTCATATTAAATATTATAGACAATAAAAAGCATCAAATACGATTGTGCAATTACTAAATATAAAAAAATTAAAATTTTTACATTGTGGACCTATGAGTATACAGGTTAATGCAGATGAAATAATTGGTCTAAGTGGTGCATCCGGTTCTGGTAAATCGCTTTTTCTCAGGGCCCTTGCTGATATGGAGCCGCACGATGGAGTTATATTGTTAGATGATCTTAATCAGCAAGATATTGAAGCTCACCTTTGGCGACAAAAAGTCGCTTTATTATCGGCAGAAACTAGCTGGTGGTTTGATACTGTTGGTGAGCACTTTGATGAGATAGCGGAAGATAGTTTAAGCGCATTGGGATTCTCTAAAGACTGCCTGCAATGGAGTATTTCGAGATTATCAAGTGGTGAAAAACAACGCTTAGGTCTGTTGCGGATAATGCAAAATAAACCTGAAGTGTTATTGCTGGATGAACCCACAGCCAATCTGGATAAGCGCAATACGCAATTATTTGAATCTTTTGTTAAGCAATATATAGAAAATAATTCTGCCTGTGTGATTTGGGTTGGTCATGACCTTGAACAGTTGCAAAGAATTTCTCCACAGCGTTATGAAATTGAAGAGGGGCGGCTGATAAATGTTGATTGAACTTAGTTCTTTAGATTTAGCCATGGCCGGCACTCTGGTTGTCCTTCTGGGGGCACTGACTGCTTATATGCAATTGGGTATTTCGAAACAATTATATATAGCAGCAGCCCGCACAACGGTGCAGTTATTGTTAGTTGGACTGGTATTAAAAAGTCTCTTTGCCAGTACCTCACTAGCATTTATTTTATTAATTGCTTTTATAATGATTTCGGTAGCAGGATGGGAAATTTTATCTCGTCAAAAACGCAAGTTAAAAGGGTGGTGGGGTTTTGGAATCAGCACAGGTTCATTATTTGTTTCTTCTTTTATAATTACACTACTTTGTTTGATGACGGTGATTCAGGCAGATCCCTGGTATTCACCGCAATACGCTATACCTTTGTTAGGCATGTTGTTGGGAAATACCATGACGGGAATTGCATTAGGTATGGATCGTTTAGTACAAAATGCATGGCAACAACGCCCCGTAATTGAGCAACGATTGATGTTGGGTCAAACAGCCGATGAATCAATTTCTGATATACGACGTGAGGCAATGCGTGCCGGAATGATCCCCATTATAAATTCCATGGCGGCGGCAGGTTTAGTTAGTTTGCCCGGAATGATGACAGGTCAAATTCTGGCAGGAGCGGCGCCTGTTGAGGCGGTAAAGTATCAAATTTTAATTATGTTTATGATTACTTCAGGCACAGGTCTCGGTGTAATATCCGTTTTATGGTTAATATCCAAGCGCCTGTTTGACGAACGTGAACGTTTGTGTTTTAAGCGCCTGTTGAAAGACACAGGCACACAATACAAATAAATACTCATGTATCATTTCAATATAAATGATATTTAAATGTCATCTTTCGTAGTCTATTTAAGAATACAATTTGATGGCAGATGAATTTTTTTACATGTCATTCAAATAAGCTTTCGCTTCTTCTCCTGGGTCAGGCAAGCCGGCGACACGCCAGGCATTAAAGCAGGAGCCAAATAAATCATGTACCCACTCTTCACTTTTATGATTTGTACTGCAAATATTGTGTATAGCCGGAGCGACACCAAATTTATCATAGTGAATTCGTATGGCATCAATGACTTTCCAGTGGTCGGCTGTTAATACATCAATACCAAGGTCATGAGCCATGACAAGCGCTATTTCTCGATTCCAGTTTAGCGGATTTCTAAGCAGGCCAGATTCGTCAATTTCAATGTCGGTGAGATATTTTACTGCAGTGTTCATGGTCTTCTCCTTTGTAATTGGCTGTAGATGCCGTGAGGGAGTTAACGCAAACTGATATTGTGAAGCATTGTTGTCATTTTTAAGGTATCAAAGACGATAACTTAGTATCAGTACCCATATGCTAAGTATGCGCCAATTTAGCTTGTTTGCTAGTGTGTTTTGTCAGAAACTAGTCAAACTACTTTAATGAGATAACGAAATGAATAATGATTCCTATGATGACATGCTGGCCGAAGTTCAGGCTTTTCATGATAAGCACGATTTTAAAAACACAGGCGGTGAAGAGTTAATGTATCGAATTGCTTTAATGGCAGAAGAGTTAGGGGAAATATCTGCTTGTGCAAGTAAAGGCAAATCGGTTGAAGCGTTGTCCGAAGAGTGTGCTGATTTGATGATCTTACTAATGGGTACCGCAATTGCTCAGAATTTTGACTTGAAACAGGCTTTCTGGCAAAAAATGAGTAAAATAATGCAACGCCAATCAAAAATGATTAACGGTCGCATTAGAGTGTCAGAGTTTAGGGATTAACTTCGTATTAACAAGGTTCTTTTAAAGTCTGGCTTAACAGTTTTTGTTCACGAATATACATTATTAACTCGCCTTCCATCTCATGCTTAGTGACAAAGGGGCCTTTTTGTTTCCCCCCTCGTGTTTCAAAAAACCAGACGCCATTAGCACAAAAATATCGTTCATTTCGAAATGGAATGTTACTGCTTTCTCCAGCTCTGTGTTGATGCATTTTCTACCTCATTATTATTATCATTTAAAAACATTCGTGAGCCTGTTATAAAAGGCTTAACTTAAGCATAATTCAGAAATAGCTCAATTCAATTATAAAATGCCTGGACTCGACGAGTGGTATGACTCGTTCATGGTAGTGGAATGTTTAAGTAGCTGATTTTTTACGTAAAAACTGGATTATAAAATGTTTGAATGATCTTGCCGGGTTTATTAGTTTTGTTGATCCATTTGTTCATGTAGATGAATGAACTCATTAAGGTTGGCCTGCATGGCAAGTTCATTATCATAAGGGCCTTTTTGTCCGCCCCCTCGGAGTTCAAAATACCATTGGCCGTTAATCTCATATCCACGGCTGGTTCGTTGAGTATGGTCTGGTCGTGTATTGGTTGTTTCATTATTTCGATTAAATGGCATCTTATATACCTGTATTAAATGCTTAGGGAGATGGGCAACTAGGTCTTTCAGTTAAGTATAGTCCCTCAATAATTAATAAGCTGATTAATTGTTGTAAATTCTTTGACAGTAGTAATTAGTTATCAAGAAAAATAAAACGTGGTTTTACCAGGTTTTCATAATCTTTATAGTTCATTTTAATGGCTTCGAGATGAGACCCTGCATTAAAAGCAATTGTGTCGTCTTCAGACAGGCTTTCAGCAATATATACATCCATATCATATAAGCATCCAAACGGTGGCATAGCACCTACTTCACAGTCTTTAAAACGTGGCGTAAATTCTGACTCATTAGCTAGTTGTATATTATCGGTATCTAGCGTTTGCTGTAAAATATTCAGGTCAACTTTATAGTTTGCAGGCACTACCGCCATAGCTAGCTCACCATCGACATTAAGAATAACGGTTTTTGCAAGTTCGCGGCTGGGTATGTGTGCGCTTTTAGCAACCTCCACAGCCGTAAACGCCATTGAATGCATTATAGATATATACTTAATATCATTTTCATCAAGAAACTCTTTTAATAACTGTGAAGGCATATCTTTTTCCTGGATATTGATTCAAAAGAACTTAAATAGCTTTTGAAAATCGTTGAGTAGTTTGTTTATCATTCAAGTAACGATCAAAAACCATGCAAACATTACGTATTAATAATCGCCCCTTAGAAGTGACTTTGATAGAGTGCTTGTCTAGCTCAATCAATCCGTCGTTACGCATAAGGTCTAATCGAATAATTTCATCGGCAAAATACGTTTTAAAATCTACACTAAATTTAGACTCAATATCAGCAAAATTCAAATTAAAATGACAAATGAGCTGCATAATTACCGCTCGTCGCAATAAGTCATCTTGATCAATTTCAACACCTCTAAAAACAGCGAGTTGATCGCTACCAATTAACGCTTGATATTCGTCCAGGGTTTTGACATTTTGCGAAAAACTATTATCAATTGTGCCGATAGAGGTAATACCCATTCCCACCAGATCACAGTCTGCATGGGTAGCGTAACCCTGAAAATTACGGTAAAGCTTGCCCTGTTGTTGGGCAATGCTTAGTTCGTCATCAGGTTTTGCAAAATGATCCATTCCGATATAAACATAACCCGCATTAATAAGTTGCTCGATACTTTGCTTTAAAATATTTAATTTAATTTCAGGTGACGGCATGTCCTCTTCGTTAATACGACGCTGAGGTTTGAATAACGTGGGCATGTGGGCATAGTTAAACAGAGAGATCCTGTCCGGACTTATTTCAATAATACGCTTTAATGTAGATGAGAAGCTACTTTCAGTTTGCAGTGGCAATCCGTATATAAGGTCAGTACTAATTGATTTAAAACCGAATTCTCTGGCGCTATTTAACGCATTTAATGTTTGCTCTTCAGACTGAATACGGTTAACCGCTTTTTGTACTGAAGGATCGAAATCCTGAACCCCCAGACTCATTCTATTAAAGCCTATTTCACGTAGTAGTTTAATGCTGTCACGGGTGACTTCACGGGGATCAATTTCTATAGAATATTCACCACTGTCATCGTCGTATAAATTGAAGTGTTTACGCGTTACCTGCATAAGTTCTGCCATTTGTTGATGGCTGATGAAAGTTGGAGTGCCGCCTCCCCAATGTAACTGATTTACTTTTCGCGAAGAATCAAATAGTTGCCCTTGCATGGCAATTTCTTTATGTAATAAATTGAGATAAGGCTCGGCTTTGCTGCGGTCCTTAGTGATCACTTTATTACAAGCGCAGTAATAACAAATGGTGTCACAAAATGGCAGGTGAAAATAAAGTGACAAATCACGTCCCGAGAGATTTGATTTTGCAGCCTGAGAACGGTAGTCCGAGGCAGTAAAATCAGGCGTAAACTGAACCGCTGTAGGGTAAGAGGTATATCTGGGGCCAGCAATATCGTATTTTTGTATTAACTGGGTATCGAACTCAATATTGGCCATAATTATGTTTTCCCTGGGGAGGTCCTGTCTTTGCTGTGGAGTAATCATATCTTCAATTTATAGTGATTTCATTGATATAAGACAGTTACAGCACAAGTCACAGAGGTTGTGTAGTGCATTTAGGCAAGGGATGCTGCAGCAATTGTGAATAAGGTTATTCATATTAGATGTAACTAATTGAATTTGATGTAAAATAAGCTAATTTTAACCTGAATACTGTGACAGGTTATCTTAAGCATATGCAATATCGTTAGCCTGATTAGAATAATTTAAAGACATAAATGAATATAAAAAATTTTAAAGCGTTATTTTTAATACTTTTACTCTTAATTTCTGCAAACGTTATAGCAGATGACACTGTATGGAAACCAAATGCAGTTGAGTTTGACTGGGTTCAGCTGACATCGGGCGAGTGGCTTAAGGGAGAGATCAAGTCGATGTATAACGAAAGTGTTGAGTTTGATAGTGATAAGCTCGACCTGTTAAGCATAGATCTGGAAGACGTAAAGTATTTACAAAGTTTTTTACCATCTCGAGTAAATATAGAATATATAGGAGAAGTAACTGGGATATTAAATATATCAGAAGATCAGGTTACAGTGACAGATGGTGAAATAGTTAATCAATATGACGTCATAGAACTTGTCTCGTTTACACCTTCGGGAGATCGGGAAATTGATTTATGGACGATTAAATTTAACCTGGGTATAGATTTAAGAAAAGGAAATACAGAACAAATAGATTTCACTTCGGGCTTAACAGCAAAAAGACGCACATCAAAATCAAGACTAAGCGTAGACTATTTAGGTAATATTTCTAAAACTGATGCGGTAAGTGATATTCTTGAAGAAACAGTTAACAATCATAGATTGAGCACAAGCCTGGATAAATACGTCACTCGAAATTTTTTCTATACTCCCATCTTTGCTGAATATTATAAAGATACATTTCAGAATATAGATAAACGTTTAAATGCGGGTGTCGGTATAGGTTATACAATAATTGATACAGCCAAAACTGAATGGAGTATATCTGGAGGCCCATCATATTTATCTACAGATTATATATCTGTATTGCCGGGTGAAGAGCTTAATGTCAAATCCGGGTCATTGGCACTAGTAACTAATTACGAAATAGAGATAAATAGTAAAATAGATTTTATTTATAAATATAATATTCAGGCTTCAAGGCCGGAATCAGGCGGTTACACACATCACATGATTGCAACCCTTGAAAATGAATTGTCTAGTGAGTTTGATATTGATATATCACTTATCTGGGACAGAATTAACACGCCGACGGTTGATGATCAGGGTAATGTGCCTGAAAAAGACGACTTACGATTTATACTGGGTATTAGCTATAGCTATTAGTTTAGTAATAATAACTAGTGATTAAAATTAAACGAATAAAAATTAAAGTAGAGAGTTAAGATGCCGGTCATAAAATGGTATAACAGAATGAGTCCGTTTCAGCGAGTAATTATTGCTTTAATAGCGGGTATATCAGCAGGCATGTTTGTAGGTGAACCAGCAGGAAATCTGGAGATTCTTGGTAACGCATACATACGATTATTACAAATGACAGTTTTACCATATGTGCTCGTTTCTATTATTGGCGGCCTGGGAAAACTAGACAGTGATATGGCAGCTAGTATAGGTGTTAGAGCCATAAAAGTGATTTTAGTTTTATGGTTATCAGTAATGTTGACGCTTTTGTTGCTGCCACTGGCTTACCCTAATTGGGAAACATCTGGATTTTTTAGTACTAGTCTTGTTACCGAACCCGTAACCTTTAATTTTCTCGATTTATATATTCCATCAAATATATTTTCTTCTTTATCAAATACGATTGTACCAGCGGTTGTTTTGTTTTCGTTGTTAACTGGTGTTGCTTTAATTAATGTTAAAAATAAAGATACCTTGCTTACGCTAACGACAAATATCGGTGACAGTTTGATGGGTGTCGCATCGTTTGTAGCAAAATTAGCACCATTAGGGATTTTTGCTATTTCTGCTGCAGCAGCCGGAACGTTACAAGTAGAAGAGTTAGGCCGCCTGCAGGTTTTTCTGTGGGTATATTTAATCGCCGCAGCATTGCTGGCATTTATTTTGTTACCGTTAATTATTCATCTTGCAACGCCTTTTACTTATCGCGAAGTTTATTCAATCGCGGGAGAGGCTATGGTTACTGCGCTTGCTACGGGCACTGTGCTGGTTGTGTTGCCAATGATTGTTGAGCGATGTAAAGAGTTGCTGGTCGCTCATAAAATGGACTGTGAAGAAACTCGGTCAACGGTAGATGTGTTAGTGCCAACCGCATATAGTTTTCCAAGTACAGGTACATTACTTGGTTTAGGTTTTATTTTATTCTCAGCCTGGTATGTAGGTTCTCCATTAGGTATTGACCAGTATCCTTCTTATGTCGTAATGGGTGCATTAACCGCCTTCGGAAGTATGGCGGTAGCGATACCTTTTTTACTCGATTTTTTTGGTTTACCCGCAGATCAGTTTCAACTTTATTTGCTGGGCAGTGTAGTAACTGCACGTTTCGCTACAGGACTGGCAGCGTTACATGGTTTTGTTGTGACTCTGTTGGTTGCATCTGCCGTATTAAAGCATCTCAAATGGCATAGAATGATGCAGGCAATAGGCATTCATTTAGGTATTACTTTTGCGGTAATGGTAACAGCCGGTATGACGCTGGCTTATATAATTCCATATGAGTATACCGGGGTGAGAACATTTGAGTCTATGAAATTGATGGGAGCACCTGCTGAGGTTGTTAACTTTAGTGAAATGACAGAACTTAATGAGGTTGATAGAAAACGTCCGCGAATGGATATTATTCGTGAACGTGGTTCAATTAAAGCGGCCTATTACATAGACGCATTACCTTACGCTTTTAAAAATGACGAGAATCAAGTCGTTGGTTTTGAAATGGAGATGCTGCATGAATTGGCCAATGATCTGGGTATTAAAATTGAATTGATACGCTTAGAGAGTAATCAAAATGAAGCAGAGTTATTAGCTAATGGGAGTTTTGATATATCTATTGGGGGGAAAGCGATAACACCATTACGGGCATTAGATTTAGGGTTTAGTGATTCATATACTCATCATACTGCGGGTTTGATTTTGAAGGATGCGCGACGAGATGAGTTTTCCGATGTTGAGTATATTAAAACAAAAGAAACGTTAAACCTGGGTGTTTTATCAAATGGTTATTATAAAAAAATGATTCAGGAATCTTTTCCAGATGCAAAATTAACTATCGTGGAAAGTCCAAGAATGTATTTTAAAGGAAAATACAAAGATATTGATGCATTCGTTTATTCAACAGAATCTGGTTCTGCCTGGGCTATGTTGTATCCGGAGTATACAGCTATAGTGCCAAAGGGGTTTAAGTTGAAAGTACCTGTTGGATTCCCTTTGCCTAAAGGAAATGTTGCTTATGCACAATATATCAATACCTGGCTTGAGCTTAAAAAAGACAATGGTTTTCAGGCTCAAGTTTATGATTACTGGATATTAGGAAAAAACCCTGAGTCTATCAAGCCGCGCTGGTCAGTTATGAAAGATGTGTTTGGCTGGCATTTTTAAATGTGATTTTATTATTTGAAAAATGGCTATGATAATTTAGAGTTGAATTATCATAGCCTGACATTAAATCTGAATTATGAGTGATATTCTTTTTTATAGGCGGCAGTGTGATTTTTTACTGTTTCGTTATAAACCTTCTGTAAAGAAGGTAAAACTATTTTATCGGCTTCACCAGTAAGCTCATTCATGAAAACTTTTTTAGCTTCGGTAGCTAATACCAGGACCTCATCATAAAGCCCGTGACAGTGTGCTGCTAAATAACCCTTGCCATAAAAAATATCGTTTTCAGCAGCGGTTATATCCACTCCATTTACTGACATGTTTTTAAGGGCAGTAAGCCAGGCGTTTATAACAGGGCGCCATTTTTTATCTTTTACAGAGCTGGTTCCAAGGTTAAGAACAGGCAGGTCTTTACGCTCATGACGTCGGTAATTGTACGAGTGATTGTCATACACAATACACTGGCTAAAGTCTTCAACAAGCGCTTCCACTACAGCAGAAACAATGCGATAAAACTGGGCATGTTTGGCTTTACTGGTGGCGACTGCATCATCGCTTAAGGGTGATTTCCAAACATCTTTTCCCCAGGCTGTTTCGTAAACACAGTTTTGTGTGTTTCGATTTAGATCATATTCATAACGAGAGTCGTGACCAATGAGTGTGATGGGCTGTTTCTCAATAAAACTTCCGGTATACGGGTCTTCTTCATAATAACGCTCAGCTTCAGTGAGTAAGCAGTTATCAGCCAGATCAGAACGTAAGTTACCACCGTTATGAATGGCTGCAGATAATGCGGGTTCGTATTTTTCAACTTTAAGGGTAAAACCGCCGCCATCAATAGTTGCTGTGAATATTTCACGATTATTGATTTTGTTAATAATGTCGTCTTCAGACAGAGTAGTCATGGTGAGTCCTTTGTAACAGTTTATATCTTAAAAGAAATAAAGTTATTTTTAATGCAAATAAAATCATCTGTCAACTAACATGTGTAATGCTAGTGTTACTGAGAAATCGATTAAATAATACGAGTAACGAAGTTAATTTACTGATGCGGTGAGTGACACAACTAGTTTTTCAATATCTTCTTCTGTGTGATCTGCTCTTAAAGTAATACGCAATCGGGATGTGTTTTTAGGCACGGTCGGTGGGCGAATTGCAGCAATATGAAAGCCCTTATCAAACATTTTCTGGCTGATATTAATTGCCATTTGTGAGTCACCAATAATTACAGGTTGAATAGCTGTATTTGATTCAAGTAGATTTAAATCGGTTTGATTAATTAGTTTTTTGAAATATTGAATATTATTAGTTAATGATAACTGACGCCAGTTTTCTTTAACTAATAATTGCAAGCTGGTCCGTGTCGCTTGCGCTACTGCTGCGGGCATGGCTGTTGTGTAGATATAACAACGTGCTGTCTGAATCAGCGTTTCAATTAATTCATCTGAGCCTGCAATAAATGCCCCTGCTGTGCCCAGTGCTTTGCCCAGCGTTGCCATATAAATAGACACGTCAGTAGTTGAAATTTGTTGATGGTTTAAAGAGCCGCGACCGTGCTCACCTAACACACCAAAACCATGAGCATCATCTAACATTAATCGTGCATCATGTGAATGACAGTGATTCACCATTATACTTATATCGGCTTCATCGCCATCCATGCTAAAGACACTGTCAGAGCTAACTAATTTTTCGCCAGACGTACAGCCTTTGAGTTTGTTGAGTAAACTATTGTAATCTTTATGTATATAACGTTTTAATTGTGCGCCACTAATAGTTGCAGCGTCCAGTAATGAAGCATGATTTAATTTATCTTCAATTATACTGTCACCTTTAGAACATAAACTTTGTGCGGTACCTAAGTTTGCCATATAACCGGTTGAAAATAATAAAGCACGAGGGTAGCCGGTGAACTCGGCAAGTTCTTCTTCTAATGCGTGGTGAGATTGTGTATGGCCATTTACCAGATGCGCGGCACCACTGCCCACACCAAATTGTCGAGTGGCTTTTGTAAAAGAGTTAATTACATCAGGGTGGTTTGCAAGGCCAAGATAATCGTTGCTGCAAAAATTTAATACCCGCTTGTCGTCAAGAATGATCTCGCGACCTTGTGGGCTTTGCAAAATCTTACGACTTCGATATAAACCCTGTTGTTTACGTTGTTGCAAGTCTTGCTTAAGATCTTTCATAATCAATACTTCATCTTAACCTGATTGTGACTCTATTGTTAAAATGGTTGGTATCATTCTGAATAGAGTAGTACCAGCGAAAGTCTTTGCTAAAACAGGCAACTGGCAAAATGAAAGCCAACTATTGAGACTGCAAAGTGAAAATGCTATTTTTTTAAGCGTGGCAGGCTTCAGCTTTTATTAATTCGTTTTCTTCAACTGTGCTTGGTTTAATACCCAGTCTTGCAAACAGCGCCATGTCATCATTAGTTTCGCAGTTTTCAGTGGTCAGTAATTTATCACCATAGAAAATTGAATTTGCACCTGCAAAGAAACACATGGCCTGCATTTCGTCGGTCATTTCATGACGACCAGCAGATAGGCGAACTTGTGATTCCGGCATTAAAATTCTGGCTGCAGCAATACTGCGAACAAACTCAATACTGTCTATGCCATTTGCGCCAAACAAAGGTGTACCTTCGATTTGAACTAACATGTTTATGGGCACACTTTCCGGGTGTTGTGGCATGTTAGCCAGTTGTTGCAGCATAGATGCGCGGTCAGTTTCATTTTCACCCATACCCAAAATGCCACCGCTGCATACATTAATGCCTTTATCGCGTACGTGCTGTAACGTATCAAGGCGGTCCTGGAAAGTGCGGGTAGTGATAACATTGCCGTAAAATTCAGGTGATGTGTCCAGATTATGATTATAGTAATCAAGACCTGCATCTTTCAGGCGCTGACTTTGTTGATCAGAAAGCATTCCCAGTGTTACACAAGTTTGCATACCAACTTCTCTTACAGCCGTAATCATCTCAATGACTTTATCGAGGTTTTTATCTGTCGGATTACGCCAGGCAGCACCCATACAAAAACGACTTGAGCCATTAGATTTAGCAATTTTTGCTTTTTCAATCACCTCATCTAGTGGTAATAAGCGCTCTCTTTCCAGTTCAGTATTGTGTTTGGCGCTTTGTGAGCAATAACCGCAGTCTTCAGGGCAGGCCCCTGTTTTAATGCTCAACAGGCTGCTGATTTGAACTTCATTTTGAGCGTGAAACTGGCGGTGCAGGGTTTGAGCTTCAAATAATAAATCATTAAAAGGCTTCTGCAACAGGTCTTCAATTTCCTGAAGTGACCAGTCATGGCGAATTTGGGTGTTAACTTGAGTCATGGCATGTAAATCTATATATTACAAGAAGGCGATATGATACCTGATTTGAGCCTGAAAAGGGATATATAAGGATATAGGGATATATGAAAAACATACTGGATTTTTTCTACCCACCCCGCTGCATGCTGTGCGGCAGCAGCCATCAACTTGATTATAAAGGTCAGCTTTGCAAAGGGTGTGCAAGTGATATTCATATTAATGACCATGCCTGCCGTATATGTGCGGTGCCATTAACAACGACGGGTCCATCACAGCAAAATTCATCTGACATTTGTATGCAATGCATCAAAACGCCACCGGTTTATGATGCCTGTTGGAGCCCGTTTGTCTATGCCCAACCACTCGAATGGATGATCCAGCAGTTAAAGTTTAATGCTAAGCTCAACTATGCGAGTTTATTATCAGCATTAATGGCGGCCAATCTACCCCGACATATAGTTGATGAGGTAAGGCCAGATGCCATTATTCCTATGCCACTGCATAACAGGCGTTTAAAACAGAGGGGGTTTAATCAGTCGCAACTGCTTATTAAACCCATAGCTAACGTGTTACAAATTCCATTAGATTTAAAGTCGTGTCAACGCATTCTGGATACACAGCATCAAACAGGCAAAAGTGCACGTCATCGGCAGCATAATATAAAAAATGCATTTAAATTTATAAACAGAAACAATTATAAACATGTGGTTATTTTTGATGATGTAGTCACAACCGGTTCAAGTGTATCTGAGCTAAGCAGAGAGCTTAAACAGGCTGGTGTATTGCGGGTAGATGTTTGGAGTTTGGCACGAGCCGAAAAATTAAATTAAAAGGACGTTATGTCGGATCATAAAAAAAACTATAAAGCTAAAAAAAGTACAACAGAAGCTGGTATTGAAGAATGGATGTTTCAGGAAAAAGTGAAGATGTTGTATCGCAATCAGACTCAAAGCTGGTTGATATCAATATTAGCATCGGCGATTCTTGCTTATCTTTCCCTGGAGTCGGGTAATGGCATTGCGGGTTTTAGCTGGTGGGCCATCTTTGTAACAATTACTTTAGTTCGTACATGGAATACACGGCAATTTTGTCAGGTTATACAAAGCGGCAAAATAGATAACGTTCGGCACTGGTATAACCGCTTTTATGTGATGACGGTAATGGCAGGTATTGGTTGGGGAGTTGGCGGCTTTGTTATTGGTTCTTCTCTGGATGCACTGTCACAGGTTTTTATCTTTATTGTGCTTATAGGTGTGGGCGCTGCGGCGATTCCTTTGCTCGGTGTCATGCAGCGAGTAATGTTGTGCTTTCAGGCTGTTTCTACAATACCTTATGCAATTTACATCTCCATTATGCTGGGTGACCGGGGAACAATTTTATTATATATGTTTGTGCTTTATGCAATCGGCGTTGTTGCATCAATGCGCCGGATGGATATAAATCTTACAGAAAGTATGAAGTTGCAGTATAGAAACTCACAAATGGTTAATACTTTATCAGAGTCAAATCAACAGCTGCAAAATGCAAATGAAAAACTTGAAACACTTTCACTGGAAGATGCATTAACGGGATTGCATAATCGTCGTTATTTTGAAATGCAGCTGGAGTTTGAATGGAAGCGTGAATCGAGAAATAAAAAAATTCTTACGCTCATGGTAATTGATATAGATTATTTTAAATTATATAACGATACTTACGGCCATGCAGAGGGCGACGTGTGTCTTAAAAGTGTTTCGCATGTTCTGGAGTCCTGTTTACATCGCGCAACAGATGTCATTGCCCGCATAGGAGGGGAAGAGTTCGTTGTAATGTTACCTGATATTGATGTTGATGGCGCTCTAACTTTAGCAGATCAAATGCAACAACAATTACATCATGCTGCATTAGTTCATGCGACATCACCTATTGGCGATAATGTAACAGTAAGTATTGGTGTAGCATCAGTGTTGCCCGATGACAGTGTTACGGCATTAGGGTTATTTAAAGCTGCAGATAAAGCGTTATATAAAGCAAAAACGAAAGGCCGTAATCAAGTGGTAATAGGCGAAATGGACTTAACGTAAGAGCAGGATGTTAGTTAGAAAAATAAGTTAATAAAAATTGATTTGAATTATTTTCTAGATTTTTTTAGCTGGCGCTCATGTTTTTCTTTTTTAAGTTGACGAAAGCGATTTACATCCTGCTTGAATGTTTTAAGAATTTCATCACGTTCATTGCTCTTGTCTTCAATAAAAGCAAAATTGTTCTGAATTTGACGACCAACAGAGATGAGTTGTTTGTGTAGGTTCTCCGGCGCTGTTCGACCCGATTTTTCTATCGAGTCAATTCGTTTTTTTACACTAGCTAGCTTTTTTTCATCGTTTTTAATTAGTGTCTCTGCCAGTGAGATTTGTGAATCTATTGCATCGATTCGAGCATCACGAGCCAGAGATAAATCACTTTCAGTGGTGAAAGTGTCTAGTAAAACCCGGTCACGTAACGCCTGTTTACGCGCTTTAATTAGACGTTTTTTGTCCTCGACGGCTTTGAGCTTACGGGCATTTTCCTCTGCAGATAACTCCTCTTCAGTTTTCAGCGCTTTAGATGTGCGCAGGGTCACGCCCTGTTCGTTGAGTTGAGAGTGTTCTTTGCCAAGGTATTGTGAGGGCACGCGGTCGCCGTAATGAATTTGCCCTTTATCGTCTACCCATTTGTTGAGCCTTGCGTAAGCAGAAGACGTAAGTAGAAAACTGGCAATTATACTGCTGAGTAATAGCTGTTTCAGGTTGGTTTTAGTATTAAACATCAAGTTCTATATCTTTATAAATGTATTCGCGCATGCGCATCTATCTTTAGTATAAACACAATTTTAAAATTTTCCGCTATAGATCAGTATTTTAGGGGAAATAGTGCGTTTTATATGTAATATTAGTCATCATGATCGAATATTCAGAACAAATTCTCCTTTTTCTCGTTTCATTGCTAGCCAATTTCTTCTCTGCCCTGGCAGGTGGTGGTGCAGGGCTTATTCAGCTGCCGGCATTAATATTTTTAGGTTTACCGTTTGGCATTGCATTAGCTACTCATAAAGTTGCCAGTGTCGCCCTGGGTGTGGGGGCGACCATCCGGCACCTTAAATCGAGTCGTCTGGAAAGGCGTTTTGCGCTGTTTATACTGGCGACAGGTTTACCGGGCGTCATTCTGGGGGCTAGCATAATTTTGCAAATTCCTGATAGAGCAGCGGAAATTGCATTGGGGTTATTAACCATGGGCTTGGGTATTTACTCACACTTATCCCCAGAGTTGGGTCAGACATTAAATATAAAAAACAGGCATAAAAAAGGCATGCTCGTAGGTGGCGTGGTTATTTTTATGCTGGGTGTGCTGAATGGATCACTGACCTCCGGAACGGGTTTGTTTGTTACGTTATGGTTAGTGCGCTGGTTTGGTCTGGATTATAAAGCCGCTGTAGCATACACCCTGATATTGGTCGGTATCTTCTGGAATGGCAGTGGTGCCATCACATTAGGTTTGCTGGGAGATATTCATTGGTTATGGATTCCCGCCTTACTGGCTGGCTCATTAATAGGCGGTTACTTTGGTGCCCATGTGGCAATTATTAAAGGTAACAGGTTAATTAAAACAACATTTGAAGTAGTGACTCTACTGATAGGGTTAAAACTGATAGTTGGTTGATATTTATTAGCTATGTTAAAGCACTTATCCCTCGGGGAAAGTTCGACGTTTTTTGGCGCCCTGTCCCCTGTGTTGATACCATCAAGAGTTTGGCGGAGTCGACTCACTACACTGTCAGTTCTTGGTGGTATGGGTTTAGGGGACAGAGCGCCCCATATTCATTGAAATTGGGCGGCGGTCTTTCCCCGATGGAGATGTGCTCTAGCAGTAATCAACCAACACCAAATTCCGTACGGTAAAACCGCATAGCATCCAGCATTTCTTCATTACCTTCACCCTCTAGATACTGAATGAGATGATCCATTCCAACGATGCTAAAGACATCCATTCCGTAATCATCATGTAATTCCTGAACAGCAGAGCGATCTCCAGTACCTTTTTCCTGTCGATCGAGAGCAATTAAAACACCAACCGCTGTACCATTATTGTGATCGATTATATCTATGGCTTCCCGAATAGCCGTACCCGCAGTAATAACATCATCTAACACAAGAACACGACCCTCAATTTTGGAGCCAACAATTGAGCCTCCTTCTCCATGATCTTTAGCTTCTTTGCGATTAAATGCATAGGGCACATCAAGGCCGTGATCAATCTGTAAAGCCATGGCTGTCACCGCCACTAGTGGAATGCCTTTATAAGCAGGGCCAAATAAAACATCGTACTCAATGCCATTGTCTACAATAGCTTGAGCATAACAACGCCCCATTTCGGCCAGCGCTTTTCCCGTATTAAATAAACCTGCATTAAAAAAGTAGGGGCTTTGACGACCAGATTTCAGTTTAAAGTCGCCAAACTTTAACACGTCATAATGCAAAGCCAGTTCGATAAAGTTTTTCTGATAATCTTTCATAACCTACCCTGTTTAATCAGCAGCATGTAAAATGTCCGGCCGACCTAATTTAAAATTGTATTGAATGCGTATTATATCAGTTAACACCAATGGAATTCGAGCCGCAGCAAGAAAAGGTTTTTTTGAGTGGCTAAAGAAACAAAATGCAGATGTTGTCTGTATACAGGAAACCAAGGCACAGGTTCACCAGCTGGAAGATGAGCAGTTTCATCCAAAGGGTTATCATTGTTACTATCATGATGCGGTAAAAAAAGGCTATAGTGGTGTTGCAGTCTATAGCAAGCAAAAACCTAAAAAGGTACATATGGGCATTGGCATGCATGATGTAGATGAAGAAGGCCGGTATATAGAGGTAGAGTTCGAGAAAATAAGTGTTATCTCATTATATATGCATTCAGGTTCATCATCTGAAGAGCGCCTGGCGATTAAACTGGATTTTTTGCAACGATTTATGCCGCATCTGCAAAAACTGAGGCGTAAACGCCGGGAGTTTGTTATTTGCGGTGACTGGAACGTCGCTCACAAACAAATTGATATTAAGAACTGGCGGAATAATCAGAAAAACTCAGGCTTCCTGCCAGAAGAAAGAGACTGGATGACAAAGCTGTTTGATGAAGTGGGTTACGTAGATGCTTTTCGAGTTGTTAATCAGAAACCCCATGAATATACCTGGTGGAGCAATCGAGGGCAGGCCTGGGCTAACAATACCGGATGGCGAATTGATTATCAGATCATAACGCCAAAATTAAAAGACACGGTCAAAGCAACGCAGATATATAAAGACGAACGATTTTCTGATCATGCGCCGTTGGTTATAGATTATGATTTTGTTGTGGAATAAATAATATTAAAAACGAAAATTCAATTAAGAATAGCTCCTGGTCCGATGCGTTTTTAAAGTATAAGCATCCTCGTGTTATCGCTATGCTGTTTTTAGGGTTTTCAGCAGGCCTGCCTTTATTGCTTGTATTTGGTACCTTATCTGCCTGGCTTGCGAGAAGTGGAATTGATAAAAGTACAATTGGTTTCATCAGTTGGGTGGCTTTGTTATACGGCCTTAAGTTTATCTGGTCGCCTTTGGTGGATCGTCTAAAATTACCGGTTTTAAATTCACTGTTTGGTCAAAGACGTAGCTGGATGTTGCTCGCGCAAATTGGCATCATCATTGGCCTTATAGCCATGTCTTTTAGTAACCCTAATACAAGTTTAAGCCTGCTGGTCTGGTCTGCGATACTCGTTGCATTTTCTTCTGCAACTCAGGATATTGCCATTGACGCCTGGAGGATAGAGGCTATGCCTGTTGAGTCTCAGGGGGCAATGTCAGGTACATATCAAATGGGTTATCGTCTTGGAATGTTATTGGCAGGGGGCGGTGCTTTTCTTATTGCACATTATTACTCCTGGCCAATGGCCTATACTGTTTTAGCAATGGTTATGGGTGTGGGTGTTATAACAACAATTATAATATCCGAACCAGAAAGAAATATATCCGGTGATACCTGGATGCAGGAAGAGAAAGTGGTTGAGTTTCTTGCAAATTCAAATCATTTATCAAACAGAGTAAAGGCTATTTATGCCTGGATCATTGGAGCAGTAATTTGTCCATTTACAGAGTTCTTTAACAGAAACGGTCAGTTTGCGATTATAGTTTTGTTGTTTATAGGCTTGTTTAGAATTAGTGACATATCCATGGGTATCATGGCAAACCCTTTATATGTCGATGTCGGATATTCAGATTTACAAATAGGTTTAGTGACGAAAACTATTGGGCCTATTGTGACTATTGTTGGCGCGTTGTTTGGGGGCGCGCTGGTTATACGATACAAGGTAATACCTGTGCTAATGATAGGTGCAATACTAGTTGTCATTACCAATTTGTTATTTGTTTTAGTTGCTTTGAATCCACCAGACACAATCTTTCTTTCGATGGTTATCGCAGCAGATAATTTAAGTGCAGGGATAGCTGGCTCTGCATTTATAGCTTATTTGTCAGGCTTAACCAATAAAGCATACACGGCTACTCAATATGCTCTATTTAGTTCGCTGATGCTTTTACCGGCTAAATTCATTGGCGGCTTTTCGGGAAGCGTTGTGGATTCTCAGGGTTATGTGGCATTTTTCTTTTATACGGCAGCGCTTGGGCTGCCGGCAATTGTTTTGATTAAACTATTGAGTAATCATCAAAATAAAAATGTTAATTAAAGGTGTGAAAGTAGTACTAATTAAAAAACTACCAGCTACGCGATAAACAAAAACTAATAAATAATTAATTCATCAGGTGAGTTTATTGTGTAATCAGGAATAAGTAGCTGCTGTGTTTTCTCGGCATTATATCCATCTAAATTATAATTAATATTGATACAAACAGGCCTGATAATTAAGTTTTCATATTCAAGTCTACAGCCATACACAGGGTCATAAGCCCAAAAAATAAAAAATTTCTCCTGATGTTTTATAGCTAAAATTTCTCGATTTTCAGTCTTGTAATAAACAGAGCTGTCTTCTGTAATTGAAGATAAATTGAACGTGTAAAACTCAGGTTCTTCTGTTGCAATATTATCAAAAAAACCAGAAGTAAAAATGTAAACTAGCCATATGAAAGCGATCGAGGTGAGAATTTTTAATGTAACACGAAGAAACAGTATTCGGTTTAAAGGTTTATTTTGGAGCATATTTTTTGATCGTCTTCATGTAAAATTATTAAATGCCTGAGTTCACCACATTGCCACCCCTG
>Ga0316204_10002328_pt1 | contig 43764 bp, 36 predicted proteins | sample 6monrhotite_MG_2_FD_205661 | JGI IMG/M metagenome (GOLD analysis project Ga0316204, IMG submission 205661) | Microbial mat bacterial communities from mineral coupon in-situ incubated in ocean water Damariscotta River, Maine, United States -... | ecosystem: Environmental > Aquatic > Marine >... | reverse complement strand
CCTTTCGGGTTCCCGAGCAGTGCACGGAATCGACGACATTTGATATGACTCTTCCGAGCCACATCGTGGTTCCATCTTCTACCTGAATTTCAAAGACCGACCGTTTCCGGCCGCTCGCGCCTTGCCTATCGGCTCGACGCTGCAGTTGCTTCAGCGGTGCGAACACCGCTCTTTCGAAGCCCCCGGGGTTTAACCGCTCCCAGGAAGGCGGCAAACCGAAAATCGTTTTTCCGGTTCGTGACCGCCGTGAGGTTGTTCCCCCCGGCGATGAAACCTAATAAGCCGCCCTGTCGTGAAGCGTCAACGAAGACGTGACGAGAAGGGGATCGTGACGAGCCAGGCACGCGGGCACACGCCGACAATCGAACCGCGATTTTTGATCCAGATCGGATCCCTGCATCACTGTTCGGGATTCTCCTCTGCACGGCCCGGCCAACCCACCACGCACCCGACTCGCCCCTGTACGCCAGGTAAAACCCTGACTATCACGACAAGTTGGTGCCTTGCGGCTTCCCCCTCGTCGTCTGCGGGACCGGAGATCTTCGGTCGCGACGTCGAGCATCGGGACGACGAGCCAGAAAAACCGGGAGGCGACGAACACGGATGAACGACGGCGGTCGGTGTCCCAGCGGTGAGGCCCCCCGCGAACGTCGGGGGCCCCTGCCATCGGACTCGTCCCCCGGCTGGCCGGAGGGAGGTCACCTGCCCAATCCCCCGCTGGAGATGCTCACCCGAAGATCGGGATTCCCATCTGCACGGCCTTGTAGACCCATCCGGCCCCCATGAGCCCAAGAAAGCCCAGGGCCAACCATCCTTCGTGGGGCTCGAGGGGGCCCAGCAGCTTCCCCCATCGCCCTCTGGGGGCCAGGGTCTCGGCGGTCGCGACGGCGAACATCAAGACGGTGAGCAGGAACAGGAAGGCGGCGAAGGGCTGATTGACCAGGGCTTCGCCGACCCTCAAGTGAGCCATCAACGCGAACGTGGTGGTGGCTCCACACATCGGACACGGCACATCTGTGAGCTGGAGGAACGAGCACGTGCCCAATCCCAACTGCAGATGGGTTCCGTGTCCCTCCGACGCAGGTTCGAGCCAGGCAGCGAGTCCGAGCACCCCGCCGCTGCCCGCAGCGATGCCGAGGGACAGGAGCCGTACGACCCACGCCTTCTGGAGCCAACGGTCGGGGTCGAACACGCTCGCAGCGTTCACACCCGCACCACTGTGGCCCGGGCGCGGCATCAGCTCGAGGCCCCTTCGGGGATCGCAGCTTCCAAGAGGACCGCCGTGGACGCGAGGTCCCGGTCGAGCCCGCCGAGGTCTTCCCGCACTTGCTTGCGGAACTGCTCGAACTCACTGGCGATGTTCAGGGCCGCCAGCATGGCGACCGTGTAGTCGTCGACCCGGGCGCTTCGACTCGCAATCTCGGCCATCTTCCGGTCGACGTAGCCAGCAATGGCCGGCAGGTCTTCGTCTTCGTCGCTTCGTAGCGTGTAGTTGCGGCCACGAATGGTGATGGTCACTTTCATCCGAGTGCACCCTCCCGCGGCGGCAAACCGGTTGTGAGGGAAGCGTACCCGCAAGGGTGGCGCAGCGCCACACCCGGGCACCCGAGCGAACCTGGCGCGTCGGGCCTCAGGCCAGCACGTCCACGAACGCCTCGGGCTCGAAATCTCGGAGGTCGTCGACCCCCTCACCCATGCCGATGAGCTTCACCGGAAGCGACATCTCGGCGGAAATGGTCAGGATCATACCGCCCTTTGCGGTGCCATCGAGCTTGGTGACGACCACCCCGGACAGCGGCGTGGCCTTGTCGAACAGCGCCGCCTGAGAGAGTCCGTTCTGCCCCATGGTCCCGTCGAGCACCAATAGGGTCTCGTGGGGGGCGTCCTCGCAGTGCTTGCCGATCACCCGGCGGAGCTTCGACAGCTCCTCCATCAACGGCTTGCTCGTCTGCAGACGCCCAGCGGTGTCGACAATCACCACGTCGTAGTTCTGCGCCACCGCGCGCTCCATCGCCTGGTAGACGACCGCGCCAGGGTCCGCTCCCTCATCGAGCCGAGCAACGTCGGCTCCTGCGCGCTCTCCCCATATGGCCAGCTGGTCCGCTGCTGCTGCCCGATAGGTGTCGGCCGCCGCCAGCAGCACGCGATGGCCCTCGTCGCGGTAGCGGCTCGCAAGCTTGCCGATGGTCGTGGTCTTGCCAGAGCCGTTGACCCCGACCACGAGGACCACGAACAGTCCATCGCCTGGGGTGCCCATCGGTTCGTGCACGGCGACCAAGCGCCTTCGGATTCCGTCTTTGAGCCGCGTTCGCAGCTCGGGCCCCTCTACCCCCTCCTTGAGCGCTCCCCGTAGGTCCTCCACCAGTTCGGTGGTGGTGTTCACGCCGACGTCCGCGAGCAGGAGGACCTCCTCCAGCTCGTCGAGGGCGCTGTCATCCACCGTCCGACCGAGGAGCGCATCGAAGCGGTCCTGCAGCGCGGCCCGCGACTTCCCGAGGGCCGAACGCATGCGTTCGAGAAGCGTCAGCCGAGAGGGCGCCTCAGGCTCAGGCATCGCCGGCGGGGTTGGCGCCGGGGAAGCCACCGGCATGGGTGTCGCCGACGGATCGGCAACCACCGGCTGAAGGTCCTCCGTGTGGAGTGCCGGCGCGGGACTGGGGGTCGCTCGAGGGGTGTAGCTGCGGGTGACCGCTCCCGGGACCGTCGCACCTTCGTCGGACTCACTGGTGGGAGGCCCTTCGGGTTCGAGGTCGGGCAGCACCGTCCGCAGTGGCACGGCGACGTGCGAGGCGCGGGTACCGAAGTAGGCGACGAGGAGCGCCCCCACGAGGAGCGCGCCGAGCACTTCCGTGCCGAACAGGAGGATGAAGCCAACGTCGGCGGCGAAGGGAATCACCAGCAGGGGCAAGGCCGTGAGCGCTCCCTGCATGGGCATCCGTTCTCCTGGGGTTGTCGTGGGTCCGCGATGTCGCGGGACCAGAGCTTTAGCATGCCACCCCAACGGGAGGAAAGGGCCGAGGCCCGTCAGGGCCCCCTCACACCGGTGCATCCGTCAAGGACACCGTCACCAACGTCGACACGCCTGGACGGGTCATGGAGATCCCGTAGAGGGTGTCTGCGCACTCCATCGTCTTGCGGTTGTGGGTGATGACCACGAACTGGGAGGTCTGCGCGAGCTCCCGGAGCATGGTGTTGAACCGACCGCCATTGCGCTCGTCGAGGGGGGCGTCCACCTCGTCCAGCACACAGAACGGCGACGGCTTCACGCGGAAGAGAGCGATCAGCAGGGCAATGGCTGTCATGGCCTTCTCCCCGCCGGAGAGGAGCTGCAGATGCTGGAGGCGCTTGCCGGGCGGCTGCACGAAGATCTCTACGCCCGTCTCCAACAAGTCCTCGTCGTCCGTCAGCGCGAGCCGAGCGGACCCGCCCCCGAGGAGCTTCGGGTAGGACAGCTGGAAGTTCTCGTTCACTCGATCGAACGCGTCGCGGAAACGCTCCCGGCAGGTGCGGTTCATCTTCGCGATCGCCGCACGCAGCTGCGACACGGACCCCTCGAGATCTGCCCGCTGGGTTTCGAGATCGCCGTGCCGCTCGGCGAGCTCCGTGTACTCCTCCAATGCACCCAGGTGAACCTCGCCCAGGCTGGCGAGGCGGCGCCGCTCCTCCTCCACCTCGTCGACCGCTGAGCGCACCGCCCCCTCGTCGTCGAGCAAGGCACGAGCCAACACGAAAGGCTCCACCCCAGGCACTTCGGTGCTGCCCACCGTGAGGCCAGCAGCCACCTCCTCATCGGCCTCCAGCACCACCTTCCCTGCCCGCTCGATCCGGTCCAGCAGGCCAGGAACGCCCACCTGATATCGGTCGTCCATCCGCTCCCGCAGGGCCTCGATCTCGCTTCGGACCGCAGCGGAGCGATCCACGAGCTGCTCGGTCCCGCGGGTGGCCTTCTCGAGGCGCACGCGCAATCCCTTCAGGTCCTCCTCCGCAGTTCGGATGCCCTCCTGGAGCTCCTCCCTTCGACTGCGCTCTCGCTGCAGGCGGTCGAACACCTCGCCCCGCCGGCCTCCGAGAGCGTCTTGTTCCTTCGTAGCCGCCGTCGCCGCGGACGCCGCTTCCTCGGCCCGTGCGGTGGCCACATCGCGACGCTCGACCACCGAGGTGCGACGTTCGGTCAGCCCGCCCACCCGCTGAGACAGCTCACCCTTCCGAGTCCGTTGGCCCTCCAGTCGCTCCACCAACGCCCGGCGTGCTGCATCGGCCCCCTCGGTCTCCAACACCAATGCCTGATGTCGCTCGAGCTCCCCTTGGTGGACCACGGCGGCCTCGTCTCGCACCGCCGTGGCCACCTCAGACTGGGCCCCGACGCGCTCGAGGGACGCGAGGACGTCCGTGAGGCGCTGCGCCCATCGAGCCGCCTCGTCCCTCGCTTCCGCCAACCGCTCAGCGAGCTCCGAGACACTTCGTGCATGGGCCGTCAGCCGCTGACCGATCTGCTCGACCGCCGCCTCCCCCTGAATGCGGCGTTGCACCCCGGCCTGGTGGACGGACCGCGCCTGGGCGACCGCCCGAGTGGCTGGTTCCCGATCGGGCAGCTCGGGCGCCACCGAGCTCGCCTCCAGTCCCTGCTCGGCGACGTCTACCGACGCCTGCAGCGGTGCTTCGTCCGCGTCGTCCGCTGCCTCGACGGCCGGGAGCGCCGTCAATGCCTCGTGCAGCGCAGCATCGAGGGACGCCACCACCTCGTCGAGGGCCTGCTCCCGTAGCGACCGCACAGATTCGGCTGCGACGGCCCCCTCGGCACGGCGACGGCTCAGCACGTCCGCCAGCGCCTCGAGGGCCGCATCCCGCTCCTCGTACAGGGCATCCAGGTGCTGCCGAACATGGGCACGGGTGGTGTCGAGGGCCGAGCCTCGCGCAGCGGCGAGCGCGCGGTCACCCTCCCGTCGAGCATCGGCCAGGGCCTCCTGTGCACGCTCGAGCGCTTCGTTTGCGGCGGCAGTCTCCTGCTGGGTTTGGTTCGCGCGGTCGCTCGACGGCCCCAGCTTCTCTTCCGCCTCCTGAAGGGAGCGTCGCACTTCGACCCGCTCTGCTGCCGCGTCGTGCAGCCCGAACGCCACCGTGCCGTCGGCCTCCACGCGCCCCGCTGGAAAGCGCACGGCGCCCCCTTCTCGCCCGTGTTGCCTCAGGGCATCCGCGACATCTGCAGCCTCGCCGACCACGGGTGCCTCGCCACCGCGCCACCACCACAGCTCCGCAGAGGCGTCCTCGGGAAGCCCGGCGAGGGCACGGACGATCGCATCGGCACTGTCCAGGGCCGGGAGCGCCGCGCGCCGTCCCCACGCCTTGAGAGCCATGGCTGCCGCGCTGGGCTCGAGCCGGTCCACCAGCGGCGTCGCGTCTGCGAGGGCCTCCGGGCGCTCGGTGGCCCGCAGTCGAGCACGCAGGCCGGCGAGCCGCGCCTCCAGCGAGGCCAGCTCCACCCGCGCCTGCTCTGCGTCGTCCCGGGCCCGGTCGAGCCGATCTCGCTGCCGCCGGACCTCCTGCTCCATCGGGGAGAGGGCCTGTTGGACTTGCTGTTCTGCAGACCGCAGACGCCGAGTGGCCTCGGCCTCGGCCTCCCGTTGGGCGTCGCCTTCTGCCTCGGCCTCCAGTCCACGCCACCGCTCCTGTTGGTCTTCCAACGCCTGCCGGGCCGCGTCCTCCCGACGGCGTGCCTCGCCCGCTACGCCGTCGACCCAGCGGTCTGCCCGTCGACGCGCCACCGCCACCGCCTCGTCTCTGGCCCGGCGGGCGGCTTGCGCTGCCTCCTCCCGAGCCCGAGCGCGATCCGCGCGCTGCTTCGCCGCATCGGCACGGTGGGCATCCAAGCGAGCCCGGGCCTCGCTCACCCGCCGCATCGCCTCACGACGGGCCTGTTCGTGGGCCGCCAGTCGGCTCGTCCGCTCCGCATCGACGGCCTGCAGCTGCGCCTCCCCATCGAGGAGCGCCGCCTTGGCCGCCCTCTCAGCCGCAAGCGCCCCTTCCAGGGCCTCCTCCGCGGCACCCAGGGCGGCGTTCAGCTCCACCGCTTCCGCGGCCAGCTCGCTCTCCCGAGCCTCCAGCTTCACCACGACCCCGGGCACCGCCGCCCGCCGTTCCTCCGCCGCCCCACGCTCGGTCTCGAGTCGCACCCTCTCGGCCTGCAGACGCTGCCACTCCGCCTCGGCGGCCGCTTTCTTCGTTCCCGCCTCCTCCACTTGTGCAGACGACGCCTGCCTCCGCGCCACCCGCTGCTCTGCGCTCGCGCCCTCTCCGGCGAGGGCGACCTCGGAGGCCTCCATTGCCTCGCCCACCTGGGCGAGCTGCTCCTCGACCGTCGACAGCTCGGTCTGCACTTGCTCCAGCTCGGTCGACGCGGCCTCGGCCTGCTCCTGGGCCTCGCGGCTCCGCTGCCCCTGCAGCTGCTGTTGGCTCCCGAGCTCACGAAGGCGGGCATCGACTTCGGCGAGTTCGTCCCGCCAGGTGCGCGCAGCCTCGTCGACCGTCGCGACCTCCTCCCTCCGAATCCGGAGGTCCTCCTCCCTCCTCAGCAGCCCCCTCCGTGCGGCGGCTTCCTCCGAACGAGCCTCCCGTAGGGCCTTCTGGAGGGCGCGTCGGTCTGCGGCGAATCCGCGATACTTCACCAGAGACAGATAGATTTCCCGCTGGCGCACCCTCGCCCGCGCCCGCCGAAACCGAGCGGCCTTCACGACCTGGCGCTCCAGCACCTTCAGCCGCCGACCCATCTCGTCGGCGACGTCGGCTGCCCGGTCCAGCTGCTGCACCGTCGCCTCGAGACGCGAACGAGCCTCGGCCCGTCGCGCCTTGTAGCGAGAGATGCCCGCGGCCTCGTCGATCAGTCCACGCCGCTCATGGGGGGTCGCCGACACGACTTTGTCGACCCGGCCCTGCTCGATGAAGGAATAGAGGTTGGTGCCGATGCCGGTGTCGAGGAACAGGTCCACGACGTCCTTCCGTCGACACTTCACCTGGTTGATGAGGTACTCGGAGGCACCACTTCGGTGGAGCCGCCGTCCCACCTGCAGCTCGGTCAGGTTGGCGTACTCGCCGGGGAACGGCTCCCCACCATCGACGTCGAGGGTCAGCGACACCTCCGCGAAGCCCACGGGCTTGCGCACCGTGGACCCCGCGAAGATCACGTCGGACATCTCCGCACCGCGCAGAGAGCGAGCAGATTGCTCCCCAATCACCCACTTGAGTGCGTCGACGACGTTGCTCTTGCCAGAGCCATTTGGCCCCACCACGCAGCTGATCCCACGGCCGAACTGCAGCAGGGTGCGGTCCGGGAAGGACTTGAAGCCGAAGAGGTCGAGCTTGCTGATCCGCATCCGGCCCTAGCCCGGTGCGGTGGTCGGGCCCCGCTCGAGCCAGGCGGCGACCTTGTCGCGGTACGAGCGCCAGGCGAACGCGATCTGCTCAGACTCCTTGGGTCCCACTGAGCGAACCACCCTGCCTGGGGACCCCATGACGAGAGAGCCTGGAGGAATCACCTTTCCAGGGGGCACCAGCGAACCCGCCGCGATGAAGCTCCCGGCGCCCACCCGAACGTTGTCCATCACGATGGCGCCCATGCCCACGAGGCAATCATCCTCGATGCAGCACCCGTGCAAGATCACCCGGTGCCCGATGGTGACCCTCCGCCCAACGACCGTCTCGGACAGGTCCGTGGTGTCGTGAAGCACCGAGCCGTCTTGCACGTTGCTGTCTTCACCGATCACGACGGGGCCCATGTCGCCCCGCAGCACCGCCGTGGGCCACACGCTGGCCCCCCGGCCGAGCCGCACGTCTCCGATGAGCCAGGAGCCCTCGTGGGCCCAGGCTCCTTCCGCGAGCTGAGGTGCGAGCTCCCCGATGGCCTGCAGCATGCCGCCTCCGACCGGGCCGAGTAACCGGTCCGTGGGCGGACGTCGGGTGCCTCAGAGCCTAGAGCGGGCCTACCAGACGTCGCGTCCTTCATTGTGGTCTTCGACCATGCGCGGAATGAACAGCAGGTCGATGAACTGACCCACCCCGCACAGCCCTCCCGTGAACATCCACAGCAACCCGCTGGCCCATCGCCCCGCGTACAGCCGGTGGAGTCCGAAGACACCGAGGAACGAAGGCAACCACAACATGTAGGCGAGAGCGACGCTGCGCTCCTGGCGCTTCTCCAGTTCATACGACATGGACACCTCTACAGCAGGCCCGTACGCCCACATGGTTCGCCTATTGCTGCTCGTATTCCATCCCGAGCCTCGCGCCCCCTCGGACGGGGCGGGCCGAAGTTGCGTCCGACGCGCTCCTGACGTACGATCCAGTCCCCTCCCCCCTCCCCCGCTTCCCCCTCCCGTCCATGCATTTGAAGACCGCCTCCGCGGCCTCGGTCGACGTCTCAGCGTCGCCGCCGCCCGTCTCAGCTCCCGCCGACGAGCCCCGCCTTCGTGCGGCACCGACCTCCGTGCACTCGGTTCGGGTCGCAGTGGGGGCCGTCAACTTGGCCCTGGTGGCCCTCATCGGGTGGCTCGCGTGGCCGACCGGCTCCTCGGCCGAGCCTGCTCCGCCCCCCCCAGGAGACGCCGTAGCCATTGTGCTCGACGAACAGGCCCTCGAGGACGCACGCCTGGACGCGGTCCTCGCGCGCACCCCGCGGACCGGCCTCGACTGGAGTCCCCCGGAGTGGTTCCCAGAAGAGAGCGCCGACCGTCTCTGGGTGCTCCCCGAGCTGGACGCCGATCCGGTGTTTCCGGTTCGCAAGGGACCACGGCTGCGCAGCCACGCAGCCATCGTGGCCGACTTGGACCGTGGCGAGGTCCTCTACGCACGCCGGGCCGACGACCTCCGCCCCGTCGCAAGCCTCACAAAGCTGGTCAGCGCCCTCGCCCTGGCGAGCACTGGGGCCGACCTCGACCAAGAGCTGTGCGTCTCTCGCTCCGAGTGGCCGAGCCGATCCGGCGCCCGATCCCGCTTCGAGACCGGCGTATGCCACGAAGCCCACGAGTTCCTAGGCGCCGCCCTGGTCGCGAGCGACAACCGAGGCGCCATGGGCCTCGCAACGCTCTCCGGGCTTTCCTACCAACGCTTCCTCGATCAGATGGCCCACGTGGCCCGTGACCTCCGCATGGAAGGCGACACGTGGTCCGACCCGAGCGGCCTGGAGGACGACAACCTCGCCACCGCACGAGACATGCTGAAGGCGGTCACCGCCACCGCGGCGCACCCCGCGCTGGCCCCCGTGGCGTCGGCAGACAGCTGGCGAATCGAGCGCAAGCAGGGGCCCCATCGCCTCGGCACCACCAATCGGCTCGTCCGCCGTTGGGAGACCCTGGCTGCCAAGACCGGGTACACCGACACCGCCCGGTATTGCTTCGCAACCGTCGTGCGCACCGCGTCCGGTCGAACCCTCGCCGTGAGCGTACTGGGCGCGCCGACGAACAGCAGCCGGTTCGCCGACACTGCCGCGCTCGTGCATTGGGCAGAGTCCGTGGCGACCCCTGATACCCTCGAAGCACGCGCTACCGAAGCGGACGCCGACCAAAGGCGGTAACGTGGGTCCTCATGTCGATGGCCCCGATGAATCCCCTCGGCGTCGCCTTGGCGCTGCTGCCTGCGTTGATCAACGCAGGGCTTGCCGTGTTGGTGATGCGCCGCCTCCACCGGGACCGTACTACCCAGGCGTTCCTCTGGTTCGTCATCTCTCTCGCTGCATGGCAACTCTTCGACGTTGGCGTGCGGTGGTTCGAGGACCCAGCGTTCGCAGCGACCTGGCGGGCCACCTTCCGCATGGGGCAGTTCCTGGCGATTCCCGCGGGAGTGCACCTGGCCCTGCGCCTCACCGAGCGAGACGCCATCGCGAACAACGGCCTCACCTACCTGGTGCTCTACAGCCCAAGCGTGGTGTTCACAGGCTGGTACGAGGCCGACCTGATCGAAGAGAACCTCGTGTTCCGCCCGACCTGGGGCTGGATCGCGGCGGTCGACACGTCGGCCTGGTGGATGATCATGTCCGGCTGGTTCAGCCTGCTCGCCCTGTGCACCCCCCTGGTGCTGGTCTTCCACCTCGTCACCGTGCGGGCCCGGCCCCAGAACGCAGCCGCGGTGCGCATCGTGGCCGTCGGCCTGGCCATTCCAGTGGTCGCCGGAGTCGTGAGCGAAGTGATGCTTCCCATGTTGGGCATCCAACAGATTCCTGCCACCAGCACCACCATGTCGACCTTCAGCCTCGCCGCCTATGTGGCCCTTTCGCGCTACGACTTATTCCGGCTCGAGCAGTTCGACATTGCGGCGAGCGCCTTGGCCAACGTGTCGGATCCGGTGGTCATCGCGTCCCCCCGAGGGCGGATCTTGTTCGCCAACGACGCCGCACGCACCTTCCAGCCCAGTCCCAACGACGAGGGGGCCGCGCTGGCGGGCATGTTGGCGCCGCATCTGCGCCAGGCCTTCCTCGAAGGCCCTTTCCAGCGCTGCATGAATGGCGTCGCAGCCACGGCCCTCGACCTGGAGCTGGTCGGTCCAGGCGGCCGTTCCATGGCGGTCGTCGCCTCGCTCGCCCCCCTGCGCGTCGGACCCGGCGTGCGCGGCTGCGTGCTGGTGGCCCACGATGTGACACCGCTGCGTCGCGCCATGGAAGCGGTGCAGGAGGCGAGCAAGGCCAAGTCGCACTTCTTGGCCAACATGTCTCATGAGCTGCGCACGCCGCTCAACGCCATCATCGGCTACTCGGAGCTGCTGCGAGAGGACAGCGACGACGACGTCTTCGTGGAGGACCTCGTGCGCATCGAGTCCTCGGGCCGCTACCTGCTCGGCCTGATCAACGACGTGCTCGACATCTCGAAGATCGAGTCCGGCAAGCTCCGCATCCACCTCGAAGAAGTCCAGGCCGAATCGGTCATCGAGAAGCTCCTGGCAGACGCCCGAGAGATGTGCCGCACGCGAAACAACCGCTTCGTCTACGAGCCATCCCCCACCGAGCCCGTCGCCGTCGACACGATGCGTCTCCGGCAGGTGCTTCTGAACTTGGTGTCCAACGCTGCGAAGTTCACCGCGGACGGCGAGGTGCACATGACCTGGGGACAGCGGGGCGACCGGGTCTACATCGAGGTGCACGACAGCGGCATCGGCATGGACACCGCCCAGATGGGTCGGCTGTTCGAGCCGTTCAGTCAGGTCCATACCACCGACCACGCAACCTACGGAGGCACGGGCCTCGGGCTCGCCATCTCCCGCCGGCTGTGCCGTGCCATGCACGGAGACCTCACCGTCGCTTCTGAGCCAGGCGGCGGCAGCGCCTTCACCGTGTGGCTCACGCCTTGGGCTCTTCGACCGGCCACCCCCGCCCTGATCCTCGACCCCGACTCGCTTCCCACCATGAGCCCCACCCCCACGCCACTTCCGGTCGCCCAGAGTGAGGAACATGAAAAGGAGCGACGCCGTCCCTGACGGCTGCAGGTGGCTCGGGGCATGATGGTGCATGCGCAACTGCACCTCTCTGATTCCTTGGCTCCTTCCCCTCCTCCTCATCGCGTGCAAACCCAAGCCTGTCGTCGACGGTCCCGTCGCAGACGACGACGACGACGTGGTGGTCGGCGATGACGACGATGATGATGACGATGTGGGGGATGACGACGACGACGACGCCTGCGGCGGCTGCGACGACGGTCTCACGTGTGTCGAGGATGAATGCGTGGACTGCGAGCCGGCCGCCAGTTGGCCGAGCACAGGCGACGCCTCCACCATCCATCTCGTGGCCCGGGCCGAGAGCGACCCTTCCCTCGGCCTGCTCCTGTCCCGGCCCTTCGAGTTGTCTGGAGCCGCGACCGTGTCCATCGGAGCTGGGCTCGAGCTCTTCGATGTCGGGGGTACCTCGGTGCCCGACGGCAGCACCCTCACCCCGGGTCGCTATCTTCTGACGGCCGCGGAGGAAGGCACCAGCGACCTCACCTTCACCCCGCTCACCGGCTGCCCCAGCACCGAGGCGACCGTGGTGTCCGTGGTCGTCCACGGCGACCGACCCATCGTGGGCCGAAGCATGGCGCTCGACCCGTTCGTGGAGCGAGTCCGCCTCTTCGGCCCCGGCGACGCGGTGGCCCTGGCCGTCGACTCCGTCGAGCACGCGGACCGCCAGGGGGTCACCGGCACGATGGTCGTGGTGGCCGACCGGGACGCCGCTGCGTGGGCAGCCGACCCCACGTTCGGCAGCACGGTCTTCGAGCAGAGCATCACCCTCGGGTCCGACACCGACGTGTGGACGAGCCTGCCCACGGGTGCAGGGATGGTGGGCCGCTACGACGTCGTGCTGGATCTCGACGGCGACGGCGCGCTGTCTCCTGGCGACCTCGTCCAGGGACTCGAGGGGCCCGCCCTCGGCGTGGCTGGCGACATGTCCGCCCCAGGCCCCCACGCCGTGTCCGAGTTCGAGTGGGGCGAGTCGTACTGGATCACCCAGAAGACCTATCACCCGACCGACATGTCGGGCCTCGACCCCATGCCGCTGGTGTTGATCTCCCACGGCAACGGCCATGACTACCGCTGGTACAACTACCTCGGCCGTCACCTGGCGAGCTGGGGCTACGTGGTCACCAGCCACCGCAACGACACGGTGCCGGGCCCCCTCACAGCGGCCGTCACCACCCTCGACAACACCGACGCGTTCCTCCAGCTGCTCCCATCCATCGAGGGGGGGGTGCTCGACGGCGAAGTCGACAGCAGTCGCATCGCCTGGGTCGGCCACAGCCGGGGCGGTGAAGGCGTCGTGCTCGCCTACGACGACCTCGTCGATGGGAACGCCAACCCGAGCAGCTATGGCGCCGCCGACATTCAGCTCATCTCGTCGATCGCCCCAACGATCTTCGAGGGCCCACGCCAGGCCAACCCGAACGACGCCCGCTTCCACCTCATGGCCGGCTCGTCGGACGGTGACGTCACGGGTGCGCCGAACTGCGACCTCTGCCAATACTTCCGGTTGTTCAAGAACGGCACCGGCGAGGCCTGGGTCACCTACTTCCAGGGCAGCACCCACAACGACTTCCACGACGACGTGCAGGGCTCCTTCGACGACGGGTTCTTCGTCAACGGCGTGAAGATCGGAAGCCAACGGACCCAGACCGGGTCCAGAGCCTACTTCCTGGCGCTGCTCGAGCACGTGATGCGAGGCGACGAGATCCTCGACGAATACCTCGAGCGGCCCCCCGAGCTTTTGCGCCCCCAAGGGGTCGACTTCGTGCTCGCCACCAGCGCCTGGCGAAGCCCCACGCGCTCGGTCATCGACGACTTCCAGTCCGAGCCGAGCACCAGCGTGTCGTCCAGCGGCGGTGCCGTGTCCGGCGACGTCGAGGCCCTCGCCGAAGGCCTCGCCGACGACGACAACACCAACCTCTCCCACCGACCGAGCGACCCGTGGAACGGGATGACCTGGGCCGACGGAGACGGAGGAGACAGCGAGCGCGTCGCCGTGTTCGAGTGGCAGGACGACCGCGTCCTGGACTTCGAGCTCACCGGGGCCCTCACCAACGCCTCGGGGGCGACCCACCTGTCCCTCCGCGCTGCACAGTCCACCCGCCATCCCCTCACCGACCAGCTCGACGGCATGCTCTCCTTCACGGTGGCCCTCCTCGATGCGGACGGCAACGAGGTCGGCTTCGACACGCGGGCCTGGGGCGGCATCCCCAAGCCGGCACGCCGCAGCGGCACCGGCTCGGGCAGCGGCTGGGTCAACGAGTTCCAGACCCTCCGCATCCCCCTCGAGGCGTACACCGCCGAGGGTCGTGGCATCGACCTGGCCAACCTCACCACCGTGCGCCTGCGCTTCGGCCCCAGCCACGGTTCCGACGCAGGCCGCCTCGGCCTCGACGACCTTGCCTTCCTCACGGAGGACGCACCGTGACCCCGCTTTTCACCGCTTCGCTTCTGTTGGCCTTCGCATCGGCCGACCCCAACCCCGACCCGCCCATCGACAAGGAAGGCCCACGCGCTGCGGAACGACCGTCGCCGCCGGTCCACACGCCGCGGTCCGTGGGGGCCGTCCGCTGGGCACAGCCCTTCACGCTGCAGGAGGCCTCGACGTGGACGATGGGGCGTACGCCCCGGAGTCTGTCGGCCGGCTGGCTGGTCGAGGTGGAGGCGCCAGCCGAGCTCCTGCAGCCCCGTGCCATCGGCCAGCAGGTACTCTTCGCAGACGCCAGCCCCGTGCGGGCGCTGCATCCTCCTCTGATGGCCGACTGTGCGGTGGTCGTCGTCCCTGGCGACAGCCTTCCCGCCGACGTCGACCTCAGCACCGTGCATTGGTACTTCGGCTCCACGGCGCTCCCGGAGCGAATGGACCTCGACCATGGCATCTGGGAACAGAAGGTCGCCGTTGGGGCCGGCATCGGCCCCATCGCCCCCGACGAGGTGGTGCCCGCTGTGACCTACGTCGACTTCATGGGCCTCGCCGCTGCGGCAGAAGCACGCTTCGAGGCGTGTCGCACGGCCTCACCCCGCGACCAGACGTTCTAGCCTTCGGGACGCGGACGCTGCACGAGACACCGGACCCAAGCCGCAGCCTCAGCCCAGCCGAACCGAGTCCAGCTCTTTGCGGGCTCGTTTGGCCGCCCGCGCGGTGCGGACCAGCATGCGACGACGAGGTTCGGAGTCGATCAGCGTGCGCAGCGACGCGTCCAAGGGCGACAGCTGCCGACGGAGGTAGGTCATTCCACGCTCGGAGAGGCCGGCGGAAAGGATGTCCTCCTGCACCAAGGCCAAGGACTCGGCGAGGCGTTTCAGCTGCCGGCGCGCCCGGCGGTGCTCGCCGTCCCACTTGGACTTCGTGGGTTCCTTGCCCACGTGGCTTCGCGCCTTGCGCACGAGCCCGAGAACCTTTTCCACCATCCGCGCCGCCTCGAGGCCTCGGGCGAGGTGATTGATGGGGGCCTCCGCCTGCGGACGCTTGAGCTCGATCACTCCAGGGATGTTGCGAATCAGCGCCGACTGGGCGACGCGGACCAGCGCCACACAGGTCTTGCCATCGAAGCCGGTGAGGGACTCGAGCCGCTCCGGTCCTGCGTCGACCACCGCCTCCAAGGAATCGATCCCCGCCTCGCGCAGGGTGGCCAGACGCGATGGGTCAATCCCCGGGAGGGGATGATCGGCCAGGGCGTGGGGGGCACTGTGTCGCACGTTGTCCCTCGGTGACGGTCCGGTGACGAATGTCCTCGTAGCCCAGTCGCCTTCAGCGGCCAACGATCCGAGACAGCGAGCCTCGCGCCGATCGCCCCCGTGGCCCGGGAACATCGCCATTCCGTGGACCCCCTCGGTGCAACGAAACGTGGCCCTGTTCGGGCGAGCCGAACCCGCAGAGAGCCTCACCGGTTCACGGGCTGCATGCCTCGATCAGCGCCGCGGGCTCGGGGTTATCGCCGAGGCGCTCCACCAAGGTGCCCGCCGGACTCTTGCCCGTGGCGATCTGGTCCATGAGGGGCCGCAGCCAAGGCCGGTCCGCCGGCGCGCAGCGTCCGAGGGCCAGGTCGCACAGGTCGACCAGCTCGTCGGCCCAGGCTGCGAGGGTCTGCCCCCCCACGACCCCCTGGAGGCCGCCCCGACACGCGATGTCGAAGCGCTCGTCCTTCGTGCCGTGCGCCACAAAGCGCTCGGCCAAACCCATCGCCTGCTCTTGCGCCAGGTTGCAGTAGAACAGCCCCTTGAACAGCGCCACGAAGGACATCGCCAAGGGAAGCGGCACGCAGTCCGCACCGCGCACCTCGATGGTGTGTTTCACCCGCACCTCGGGGAAGACGCTGGTGAGGTGCAGCTCCCAATCGGCCCACGTGGGCGGATCGTCGCTGGCCATCCACTCGGCGAACGTCTGGCCGTCCGATTCGAGCCACAGCTCGCCCTTCTTCTTGAACATCATCGGGACGTGGATCAGGTAGTCGACCCACTTCTCGAAGTCGAAGTGCTCCGCCGCGTCGGGCATGCCGGACCGCGCTGGATCGGTCTGGGTCCAGATGTGGCCCCGGTACGACATGAAGCCCGAGCGCTTGCCCTGCTTGTAGGGGCTGTTGGCGAACATCGCGGTGGTGAGAGGCCCGAGGGCCGTGGAGAGACGCACCTTGCGGGCACAGTCTTCCTCGTCCGCAAAGTCGTAGCTGGCCTGTACGGCGCAGGTCCCCTTCATCATCCCGTGGGCCAAAGCGCCGGTCTGCGCGAGATGGTTGCGCATGTGGACGTAGCGTCCCTTCGGCACCCAAGGCACATCCTCGATGGCGGCGAATGGGGTGTAGCCCAAGGCCACCTGATGGGTTCCCGTGTCACGCAGGAGCGTCTCCGTGAGCTCCTGGAAGGCCTTGGCCTCGTCATGGACCGGCTGCAGCTCCCCGGTGGCTGACCCCGAGAGTTCGAACTGGCTGCCGGGCTCGAGGGTGACCCAGTGGCCGTCTCGGGTCGCCGCGATGGGGTTCTCGCCCTCGTAGTGCAGCGTGTAGCCATGCCCAGCCAGGGCATCGAGCAGCCAACGCACGCCCCGCTCCCCGAAGTAAGGAAAGGGGTGCCCGTTGGGCCTGAGCAGGTGCAGCTCGAACTCGGCGCCCACGCGCCATTGCTCGATCGGTTTTCCCGCCCCATGAAGGTCGGAGAGGAGGTCGTCGCGGGTGAAGGACATCGGAGCTCCTTGGGATGGCCGCACGGGCCCCAACTGCGGGCTGGCCGTAACGTCGACGAAGGCCGCTGGACGTTACGGGACGATAGAATGTGCGTCCGAGAGGGGAGTCCCATGTCCACACGTGCTCGTCTGACCGTCTCCAAGCATGCTGCCTGCGCCTGGCTCGTCATGACGGGCGTGGGCCTGCAAGGCTGCGTGCCGGACCTCACGTCGAGCGGTGCCAACGCCGGCCCTTGGGAAGCTCCGGAGAACCAGTGGCCCCTTCGAGAGCCCCCCGCGAACCTCGTGGGCACTGGCTTCGCCGAGGGACAGGTGCCGCCGGACTTCCGACTCCTCGACCAGCACGGCGACGAAGTAAGCCTGTGGCAGTTCTACGGAAGCGTGGTGCTGCTGGACGTCTCCACGATGTGGTGCGGGCCGTGCCAGGAGATCGCAGGGCACACCGAAGCCACCTACGATTCCTTCAAGGACGACGGCTTCATGTACCTGACGGTGCTGCACGAAGACGTGGAGAACCGCCCCCCGACCACCGAGGACCTCGAGGAGTGGGCCGCGGGCTTCGGCATCTCCGCCCCGATCCTCGCCGACGGGGACCAGGCCACGGGCGCCGCGGTCACCCAAGGGCAGTACCCGGCGGTGATCGTCATTGGCCGCGACATGACCATCGTCGACCGTCCGCGGTCTCTCGACGCCGCCACCATCGACGGCGCCATCGAAGACGCGCTGTAGCGGTTCGGGGCAGGGGCGGCGGTTGGCCGAGCGCGGCGCTCAGGCCTTGTCGAACCACCCGTCTTGGCGCCGCTTCTCGTACATCAGCACGGCGGTCGCCACCGAGACGTTCAGCGACTCGAGCTTGCCCGCGAGGGGAATGGAGACGACCCCGGAGCACTTCTCGCGGAGCTTGGACGACAGCCCTCGACCTTCGCCGCCCATCACCAAGGCGACGGGACCCGACAAGCGGGCCTCCTGAAGCGGCTTGCCTCCCATGTCGGCGCCGTACGAGGGCACGCCGGCCTTCTTGAGGGTCTTCAGGGCGGCGAAGAGCGACTCGCGCACCACCGGGACCTCTTCCACGGCTCCCATGCTCACACGGGCCACCACGGGGGAAAGGGGGGCCCCTCTCCGGGTAGGCAGCACGAGCGCATTGGCCCCGAAGCCCATGGCGGAACGAAGGATGGCGCCGAGGTTGTGCTCGTAGGCCAGCTCGTCCGCCAAGATCCAGAACGGCTCGATGCCGTTGCTGAACTGGTGCTGGAGGAGGCTGGCCGCAGACCACTGCTCGATGGGCTCGACGTGGGCCACGATGCCGTTGTGGACCCGGCCATCGGCCATTTTGTCGAGTCGACGTCGATCGACCCGGTCCACCTTCACCTTGCGGCGCTCCGCCAGCTGCAGGATCCGCGAGACCCGAGCGTCGGAGCGAGCCCCCTGGTCGAGCCAGATGTGGTGTACGGCGCGCTTGTCGCGCAGCAGGCACTCCAGGACGGGATTGCGCCCCTCCAGCTGTTCGGTGGAGCTCACAGCAGGTTGGCCGCGAGCTCGGCGAGCTCGGAGCGCTCTCCCTTGCGCAGGGTCACATGGCCCGCGATGTCCGCGTCCTTGAAGCGCTCGATGCAGTAGGTCAGGCCGTTGCTCATGGCATCGACGTAGGGATTGTCGATCTGACCGGGGTCCCCAGTCATCACTACCTTGGTCCCCTCTCCCGCCCGCGTGAGCACGGTCTTGATCTCGTGAGGCGTGAGGTTCTGGGCCTCGTCCACGATGAGGAACTGGTTGGGGATGGAGCGACCACGGATGTAGGTGAGGGGCTCCACCTCGATGATCTTCTGATCGAGGAGGTAGGCGTACTCCGGCTCGGGCTTGGTGTTGGTGCCCGACTGCTCCTGCCGCGTGTTCAACAACAGTTCGAGGTTGTCGAAGATGGGCTTCATCCACGGGTTGAGCTTCTCGCCGATGTCGCCGGGCAGGAAGCCGATGTCTCGCCCCAGCGGGTAGATGGGCCGGCTGACCAGGAGCTTGCGGTACGAGCGCTCGTCGCACACGCGCTGCAGGCCCGCCGCGATGGCGAGCAACGTCTTCCCGGTGCCGGCGACACCGTTGAGGGTCACCAGGGACAGCGAGTCGTCGAGGAGGAGATCCAGCGCGAACAGCTGCTCCTTGTTGCGGGCGAAGATGCCCCACACGCCCTCGCGGTGGCGACCGACCCGCCGGGCCACGCCCTTCTTCTTGTCGGCCCGCACCATGGCGGTCTTGCTGGGGGCATCGGCTGCGGCCAGCACCAGGAACTCCTGGGCGTGCACGTTCTTCACGTCGAGCTTCTCGAGCGGAATGAACCCGTCGGCGTACACGGCGTCGACCAGGTTCCCGGGCACGGTGAGCTCCCGCAAGCCGAGGTACTGCTCGTCGACGTTGATGCGGGCGTTCTGGTAGTCCTCGGCGACCACCCCGAGGGCATCGCACTTGAGCCGCATGTTGGTGTCGCGGGTCACCAGGGCGACGTCGCTGTCCTTGGCGAGCCGCAGCACGCTGCGAAGGATGCGGTTGTCGTTGGTCTCGGGCCCCCACGTGATGGGGAGCTCGGTGCCGTGGGTGTCGTAGTCCACCCGGAGCATGCCGCCGCCGTGGAGGGGCACGCCGTCCTTGAGGCTGCCTCGCTCCCGCAGCTTGTCCATGTAGCGGGAGATGGTCCGGGCATTGCGGCCGATCTCGTTGAGGTCCTTCTTGAAGCGGTCCATCTCCTCGATGACGATCATCGGGATGACGACGTCGTGCTCATCGAAGACGAACAGGGCCTTCGGATCGTAGAGCAACACGTTGGTGTCAAGGACGTAGACGCGGTCGGCGCGGGTATTCATGCACGTCTCGGAGAACCCGCCGATGGGGGCGAACGGGCTCGGTTTGGGGGTGGATGGGGGCCGCGACGCCGCGGCTGCGACCTAGCGGTCGACGTTGAGGGTGAAGGCGCGGTCGTACTGACCCTGACGCGTGTTGGACACGCCAAACTGCACCATCGGATTTTCCATGACCACGGTACCGGACTGATCCGATCCCGTGCCGATGTAGACGTAGAAGGTGCCTCCGGCAGCGTTGACCGAGTTGGCACGTACCTTCACGTCGTTGGTGCCGGGGCGAAGCCACTTGCCCACGTCGAGGATCTGCTGGGCCATGCCCGACCCCACGGTCCGCACCACCTGCCCGTTGATGAGCACGTCGATGGTGTGGCCGACGCTGCCGTTGTCCTCGGTGACCATCCACCATCGCGCGGGCATCACCGCCGGATTGCCGGCCGGTGTGGCCGGAGCCTGGGGCGTCGCCGGCGGGGTGCCCGTGGCGCCTGGGCCCGTGGTGGTGGTCGCCCCCGGGCCGCCAGGAGGGGGCGTAGGGTTGCCCTGCACCTCGATCTTGTAGCCAGGGGCGTCGACCTTGATGTTCCCTTGAGCATCGAAGCTGATGCTCACGTTCTTCATCTCGACGCCGGGGATGGTGGCCGGGTCGACGAACACCCCATTGATGTAGAGCTGACCGGCAAAGGCCGATGCCACGAGCCACGACAGCATGTGCTCCTCCTGGCCGCGACCTTAGACCGCAGCCGTGCGGTGTGCAACGGGCTCCATGGCCCGCGACCCCTGGGTTCCTACGGACGGAAGACCCCACGACCTCGCGGAAGCTTCCCTGCTGGCCATGCCAGCGTGCGGGTCAGCTGCCCTTGGGTTCGACTTCGGCGCGCTCCCGGCGGCGCTGCTCGGTGGCGGTCATCGGACCGGTGGCCACGGCCTCGCCGTCGGCGTCGACGGGGGGCGGACCGGCCACCATCTTCTGCAGCCAGGGCTTCACGTCTTCCATGACGAGGATCATCGGGCTCGCCACGAACACCGTGCTGTACGTCCCGAAGACGATGCCGCAGACCATCGCCAGGGCGAAGTTCTGAATGACCGGCCCGCCGAGCACCAAGAACATGGTGATCGCCAGCAGGGTGGTCACCGAGGTCGCGACCGTACGGGTCAGCGTCTCACTGATGGACACGTTGAGCAGCGTCGGCAGGTCGTTGCGCCGGTAGCGGTCGCGGTTCTCTCGGATGCGGTCGTAGATGACGATGGTGTCGTTGAGCGAGTAGCCGACGATGGTGAGCAGGGCGCCGATCATCGGGAGGTTGAACTCGATCTGCGCCACCACGAACACGCCGACCGTGAGGGACACGTCGTGGGCGAGGGCCAAGACCGCGCCTGGGGCGAAGCCCACATCGAAGCGGAAGGCCACATAGATGAGCACCAGGCCGAGGGTGGCCATGATGCTGATGAAGCCCTGACGCCGCAGCTCGCCACCCACCTTGGGGCCGACGGAGTCCGTGGACAGCACCTCGAAGGAGCGGTCGCCAAGGCTGCTGGCGATGCGATCCTTGATGCGCTCGGACAGCCCAGGGACCTGGACCACCACGGTGTTGTCGTTGCGACCGGGGGACACGGTGGCCCCAGGGAACAGCGGGCGCACGTCGCGGGCGACTTCCTGGTGGGTCTTCAGGTCGCCGGTGTAGTCGATCTCGAACCGAGCGCTGACCTCCGCGGAGCTCCGCATCTCGGTGACCCAGTCCGGGCCATAGAGCTTGACGAGGGCATCGGCCATCTCGACCTCGAGCTCCTCCATACCGAAGGCCGCGTCCTGGATCCGGATCACGAACTCGCCGCTCTCCATTCCGTTGACGGCCTGCACGGCGTCGTCGGAGAGATCCATGGCCCGAAGGGCGGCCCGGACATCACCGATGTCGGTCGCTTCGTCGAACTTGATGTGGATCTCGGTCCCGCCCGTGAAGTCGATGCCCCAGTTGGGCCCGATGATGACGAACACGGCCCAGCTGGCCAACATGAGCAGGCCCGAGAAGGCCGCAGCTCTGTAGCGATAGCTGACGAAGTCGAACTCGAGGGCGTCGAGGTATCGCTTGACGAATTCCAGCATGGTTGCCTCAGATCCGCAGACGTGCGGAGGAGCTGCGCGTGACCAGGTCCATCAGCGTGCGCGTGACGAACAAGGCTGAGACCAGCGTGGTGATGATGCCGATGAGCAGCGTGACGGCGAAGCCCTTGATGGGGCCGGAGCCGTAGCTGAAGAGCACGACACCAGCGATGGCCGTCGTGATGTTGGCGTCGAGCACGGCCACGATGGCCTTGTCGAAGCCGACGTCGACGGCCTTTCGGGGATGAACCCCCAGCCGGAGCTCTTCGCGGATGCGCTCGTAGATGATGATGTTGGCGTCCACCGCCATGCCGGCGGTGAGCGCGATGCCCGCGATGCCCGGCAGGGTCAGCGTCGCACCGAAGACGGCGAGACAGGCCAGCACCAACAGGATGTTGACGATGAGTGCCGCGTCCGCGATGAGGCCGCTGGTCCGGTACCAAGCGAGCATGAACAGCAGCACGATGGTGCCGCCGATGCCGGCTGCCGTGGTGCCAGCGCGGATGGAGTCGGCGCCGAGGGTGGCGCCCACCTGACGGACACTGGCGACCACCACCGGTGCGTCGAGGGAGCCGGTACGCAGCACGAGGGCCAGCTTCTGGGCCTCCTGCACGTCGTCGACCTCGATGCGCGCCGCGCCACCACAGATCTTCTCCTTGATGCTCGGCGCACTCGTCACCTGGTCGTCGAGCAGGATGGCGAAGCGCTTGCCCACAGCCTTCGAGGTGATCTCGCAGAAGGTGCGGGTGCCGCGAGGCTTGAAGTCCATGGTGGTGAAGGTCTGGTTGGTGGCCGGGTCGGACCGAACCCCGGCCGACGAGATGTCGTTGCCGGTGATCTTCACGTCCGCCATCATCGGGAGCGCAGCGCCCACGCGGACATCGTTGCCGTTGGCGTCCTTCTCGTACTGGAAGCCGAGGACGCGATCCCGGTCGAGGCGGTCGGACTCCCAGAGGAAGACGTTGAGGAGTTCGTCGCTGGCGAACTGATCCGCCGGCATCTCCTTCTCGGCCGCGATGAGCAGCTGGGCCAGCACGGCGTCGTCGAATTCCTCATCGACCATGCGGAACTGGAGGACGGCCGTGGTGCCGATGGCGTCGACCGCCGCCTTCACATCGACCATGCCAGGAAGCTGCACGTTGATGCGTCCGCCGCCCTTCTTGACGATGGAGGGCTCCTTCACACCGGTCTCGTCGACCCGCTTGCGGAGCGTCTCGAGCACCTGCTCCACCGACTCGGTCTCGACCTGCTTCTGGCGAGTGCCCGCCATCTCGTAGGTGTGGGTGGTGCCTTCGCTGGCGATCCGCACGTAGTCGTTCTGCGTGGCCTTCTGCACCACCGTGTCGATGTCGGACAGGCTGGCGTCGGACGTGATGAGGATCTGCGGCTGGCCATGAGCCCGACGGATGCTCTCCGCCTCGAGGCCCTCGCGGGCCGCGGTGTCCTTCACGCCCGCGGCATCGCGGGTCACCTGGCCGAGCACGGCCTCCCCGAGATCGACTTGCAGCGTGAGGTCGATGCCTCCCTGAAGGTCGAGGCCCAGGTTCATCTGGGTGTCGGGAAGCATGGCGATGAACCAGTCCGGCGCCAGGCCTTGGTTGGGCGCGGCGACCGCCACATCCGTGGCCTCGGGCGCGGCCTCGACCGCTTCCGCGACGACGGTGAGGGTGCCGGCCAGGGGCGGGCTCGCCAGAAGGGACAGGGCGTCGGGGTCGGAGAGCACCGCACCACCGAGGCTTCGGGTCAGCTCGACCCAAGCAACCCCCGCCTCGCCGGGAACAGCGAAGGCAGTGACGGTTCCATCGATGGCGACCAGCGCCATCGGCAGGCCCTCGGGAAGGGCGCCATCCAGGGTGAGGGTGCTGCCCTCTTCGGTGGTGGTCACCCCCGTGATCATCACGTCGAGGGGCGCGGCATCCGCAGGCACCGGGTTGCGGGTCACGCTGGCGACCAGCGCCTTGAATGCGGGGCGCTGGGCCTCGGGCAGGTTGCGGCCGAGAGCCAAGGCCTCCGGAGACAGCGTGGACGTGTCGATGGCGTCGGGAATCTCGATGCCCGCCAGGACTGGCCGGGGGTCGAGGAGCTGCACCTGACCCTTCCGGGCCGCGAGACGGATGACGTCGGCCCGGGCGGTGCCCGGCGCCATGTCGACCACGATCTCTCCAGCCTCGGCGGCCACCTTCATCACCTTGATGCCGGCGGCCTTCAGGCGGGACTCCAGCGCGGGCGCGACGTCCATGGGGGTAGAGCCCGCCACGCTGAAGTTCACGTCGAGGTCCGGACCACCACCTTGTGAGGTCTCCACCGAGCCGGCCTGGTTCGCCAGACGGGTCTCCAGGTCTTCCTGCAGCACCGTCGGCAGGAGCACGTAGATGGAGCCCAAGAACAGGGCGATGATGCCGGAGAGGCGGAGCCAGTAGCTGAGTTCCACGGCAGTACCTACTTGGTTCCCTCGGTGGCCTGCTTGCGGGCCACCGAGGTCTTGTCGAGGGTGATGCGGGTCTTGTCGCCGATGTCGAGCACTACGATGTCATCCCCGACTTCCACGATCCGCCCGTGGATCCCACTCGCCGTGACGACCCAGTCGTCCTTCGCGAGCTTCGTGAGCAGCTCCTCGTGCTTCGCCTTTTCGTCCTGCTGCGGCTTGATGAACAGCAGGTACAGCGTCAGCAACATGAGGACGGGGAAGAGGATGTCGATCGCGGTCACAGCGCACCTGGGGCCCTGAGGTGGGCCAAGTTGGGCCGGTCTATACAGCCGTCCCCGATGACGCCAACGGCCCCCAGCAATATGGACGGGCCCATGGGAAGCCCTGTAGACCCGCATGCCAACGAGCCCGAACGCCCCCCTGCCCCGCGGGCGGCCGAGCCGACCCGCGAAGCCGACGCCGCGTTCGACGACGCCGTGTCCCCGTACCGCTTCGTGCTGCCCGACGAGCTGGTGGCCCGCTACCCCCCCGACGTGCGAGGCACCTCGCGTCTTCTCCATGTGCCCTTGTTCGGCGGCGACGTGCGCCACGAGCGGTTCCCGGACCTGCTCGGCCATCTCAGGGCCGGCGACCGGCTGGTGGTCAACGACACCAAGGTGCTGGCCGCGCGGGTTCAGGCGCGCCGAGCCACCGGTGGCAAGCTGGAGCTGCTGGTCCTCGAGCCCGGACCTGGACCCGTGCGGGCCCTCGCTCGCCCTGCCAAGAAGCTCAAGCAAGGAGACCGACTCACGCTTCGAGCTGGCGGCGCTGCCACCGTGGTCGACGAGTCGGTGGAGGGGGTGGTCAGGGTAGCGTTCGACGACGACCCCCTCGACGTCATGGCCGCCCAGGGGGCGCTGCCCATCCCCCCATACCTGGGCCGAGACGAAGAAGCGGTGGACCGGGAGCGGTACCAGACAGTCTACGCAGCTGCCCCCGGCAGCGCGGCGGCCCCCACCGCGGGCCTGCACTTCACCGACCCCCTCCTGGACTCCCTCACGGCCAAGGGCGTCGGCATCACCCGGGTCACCCTCCACGTAGGCCTCGGCACCTTCCGCCCCCTGCGGCCGGAGGACCTGGCCCGAGGCCGCCTCCACCAGGAGCGCATCGTCGTGTCGGAGCAAGCGGCCCACGAGCTCTCCGAGACCCGCTCGCAGGGTGGACGCGTGATCGCCGTGGGCACCACCAGCTGCCGCACCCTGGAGGGAGCGACCCCCGTGGGCGCCCGCAGCCCTGAGCCCTGCGACACCGTCACCGACCTGTTCGTGCAACCCGGCTACCGCTTCCGCTGTGTCGACGGGCTGGTCACCAACTTCCACTTGCCGGGCAGCAGCCTGCTCATGCTCGTGGCGGCCCTCGCCGGCCGCGACCGCGTGCTGTCCGCCTACCAAACCGCCGTGCACCACGGCTATCGGTTCTACTCCTATGGCGACGCCATGCTGCTCCTTTGAGCTCGAGGCGGAGTGCGCCTTGCCCTCTGTCTCCGGCGGTCCGGCCCGGGCCGGCACCCTCACCCTCCCCCACGGCACCGTCTCCACGCCGGCCTTCATGCCGGTGGGAACGAGGGGCACCGTGCGTGGCCTCACCAGCGCCGAGATCCGCGGCTCCGGGGCCCAGATGCTGCTGTGCAACACCTACCACCTGTGGGTGAGGCCTGGGCACGAGCGGGTGGCGCGGCTCGGAGGGCTCCACCGCTTCGCCAACTGGACCGGCCCCATCCTCACGGACTCTGGGGGCTACCAGGTCTTCAGCATGCGGGACCGCAACAAGGTGTCGGAGAAGGGCGTGCGCATCCGCAGCCCGGAAGACGGCGAGTGGCGCATGCTCACCCCCGAGCTGGCCGTCGAGATCCAGGAGGCCATGGGGGTCGACATCGCGATGGCCTTCGACGAGTGCCTCGAGCAGCCCGCCACCCGGGAGCGCACCATCGAGAGCACCGACCGCACCACCCGCTGGCTCAAGCGCTGCATCGCCGCTCGCCGCCATGAGGACCGCACGGCCCTCTTCGGCATCGTGCAGGGCGGCCTGTTCGACGACCTTCGGGCAGCCCACGCCCAGGAGCTGACCGAGCTCGACCTCCCCGGGTACGCCATTGGCGGCTTGTCCGTGGGGGAGGTCAAGGAGCGCATGGTCGAGGTCACGGCCCACACCACGGCCCACCTGCCGAAGCACAAGGTCCGCTACCTGATGGGGGTGGGGCACCCCATCGACATCGTGGAGGCCGTGTTCCGCGGGGTCGACCTGTTCGACTGCGTGCTGCCGACCCGCTCGGGGCGTCATGGCCAGGCCTACACCAGCGTGGGCCGGGTCAACCTGATGAACGGCCGCTACGCCGAGCAGGACGAGCCCCTCGACCCCGCGTGCGACTGCATGGCCTGCATGACCGTGAGCCGCGGCTACCTGCGGCACCTGTTCAAATGCGGCGAGCAGCTGGGCAAGCGGCTCGCAAGCGAGCACAACCTCACCTACTACCAGCGGTTGGTGTCCCGGCTCAGAGAGGCGATCCAGGCCGGCGACACCGCGAGGCTGGAGGCCCTACGGGTGGAGGCGAAGGTGGCCACCGCCCCCGTGCCGTTCTGATCCGTCACAGGGACCACAGCACGCCGATCAATGTCTCGATCACACCGAGCCAAATGGCCCCGGCCAGCCCGGCCAGCCCGGCCAGCTGAATCACCCACAGTCTCCAGAACTTCCCCTGCTTCCAGCGAGGGGGGCGCCGCTCCATCAGGCGGGTCGCCACGAAGCCGTGGGCGCCGTGCTCGAGCCAGGCGAACACCGGCCCCTCTCCGTGCTCCAGCGCCGCCGCCACACAGCGGGTGTCGAGGCGGGCGGGCTCGTCGGCCCCCACGATCTCGGTCCCGTCGGCCGCCAGGTCCAGGGGCACCCACCCCTCTGAGCCATCCCGCACCGCGGCGAGGCTGGTCGCGTCGGGGGGCTCCGATGCCGGGCCGAGCCAGGGGGTCAACGACACCACGCCGCCGTAGCCTCTGCCCCCAATACCGATCATCGCGAGGCAGGCGTGCAGTCCCGCTGACACCATCCCGACCGTGAACAGGCCCACCGACCCTTGCCCGATGGCCACGAGTCCGATGGCGCCCTGACCGAAGGCGAACATGCCGACGGCCCCCTGCCCCACGGCGACCACCCCGAAGGCGATCTGCCCGAGGGCGAAGACCCCGGTGGCCATGCCGCCCACCGCCACGAACCCGTGGGCTTCTCCGCCAGTGTCGAACCACTTCATCGACCTGGGTGTACCGCAAAGGCTAGGGTGCAGGCCATGGAAATCTGCGACGAATGCGGGGCTTGGGCGCCTCAGGGCGCCAAGACGTGCGGCAGCTGCGGCGCCGACCCGCTCGAGCGGAGCCGAGGCGCCCACCAAGACCCTCGCTGCGTGCAGGTTCGCCTCACCTTCGAGTGCCGGGGCTGTGCCCTCCCTGCCCCCCTCGACCGCCTCGCCCACGACGGCGTGGTGGTCTGCTGCCGCTGCGGCCTGCGCCAAGGGCTCGACCCCAGCGACCTGTCCGCCCTGCTGCGCAAGGCTTGGGGCATCGCCGACCTGTGGCACCCCGATGCAGAAGGCGACCGTCCCGGCACGGTGTCCGTTGGCGCGGTGAACCCCTACCGCGAGCCCAGCCTCCCCGGCCGCACCTTCGACGGCCGACCGGAGCTGCCCCGGGCCCTCACGGCATGGCTGGGGCGAGGCATTCCCCTCGACGACGCGGATCGCTCGCCCATGCTGATCGAGGTCGAGGAGCGGGGCCACATCACCACGTCCACGGGCGCTCGCTACGCCACCGACCCCGAGGGCCTGGCGCTATGCCCCGGCCTGGTGGGGGTCGTGGCCGACGAGCATCGGGTCGACGACGCCGCCCTCGGCCTCGCCGAGGCCGAAGAAGGAGAGGCCTTCGCCTGCGCCCGCTGCGGGGCGGCCCTGCCGGTCGATGGCACCCTGCGTCTGGTTCGCTGCACCTACTGCGACGCGGTCCACCACATCCCCGCCGACCTCCGGCATCGCCTGCGCGACGACCCCGTCCCCGACGTCTGGTGGCTGGTCTTCGACGGCCCGAGCCCCCTCCGCCAGGAGCTCGAGACCGACCCACCCGGGACCCGCACCATGGAGTCGGTCACCGACGCGCCCTTGAGTCGGACCCGGAAGGTCATCGACCTCGGGATGGCCCTCGTCATCCCCACCGTCCTCCTGCTGGCGGCGGGGGTCATCGTCCGCGGATCCTGGTGGATCCTGCACCTCGCCGGGGTCTGGTAGCCATCCACGCCGTGGGCGACGAAGCGTGGATCGTGACCCAACCCGTGCCGTTCGGGTCCTTCGGCACGTTCCCTCACCCCACGGAGAGGAAGAAGCTCGCCAACCCGGCACTCATCAAGTTGGCCAGCGAACCCGCGATCACCGCACGAATGCCCAAGCGAGCAATGTCCGAACGGCGAGACGGAGCGAGAACCCCCAGGCCGCCAAGCAGGATGGCGATGGAGGACAGGTTGGCGAACCCGCAGAGCGCGAAGGCGACGACGGCCTGCGTGTGGTCCGACAGCCCCGTGGTGGATGTCAGGTCGACGAACGCCACGAACTCGTTCACCACGATCTTCTTCCCGATGAACGAGCCGGCGATGTGCGACTCGTCGGCGGCGATGCCGAGCGCGTAGGCCAGCGGCTGGAACAGGTAGCCGAGGATCAGCTCGAGGGAGAGGGCTGGGTAGCCGATCATTCCGCCGAACGCCCCCAAGCCGCCATTGATGAGCGCGATCAGCCCAATGAACGCGAGGAGCATGGCCCCCACGTTCAACGCGAGCTGCAAGCCAGATGACGCGCCCAACGCGGCAGCGTCGAACACATTGACGGGACCGTCTTCGTCGTCTTGCATGGCGTCGGCGTCATCCGCCAGGAGCCCAAATCGCCGAACGCCGAGGTAGCCAGCCGCCGCGACGGCAAGGTCGAGCAACACCACGAGCCCATCGTAAGGCGGCGGGAGGACCCGACTCAGGATGGCGTGCACCGCGACCACGAGGGCGACCACTCCAAAGACAGCGAGGACGTCCTGCCCGGTGAGGGAGCCCTTGGTCTTGGGCGTCTCGGTCTCCGGGACCATCAGCTTGGCCATCAACAGACCGCCGGGAGCCGCCATGAACGAGGCAGCAAGCAGGTACTTGAGCTCCACCCCGAGCCCTGCGTACCCGGCGAGTACCGAGCCTGCGACAGAGGCCAGTCCACCCACCATGATGGCGAACAGCTCCGACTCGGTCATGTCCTTGATGAACGGCTTGACCACCAGCGGCGCCTCGGTCTGCCCCACGAAGATGTTGGCCGTCGCAGACAGGGACTCCGCCTGGCTGGTGCCCAACGCCCACGCCAACACGCCTCCCATGATGCGAACCACCCACTGCATCACGCCCAGGTAGTAGAGCAGGGAGATGAGCGACGAGAAGAAGATGATGACGGGAAGCACCTTGAAGGCGAACACGAACCCCGTCGCCTGGACATCGACCAGCGGACCGAAGAGGAACCCGATGCCCTCGCTCCCGAACGTGATCACGGCGTTGACGAACTCTGCAAGCGAGTTCAACGCGTTGCGTCCGGCCTCGTTGTACAAAACCAACCAAGCCACGAACGCCTGAATCCCGAACGCGCCGCCGACCGTTCGAAGTCGAATCGCACGTCGGTCCTTGGAGAGCAACACCGCGATTCCCAGCAAAACAACGATTCCAAGCAGGGCGCGCATCGACTCTCCGGGTTGGGCCGGGAGGCATTAGCCCGACGATGGGAAGCGATCGAGCCCCCCGCTCCCGGGCCACGACGCAAAGAAGCCTGGGGAACGTCGGTCGCATTCACGGGGCGTGGCCCGAGCACTCGGCCTGGAGGGTGTGGGACGCGTCTCCCTGGGTCTATGTCTGATGCGCTTTCGTCCACGCTGACGAGGAGGAGCTCGCGCGACGGTTCTTCCTCGCGATGGCCTGAGCGCGCGCGGCGTGGCACCATGCGGCCCCCCTCTGGAGGACGTGTGCGACCGGACGACGCAATGCCCCCCCAACGTGGTCCTGGAGGACGCCCCCGCGTCCAACTGCGCCAACAGGACGGCGGGCCTCATCATCCGGCCGTCGCCATGACGGCCGGCGTGCTCGCCGCGTGCATGACCGGAGCGGTCGCGGCCGCGTGGGTCCATGTCTGATGCACTTCGTGCACTCTGTCGAGATCGACCGGCCCGCAGAGGTCGTGTTCGCCTTCCTTGGGGAGCCCGAGAACAACCCGCGCTGGCAGGATGGCATGGTCTCCTGCGCGTGGACCAGCGAGACCCACGGCGAGGTCGGGTCCACGTACGCTCAGACCGCTCGCTTCCTCGGCCGGGACATCGAGACCCACTTCGTGGTCACCGAGGCCGAGGGCCTCTCGGTGCGCATCGAGAGCACCAAGAGCACCTTCCCCATCCAGGTCACCCGCCGCGTCGAGGCCCTCGGACCCCAACGCTGCCGGGTCACCGCCGACGTCGCAGGGCAGCCTACGGGGCTGATGAAGTGGCTCTCCTTCCTGGCCAAGGGCAGCATTCGCAAGGACTACGCCCGACTCCAGGCCCTGCTCGAGTCCGAGAGCTAGCTGACCGAGCCCACGATCAGCGGCAACACCTCGGGGGGCCCCTCGCCTACGCGCACGCCGTCGGCAACGAAAGCGAGTGCCTCCTCGAGGGAATGGCCGTCGCGGTGGATCAAGGTGATCAAGGGCTGACCGACCACGACGGTGTCTCCGGGGTTCACGTGCACCCGGGCTCCGACGCCCATGTCGACCGCGTCCTCGGCCCGACGGCGCCCCGCCCCCAGCACGAAGGCGGCCCGACCCACGCAGCCGGCATCGACCTCGGAGACCACGCCGTCGTGGGTCGCGGTCACTACCCGCTCGGTCACCCCAGCCTCACCACAAAGGGCCCCGCGGTCCACCGCGGCGGCGTCGCCTCCCTGGGCCTCCACCATCGCCAAGAAGCGGGGGTAGGCAGCGCCGCTGGCCAGCACCTCCGCGGCCTTCGGGTGCCCGGCCAGGGCCAGCACCAGCTCCCGCAGGTCGTCGGGGCCGCCCCCCTTCAGGCAGTCCACCGACTCGCGCACCTCCAGGGCGTTGCCGACCGCCACCCCGAGGGGGCGGTCCATCGCGGTGATGTGAGCCGAGCAGTCCACGCCTGCGCCCTTGGCCACCCGGACCAGCGCCTCGGCCAGCTCCCGGCTCGCCTCGGGGGTCTTCATGAAGGCGCCGGAGCCCGTCTTCACGTCGAGCACCAGCCGCGACACCCCCTCCGCCAGCTTCTTCGAGAGGATGGAGCCCACGATGAGAGGGATGGATTCCACCGTGCACGTCTCGTTGCGCAGGCCGTAGAGGACCTTGTCCGCGGGGGCCACCGAGGCGGTCTGCCCGCTGATGAAGGCCCCCACCGAGGCCAAGACCACGGCCAGTTCCGCGTCGTCCAGGTCGGTGCGGTAGCCGGGGATGGCCTCCAGCTTGTCCAGGGTTCCCCCGGTGTGGCCCAGGCCGCGGCCCGAGACCATCGGCACCCGCATCCCCAGCTCTGCCCACAGCGGCGCGAGGATCAGGCTCACCTTGTCCCCCACCCCACCGGTGCTGTGCTTATCGACCAGCTCAGGGCCGTCGGGCCAGACCATCACGTGGCCGGAATCCGTCATGGACTTCGTCAGGGCCACGGTCTCGGCGTCGGTCAGGCCCCGCTGGAAGGCCCAGGCCAGCCAGGCCGCCGCCTGGGGCCGCGACACCGACCCGTCGACGACGCCGGCCACGAAAGCCTCGATCCGCGCCGCCGGCTGCTCCTCACCGCTGCGCATGCCGTACAGGATGTCGTCGATGTGCATGGGGCCTCCATTCGGCCCGCATCCTACGGGTACATGAGCGTGCGGGTCCAGCCGGTGCCGTCCCGCTCGAACAACACCCGGTCGTGCAAGCGGTCGGCCCGCCCCTGCCAGAACTCCATGGCCTGGACGTCGATCCGGTAGCCCCCCCAGAAGGCCGGCCTCGGCACATCCTGCCCCGCGAAGCGGGCCTCGGCCTCTGCCACTCGTGTCGCCAACGTCGTGCTCTCGTCGAGGACCTCCGACTGCCGACTCGCCCACGCGCCCACCTGGGACCCCCGGTCCCGGCTGGCGAAGTACGCGTCGGCCACCTCATCGTCGAGACGGGTGGCCACGCCCCGGACCCGCACCTGCCGGGCCGAGCTCTTCCAGTGCAGCACCCCGGCAACGGCGCCGTGGGCATCGAGTTCCTTGGCCTTGCGCGAGCCGAAGTTCGTATAGAAGAACCAGCCCTCGGGGCCCCACTGCTTGAGCAGCACGGTGCGCACCGAGGGGATGCCGTCTGCCACGGTGGCGACCTGGATCGCATCGGGCACATCGGGCTCGCTGGTCCAGGCCTCGGCGAACCAGGCCTCGAAGGGCCCGTGGGGCTCGAATGCCTCGAAAGGCGAGGATTCGGACATCGGCGACCTCCCGGGACGGCCCGGTTCGATAGGACCACCCCATGCCCATCTACCACCGCGAGACCCCCATCGAGGCGTCCGCCGAGCAGCTCTTCGACTGGCACGCACAGCCGGGCGCCTTCGCTCGCCTGCTTCCCCCATGGGAAGGCACCCGCGTGGTGCAGCGAGCCCACAGCCTGGCGGTCGGCGAGCGCACGATCCTCGACATGGCCATGTTCGGCCCGATCCGAACCCAGTGGGTCGCCGAGCACACCTACTGCGAACGCCCCACGGGCTTCGACGACGTGCAGCGAGAGGGCCCCTTCACGAGCTGGCTCCACCAGCACCGCTTCCACGACGGCCGCCTGGAAGACCGTATCGAGTGGGTGCCACCCCTGGGCGGGCTCGGTGTGGCCGTGGCCGGGGGCTCTCTGGAGGCCCGCATCGACCGCGGCTTCCAGTTCCGCCACGCCCGGACCAAGGAGGACGTCGAGCGCCTGGTCGCCGGGCCTCAAGGCCTGCGGGTCGCCGTCACCGGTGCGTCGGGCCTGGTGGGCACCGCGCTGTCCGACTTCCTCGGCAGCGGCGGCCACACCGTCATCCCGCTCGTCCGAAAGAAGGACGACGTGGAGCGCCTCGGGGGCATCTACTGGAACGTCCGAGAGCAGGTCATCGACGCGGCAGCCCTGGAGGGCATCGATGCTGTCGTGCATCTTGCAGGCGCCGGCGTGGCCGAGGGGGCCTGGACCGACGAGCGCAAGGCCGTCCTGCGGAACAGCCGCGTCGACGGCACCCGTCTGCTGTCCGAGGCCCTGGCGGGGCTCACCGACAAGCCCAAGGTCTTCATCAGCGGCTCGGCGGTCGGCTTCTACGGCGACGGCGGGAGCGACGTGGTCGACGCCACCACCGCGGCAGGCACGGGCTTCCTCGCGGACCTCGGCAAGGCCTGGGAGGCCACGACCGAAGCGGCCGAAGCGGCCGGCATTCGCACGGTCAAGCTCCGCACCGGCATCGTGCTGGCCATGAACGGCGGCGCCCTGCCCGCGATGCTCCCCGCCTTCCGCACCGGCACCGGCGGCCCCATCGGCGGCGGACAGCAGTACGTGCCGTGGATCCACCTCGACGACCTGGTCTACGCCATCCACTTCGCCATCGGCAACGAGGCCGTCCGCGGCCCCATCAACGGCACGGGCCCCACGCCGGTGCCCCAGGGAGACTTCGCACGGGCCCTGGGGCGCGCCCTGTCCCGCCCTGCGTTCTTCCCCGCCCCCGGCGCCGCGGTCCGCATGGTCATGGGCGGCGAGAAGGCCGACGAGCTCGTGCTCTCTGGCCAGAACGCGGTCCCGAACGAGCTGACCACCGCGGGATTTCGGTGGGCCCACCCCGAGGTCGAGGGGGCCCTGCGGGCGTTGCTCGGCAGCTGACGCCCGTCAGTGCACGGCCTTGTCCCAGGCCAGGTCCACGACGGTCCAGGTGCCGTCGCCCTCGAAGGTCATGCCCTTCAGGGCCTTGGCACCACAGGACGCCCCCTCCACCCCCGCGACCTTGCCGTCGGGGTCGAGGACCAGACGATGCTCCAGGACCGGCGCATCGCAGGACGCCAGTGGGGACGCGAGGCGCTCCCCCACGAGCTCGGGCACGTCCCGGGACCCGTCCACCTGCAGCGCGTTGCTCGGGCCGACCCGCAGGGGGCCCCCGAGGGCGAGGGACACGGCGACCTCGTCACGGAGTTCGTCGAAGGTCGCCGACTGGGCCTCAGCCCTCTCGAACAGCATGCGGGTCATCAGGTAGTCGAGCCCGTCGCTCCGGTCCCGGAGGGGGGCCAAGTCGCCGCCGAAAGGGTCGTCGCCGCCGCACATCGTGACCGCCGCCGCCGTGCGGGCCTCGGGCTCCAGGGGAGCCAGCGTGTCGCCGTCCGCGCACGGGCGAGGGCAGGCGGGGGCCTCGAACAACACATTCGCGAGCAAGGTCGTGCGCATCTCCGCGCTGGCGTTGGCCACAACCGAGAGCATGTCCGCACACAGAGGGTTGACCAATCCGGCCTCTGCCCCCCCTTGGTACAGGAAGCTGATGCGGACGCCGGGGCTGGCCACCGACAGTGCCTTCTCGACTTGCTGCAAGGCCGCGGCGTCGACGAACAGGCCCCCGCACCCCAGGGACGCTCCAACCACCGCTGCCACTGCCACCGTCGCTGCTCGCATGGGTCCTCCATCGTCTCGAACCGGCATCTATGCCGCCGGAGCCCAGCCCACCTTCTCGGCCCAGGTGCCCCCGCAGCTGGCGGCGAGACCCCGTGAGGATACGGCCCCCGCTCTTCCCCCGAGGATCCCGTGGCCAACCGCTTCCTGCCCATGACCGCCGACGAGGCCGGCAACGAGCCTCTCGACATCATCCTCGTCACCGGCGACGCCTACGTCGACCACCCCTCCTGGGGGGTCGCCGCCGTCGGCCGCTGGCTCGAGGCCCACGGGTACTCCGTCGGCATCATCGCCCAGCCCGACTGGGAGAACCCCGAGGCCTTCCGCGTCCTTGGCCAGCCCCGCCTCTTCTTCGGGGTGACCGCCGGCAACATGGACTCGATGGTCAACAAGTACACGGCCAGCAAGCGGCTGCGGAACAAGGATGCCTACACCCCCGGCGGCGAAGTCCCCGAGCGCCCCGACCGCTCGACCATCGCCTACGTGTCCCGGGTCCGGCAGGCCTACAAGGGCGTGCCCGTCGTCATCGGCGGGGTCGAGGCCTCCCTGCGTCGGCTCGTGCACTTCGACTTCTGGTCCAACAAGGTCCGCGGCTCCATCCTGCTCGACAGCAAGGCCGACCTGTGCGTCTTCGGCATGGGGGAGCACCAGATCGTGGAGATCGCCCGTCGCCTGGCCGAAGGCAAGACCATCGCCGACTGCCGCGACATCCCAGGGGTCGCCTACCCCCTCGGCGCCAAGGAAGCGCCCCCCGACAACGTCGCCGAGCTGCCGAGCCTGGCCGCGTGCAAGTCGGACCCCCTGGCCCTCAACGAGGTCACCAAGGCGATGTACCGGGAGTCGAACCCCCACTGCGGTCGCCCGCTGATGCAGGCCCACGGCTCCCGCTGGGTGGTGCAGAACCCGCCCATGCGCCCGCTGACCACCGAGGAGATGGACCGCCTCCACGAGCTGCCCTACACCTACGCGGCCCACTCCTGCTACCGCCGTCCCATCCCGGCGCTGATGTCGATGCAGGGCTCCGTCACCGTGAACCGCGGCTGCTCGGGGGGCTGCGCCTTCTGCGCGCTCACCATCCACCAGGGCAAGGACGTCACCAGCCGCTCCCCGGAGTCGGTGATGAAGGAGGTCCGCTCGTTGCCCCAGCGCGTCGGCTTCAAGGGCATCGTCACGGATCTGGGGGGCCCCACCGCCAACATGTTCCACATGAAGTGCACCTCGGAGGCCGCCAACAAGGTCTGTCGCCGGGTCAGCTGCCTGCACCCCGTCCGCTGCAAGCACTACGGCACCGACCACAAGCCCTACCTGAAGCTCCTCCGGGAGGCCCGCACCACCCCGGGCATCCGCAAGGTCTACGTGAACAGCGGGATTCGCTACGATCTGGCGTCCCTGGACGACGAGTTCGTGGAGGAGCTGGCGCTGCACCACACCCAGGGGCAGCTCTCGGTGGCCCCGGAGCACGCGTCCGAGAACGCCCTGGCCCAGATGAAGAAGCCCAAGATCAGCTACTTCACCAGCTTCATGGAGCGCTTCCAGGCAGCGAACCGGAAGGCGGGCAAGCAGCAGTTCCTGGTCCCGTACTTCCAGTGCGCCCACCCCGGCGTAGGCCCCGAGGAGACCGTCGAGCTGGCCCTGTACATGAAGAAGCACAAGCTCCGTCCCCGCCAGGTGCAGATGTTCATGCCCACCCCGGCCACCATCGCCACCAGCGCGTGGCACTCGGGCCACGACCCCCTGACCGGCGAGCCGGTGTACGTCGCCAAGGACCGCAACGAGCGAAGCCGCCAGCGCGCGCTGCTCTTCTACTGGAAGAAGGAGGAGTGGCCCCACGTGCGGGAGGCCCTGCGGGCCTGGGGGCGCATGGACCTCATCGGCCGCACCAAGGACCACCTCGTGCCTGCAGGCCCCATCTTCGGCGCCTGGAGCGAGAAGAGCCGCGAGTCCCGTGGCGTCCGCTACGACACCCACATGGGGGTTCGGGTCGAGCGGGCCACCCAGCGGGAAGAGCAGGAGGAGAACTGGGAGGCCGTGGCCGAGGCGAGTCCGTAGGCCATGCTGCTGGCGCTGAACAAGCCGATGGGGGTGCTGTGCAAGTTCACCGACCCCAAGGGCCGCCCCACCCTGGCGGACCACGTCGACGTGCCCGAGGTCTACCCCGTCGGCCGCCTCGACCAGACCAGCGAGGGCCTGGTGCTGCTGACCGACGACGGCAAGCTGCAGCACCGCCTGGCCCACCCCTCGGCCTTCAAGTGGAAGGTGTACTGGGTGCAAGTGGAGGGCGAGCCCACCGACGAGGCCCTGGAGCATCTCCGCAACGGGGTCGTGCTCAAAGACGGCCCGACGCGGCCCGCCAAGGTGCGCCGCCTCGACCCGCCCGACCTATGGCCCAGAGACCCGCCCGTGCGCTTCCGGGCCGCCATCCCGACGGCGTGGCTGGAGGTGCAGCTCACCGAGGGCCGGAACCGGCAGGTGCGCCGCATGACCGCCCACGTCGGCTTCCCCACCCTGCGCCTCGTGCGCATGGCCATCGGGCCCTACACGCTCGACGGGTTGGCCCCTGGGCAGTGGCGCGAGGTCGAGGTGGAGCCCATGGAGGGCCCGCACCCCCGGCCGCCACGCCGCCCCAAGGGCCGTCGCCGCTAGCGAATCCCGCGACGGTGAGCCCGAGATTCGCTTGAGAAGCTTGCTTCTCAGGGGCGAATCGGAGGTCGAGCGGAGCGGGATTCTCGACGAGGGCAAGCTTGCTTGCCCGCAATTCGTAGGTTCCATGGTGCTTCTCGAGCGGAGCCGAGAGGGCCGCCATGGAATCCCACGACGGTGAGCCCGAGATTCGCTTGAGAAGCCTGCTTCTCAGGGGCGAATCGGAGGGCGAGCGGAGCGGGATTCTCGACGAGCGGCCTTTAGGCCGCGCAACAAGTAGGATTCCAAGGGGTCTTTCGAGCGGAGCGAGACGGGCCGGTTGGAATCCCGCGACGGTGAGCCCGAGATTCGCTTGAGAAGTTTTCTTCTCAGGGGCGAATCGGAGGGCGAGCATAGCGGGATTCTCGACGAGCGGCCCTTGGGCCGCGCAACAAGTGTGATTCCAAGGGGACTTTCGAGCGCAGCGAGACGGTCCGGTTGGAATCCCATCGCCCGATGTTCCTCGCGTCGCCTTCCGCCACGGCGACCTCCAGCTCGCGAGAACGCCCAGTCTGGCCGTCGGAGGGGCCCGCCAAGAAACATGGAGAGCCGCAGAGGCCCGAGGCCACAGCGAGCCAGGGCCGCTCTCGACGCTCCAAGCACGCCTCAGCTCGCCCAACTCCGTGTGGCTCCGTGTTTCCTGCCGGAAGGTCGTTGGACCCGCCGGTGCTGCTCAGCGGTCCGCGTCGCGGCTCGAGCAACCTTGGTTGAAGGGGGCCGGGGCAGCACTCCGCCCCCCGCCGGCGTCATGGCTGCGGACTGACGGCTGAAAGCGGACGACCGACGGTGCCAATACCCGAGACACTCGAGCACGCGAACACGCTACTCCCCGTCCCACCGCACCACGAGCCGACCCGGTAGCGTCCCCAGCAACGTCGTGGACCGGGTCACGGCACCGTCGGCCACCGACGTCTTCCAGGTGCCGGGCACCACCGTGTCCGGCGCCTCGATCCAGCCTTGGTCGAAGCCGAGCACCACCGACCAGGACTTCGGGGTGGTGACGTGGACGTGCACGGGCCCCGCGGCCGCCCAGCTCCGCAGGGGGGAGAGCAGGTACACCAGCTCATCGTAGGGGTCCGCACCTCCCTGGAAGTGCCCGTGCACCTCGAGGGTGCGGGTGGCCCCGGCTCGACCATCAGCTCGACCGGCCGGACGCGGAGGGGAGAGGGACAGCTCCCGCACTTCCTCTTCAGGGTCCACGGCCACGCCCGTCCCTCATCCTCCCGTAGCCGGGCCCCCACGGCCTCCAGCACGGCCTCCGAGCCCTCGACCACGAGGGGCTCGCCGTCGAGCACCACCCGTTCCTGGTGAGAGTGCAGCCCGAAGAAGGCCCCCTGGGCACCCGCCACGACGTCGGTCGGGTTGTGCACGCGGTAGGTGGCGTGGAAGGTGCAGTCCCCGCGGTCCTCCGCCTCCCTGCACACGATGGAGAGCGTCTCTTCCTGCACCTGCAGCGCAGTGGCGGCGTAGCGGGGGGCGAGCAGCCGCGTGGGCTGCCAGGCGACCACGCCGATGTTGGCGGAGGCAGAGGTCGCGACGAGCAGAAGCCAAGACATGCCACACCCTACCTTCCGTCAACGATAGGGCACGTCCGCAGGAGGAACCATGTGGATGTGGGTGGTCGCAGCCATGGCCGGGCCGGTCAGCGTCCGAGCCGCCCTCGGCGGCCAGCTCGAGCCCAAAGGCCACGGCATCCTCGACGCCGGCGTCCGCGGCGACGCGTGGTCCGTCCAGCTCCTCACCGACACCCTCGATGCCCGCGCCTGGCACCAGGGGTCCAGGGGCAAGGTGGAGGTCGGAGTGCGAGGCGCCGCCTTCGCAGCGGGGCTGTGGATCAGCCCTTGGCGCGACGGGGCCCCCGACCTCACCCGGGCCCACAGGGTCGCGTACGCGGGCCCCGACCTGCGCACTCAGGTCTTCCTGAGCCACGGCTGGTACGGCGAGGCCATGGGCTCGGTCCAACGCCACGTCTTCACCCCGATGGAGCCTGCCACCGTCGAGGTCGCCGACCGGAGCTGGCTGCATGGCGAGGGCACCGTCGGGGGCTGGTTCGCCGATGGGGAGCGCCAGCTGCGGCTCACGGGCGGGGTGGATCGCACCTGGAGCGCCGACGGCGACGGACTCGCCCCCTTCGCCCAGCTCACCGCCCGCTGGGCCCCCTCCCTGGACCACCGAGTCGTGGCCCCCCGCTTCGACACCACGGCTCGGGTCGCAGACGGCGCAGAGGCCGTGGTGGCCACCCGGGTCGGAGGGATGACGCCGTACCACGTGCCTCTCGCAGGGGCGGCGTGGGCGGAGCTGTGGGTGGAGGACGTGCTCGCCGCCCGTGGCACCCTCGCGGTGAAGGTCGCCGACGGGGAGGACCGCCTCGTCCTCCACGGCGCCCTCGATGCCGTGGCCTGGACGGGCACCGGCGACCCCCTGGCCGCCACGGAAGACGGCGTGGGGATCGGGCTGGAGGCTGGGATGCGGTGGACGCGGGGGCCCGTGTTCGCCGACGTCCGGGGGGGCTACGCGTCTGGGCTTCCGAGGCAGGCGGGGGTGTGGCCGGTGCCGGTGTACTTCCTGGTTGGGGTCGAGGGCGCCTCCACCCGCTGACGCCTCCTATTGGGGGGCAGGCTCGGGAGGTTCCTCCTCGGGCGTAGGCTCCTCAGGGGGCGGGTCCGTCGGAGCGGGGAGGTCCTCGGAAGGAGGCGAAGCCGTGTCGAGCATCGCGACAGCGGGCGCCCCCACCTCAGAGGTCGTGGGGGCAGCAGCGCAGGCAAGGAAAAGTACGATCAGCATGGGTTCTCCGGCGTTCAGGGGCAGGGGTTCAGTTCGTTGTAGGCGGAGAGCAGATCTGCTCCCCACCAGATGTTGATCTGGGTCTCGTGGTGGCTCACGTTCACGATGTCGTTGAGCCCGTCGCCATCGAGATCGACGGCATGCTCACCAAAGTCCGAGCCGTCGGTGGCTGGCGAGTCGACGCCGCCAATGGGAAGGGCACAGGCCATGTTCAACGGGTCGCTGTGCGGCGAGAACAGCAGCACCGTCCAGCGCTCGCCCGAATCGTATGGGTTGGAGGGGTCCCAGCCTATGGCCACCGTGGCGACGAGTTCCTGGACTCCGTCCCCGTTGAGGTCTCCAACCCCGAAGCGTGGGTCTTCCAGCACCTCATCGTGCCGCAGGGCAGGTGGGAGGTCCTCGGCGCCATCGCCGTAGTACAGGTTGCCAGCCACAGGGCCCGCTCCAAGGAGGGGCAAGAATGTGGTGCCGTAGATGACGTCGGGCTGGCCGTCACCATTGACGTCTCCAACATCCCCCCACACCACCCGGTCCCCAAGGGCGCTCACCTTCACTCGAGCTTGGGCCTGTGCCGTCGGCACGTGGGTGCCTCGAGGGACATCGAGCACGAACGCCAAGCTGTCTGCTGCGAGACCTTCTTTGCCGATCACCACGCCGTCGCGCCCACGGTAGTGGTCCGAGAGCACCGTGGCCGCAGGTTCCAGGTTCTCGGTGCCACTGCCCAGCGTGCTGTACTGGTCGCGGGCAACCTTCTCGGTTCGCGGGCTCGGCACATCGCCCAACGGCAGTGGGCCATAGTGGATGATGGCCTGATCCTGCCCGTAGAGGGTCAGCAGATCATGGTTTCCGTCGCCGTCTGCGTCGAAGCCACCTGCGTATGCGTGCTCGCTTCCGGTCAGTGTCGCCACCGCGGAGGTCCGCGACGTCACCTTCCCCAACAACGGCCCGGGAACCAGCACGTCGAGGAACCAGTAGTCGCTGGTGCCGTCGCCAGTGGCATCTGGGACCTGCATCGACTGATCCGGTTCGAAGTCCTCGAGCGCAGAGGTGCCGTCCCACAGGTCTGCGAAGTCGTGCCGACCATGCAGCCCCTCGACTGCGATGAGGGGAAGGGGAGGCCAGTCTGCGTAGTAGTAGGACGTAGCAGTCACCGCATCCAACACGATCCAGCACGCCAAGACCCCGTGTCCGTCCTCCCTTGCGGCAAGCAACCCACCTGCGCATCGGTACCCTTCCGGGGGCCGGACCTCGGCAGATGCGACGAGCGTGGACCAAAATGGTGCGGTCAAGCCGCCCGTGTGCCCCGTGATCGGAGTCGAGTCAGGCGGTGAAACGGTCCGGGTCGGTGTGGAGTCAAGAGTCCCTGACGAGGGCGAGTCCGACTTGCTCGGCACCCCGTCACCATCACCGCCGCAGCCCAACAGAAGGTACGTCAGAATGGTGGATGTCACGGGCAGTCCACGTAGCTGTCCCGGTACCACCAAGCTGTGCCATTCTCGTTGCTCGCAATGTCCCCGTAGGAGCCACCAAATTTCTCTGCCTCGATGAACGCGACGTGCGCGATGTTCTCACCTCGGTTGAGCACGATGGACGGACGTCCGTTCAACGTGAACTGGTCCTTGAGAACGCCTGCCGACGATCGTACCTCCTCGTAGCCCCAGGAGCCCCCCACACACCGCGAGGCCACCACCACACGCCACTTGTCCGTGCCAACGCCCGAGGCATCGTGAGACCAGACCACGAACTGTCGGTCGCCATCCATCGCTACCGCCACACCCCTAGCCTTGTCGTTGTAGCCAGAGGTGCTGTCGGCCACGATCTCATCGGTGGTCAACCACTCTGACGCATCGGTGCAGTCGACGGTGGAGCTGTAGTCGCACACCTGGTACCGAACCGTGGAGTTGGCGTAGTCCAAGTGGTCGTCGGCCCACACCATGTGAAGCTTGCCCGCGTGGTCCAGCACATCCGAGAAGTCGACCTTCTCGTCGGTCGCTGGAAACGACACAATCGGCTCGCTCGGTGGAGCCGTCTCGTCGGGAAAGTGCACTCGGATAGCCTGAGTGGCGCTTCGGTGCGTGCCCGACACGGCGCGCTCGCCGTTGGAGGAGTAGAAATCGAACGAGGGGTGGTCCTCGGCCACGTAGCTGGCCGTATGCATGTACTCGTAGTTGGACCAGACGCTTCCTGGCGTAGTGCCCGCTCCATCGGCATCGTTGCACGCCACGCGATCGTAGTACCAAGGAGCGTACGCGCTGGGAAACTCGCTCGAGAAGCATGCAGTGGGCGTTCGGTCTGGTGCAGGACCAAAGCGTGCATACGACACACCTTGATCGAAGCAGTCCCCGGTGACCGGGTCGTTCGCCCGCACTTCCCAGCTGCGGATCTCACCGGCTGTGGTGGAGAAGAGCCTGGCGCCCAGATCGAGGTTGGCCACCTCGTCGCTCGGGTCCGCAAGGTACGTCACGCTGTCGCCATCGCAGTCGTCCTCGATCTTCTGTCGTAGCACCGCGAGAACCTCGACCGGCTGGGCCGTCTTCTTCCGAATCGCTAGCGACGTCTGCGTCAGCTGGTCGTAGATGCTCGAGCCCACTCCGAGGGTGTTCTGAAGCGTCACCGTGGCACAGCCGTCGTTGTCGGAGCACTCGTACCGGTACAGGTCCGTGCTCACATCGAACGCATAGAGCGCCGCGTTCACCTCATCGGCGACCTCCACCGCCACGAACACGTCGTCGGTAGGCCCCCAGTTGCGCAAACCGGTCCCGAAGGCCTGCAGGTCGCCAGACGCGGTGTACACCTGGGTGCCATGCGGCCAGTCCGCCCGCGCCTCAGCGGGCGTCAGCGCCAACGACAGGACAAAGAGGCCCACCACAGGCCCAGACCAGTACCGTATCCATGCGCTGGTTGCTGGTTGCTGGTTGCTGGTTGCTGGTTGCTGGTTGACTTCATCTTCCCTCCCTTCACCGCCACAATCGTACCGCACCCGCCGCCCCAAGACAAGCACGGGCAGCGCCATTCGGGAACGCCAGCCGTCCCATATGCGGAGAGTCCGGTATCTGAATCCCGCACCCAATCGGAAGGACGTCGGGGTGCTCTCTCCGCTTCGATGCCACAGGTCGCCTCACCGACGCTCGGGGGGGCGAGTCGACCCGCTGAACGGAGCCTCAGGCCGGCTCCACCACCCGCCGAGAGAAGACCGCGATGCGTCCGACCAAGAGCACGGCCACGCACGAAAGCCCCGCGACCAGCCCTGTCCACACGCCGGTCAGCCCCCACCCGAGCCCGTACGCCAACCACAGCTGCAGCGGCACACTCACCAGCCAGAAGGCCACCAGCGCAATCGCCGACGGCACCCGGGTGTCCCCCACTCCCCGCAGGACCCCGAAGCTCACCGCCTGGGTCCCATCGAAGCCCTGGAACACCGCGGCCAGGGGCAACAACGTCGCCATGGCCGCCACCACCGCCGCGTCCGGGCTGTACAGGCTAGCGATCTGTGCGGGCCACGTCGCGAAGCAGACAGCACTGATAGCCATCACCGAGGCCCCCAGCCCCACCGCCACCCAACCGCTTCGGACCCAGGACATCTTC
>Ga0316204_10002326_pt1 | contig 43794 bp, 40 predicted proteins | sample 6monrhotite_MG_2_FD_205661 | JGI IMG/M metagenome (GOLD analysis project Ga0316204, IMG submission 205661) | Microbial mat bacterial communities from mineral coupon in-situ incubated in ocean water Damariscotta River, Maine, United States -... | ecosystem: Environmental > Aquatic > Marine >... | reverse complement strand
AGAATCCGTCAGGATCGGTCCGGGCCAATTCATGAACTTGTGCAATCCACCCAACCGTTCCATGCGTTCCGCACCCGGGCGCAGCATCAGGTGGTAGGTATTGCCAAGGATGATCTGGGCACCGGTTTCGGCCACGGATTCCGGCCGCATGGCCTTGACCGTTGCGGCCGTGCCGACGGGCATGAAAGCGGGCGTGTCAAACGATCCGTGGGCGGTGTTGACGCGGCCCAGGCGGGCCTGGCCGTCGGTCCCCAGAACATCGAATCCAAAGTCGGTCATAGGGTGGGGTCCTTCGTAAGCAGGCAGGCATCGCCGTAAGAATAGAAACGATAGCCTTTTTTGATGGCCTCATCATAGGTTTGTCGCATGGTCGCCAAACCACAAAATGCGCTGACCAGCATAAACAGCGTCGATCGGGGCAAGTGAAAATTCGTCATCAGCATATCGATGATCCTGAACTGGTAACCCGGCGTAATGAAGATGTCGGTATCGTCGCAAAAGGGCTGCAGGTTTCCATTCGCATCGGCGGCTGATTCCAACAGTCGCAAAGACGTGGTGCCCACGGCGATGATGCGCCCGCCAGCAGCCCTGGTTGCATTGATGGCGTTCGCCGTTTCGGCGTCGATCTCGCCCCATTCCGAATGCATGACGTGATCGTCGGTATCATCGACCTTGACCGGCAAGAAGGTGCCAGCCCCCACATGCAGGGTCACGGTGGCGTGTTTGACGCCGCGCGCCGCCAGCGCCGCCATTAATTCAGGCGTGAAATGCAGGCCCGCCGTGGGGGCGGCGACGGCGCCTTCTTTTTGGGCGAACAGGGTTTGGTAATCATCGCGGTCACGCGCATCGGCCAGGCCTTCGCGCTTGATGTAGGGCGGCAGGGGCATGCCACCGTGATCTTCCAGGGCAGTCATCAGGTCGCCACCGGACCGGTTGAATTGCAGGCTGACCTCGCCGCCATCGCCCTTGGCACTGACACGGGCGGAAAAACCGGGGGCGAAGTTAATGATGTCATCTTGTTTTAACTTGCGGGCCGGTTTTGCAAACACTTTCCAGCTATCGTCGCCCAGCCGCATGTGCAGGGTCACTTCGATACCGGCCTCGCCACGTTTGCCGCGCAAACGGGCGGGAATCACCCGGGTGTCGTTAAAAACCAGCATATCGCCGGGATTGAGCAAACCCGGCAAATCGCGGACACGAAGGTCACCGGCGCGGTTATGAACGACCAGCAGGCGCGCGCTGTCACGGGGCGAAACGGGCCGTTGGGCGATCAGGTCTTTGGGCAGGTCGAAATCGAAGTCGTCTACCAGCATTAAATGTCAGTCCATGGCGGTTGTTGTGGAACGGCGGGCAACCTACATAAAACAAAGGCATAGGACAATCATTTGGCGTGTCCGCCCCTTCAGGTATATTTAAGGATGATGATGAATTTCAAGAAAATGATGTTTGGCGAGGCCCTTGGCGTCTTTATCATCACCTTTGCCGGGTGCGGCGCGATCATGGTCGATGCCCTTGGCGGCGGCGTGATCGGTCACGTGGGCGTATCGCTGGTTTTCGGTTTGTCTTACGGGGTGGCGATTCTGGCACTGGGGCCGATCTGTCGCGCACACTTCAATCCCGTTCTCAGTCTTGGATTTGCGGCGTTTCGAAAGGTACCGGTGATTCCGTCGTTGGCTGCTATTATCGCCCAGGTCGCTGGTGCATTCGTCGCCGTTGCCTTGTTGTACGTTGTCCTGGGTAATGTGGCGGCATTGGGAACCCCTTTCCCGGTTACTGAAATGGCATATGTCATCGACGGTGATCCGGTGATGATCGCCGCGGCAACTGAAACGGTGATCGCCGGTATCCTGATGTTCGTCGCGGTGTCGGTTTCACATCAGGGTAAACTTTCCGGGGTCGCGGCAGCCCTTGCCATTGGCGGTGCGGTCACGGCGCTGACGCTGATGGCCGGCCCGTTGGACGGTGCGCCCATGAATCCGGCGCGTTCGCTCGCGCCTGCGGTGGTGACCGGCATTGTCGATGGCTTGTGGATTTATCTGGTGATGCCGGTGGTGGGTGGCTTGATCGGAGGCGGGGTCGCCGTGCTTGTCGGTAAAGCGGCAGGGCGGGAATGACCCGGTTTCCCGATTTCAAATTTTCGACCCCCCGGCAACCCCGGCTTGTTTTCGGTGCGGGAACGCTGGCGGGTCTGCCGGGCGAAATCAAGGCCCTGGCCGACCGCATTCTGATCGTCACCGGTGCCAAATCATTCCGCAACAGCGATAACTGGCCAATTTTGTGTGACGGGTTGAATGATCTGGGCATCACCTGGCAGACCGTCACCATCGAAGGCGAACCGTCGCCGGATGTCGTCGATAACCTGGTCGCCCGTTATCGAAATGATGGCATCGAGGCCGTGCTGGCCATCGGTGGCGGCAGCGCCCTGGATGCGGGCAAGGCCATCGCCGGTTTGCTGGTGCCCGGTAATTCGGTGATGGATCACCTTGAAGGGGTCGGGCCGGAACATCCCTACACGGGACCGGCATTGCCCCTGATCGCGGTGCCGACGACCGCCGGGACCGGCAGCGAAATGACCAAGAACGCGGTGCTCAGCCGTTCCGGGCCGGACGGTTTCAAGAAGTCGTTTCGCGATGATGCGCTGGTCGCCAGTCTGGCGCTGGTGGACCCTGACCTGCTGGTCACCTGTCCGCCCCGCATCATAGCCGCCAACGGCATGGATGCCTTTACCCAGTTGCTTGAATCCTATGTCTCGACCCGGGCCAATCCCCTGTCCGAAGCGCTGGCCTGGTCGGGTATGGAAATCTTTTTGTCGGGTTTTTTCGATGTCTGGAAAGCCGCCGGTGGACGGGGGAATGTGGCAGAAGACAGGGCGGCGGAGGGCCGCGCCGCCATCGCCTACGCCTCGATGATATCGGGGGTCGTCCTGGCGCAAACGGGGCTGGGATCAGTGCACGGGCTGGCGTCGCCCCTTGGCTGTCAGTACCCCATACCCCACGGCATGGCCTGCGGCACCCTGCTGGCCGAAGCGTGCGACGTGAATATAAGCGCATTGTGCGATCGGGAACCGCACAGCCCGGCGCTGGAAAAATACGCTCGGGTCGGCAACTTGGTCGGCGGTCAGAACCTGGACGCCCCCGCCCGGGATGTGCTGGTCAAGACACTGCGGCAGTGGACCGAAAAGCTCGACCTGCCATCGCTATCGGCCTTTGGGCTCACCGGGTCAGGGGTTGCCAGGGTGGCGGCAGATGCTCGCGGCTCAAGTATGAAAACCAACCCGATTGTGCTGACAGATACTGAAATTTCCGAAATCCTTTACCGGCGTTTGTAAAAGGGCCCCGCCTGGATCGCACGTCAGGCGATGGAACGATGGCCCAAACGGCGATTGCGGTTTTAAAAATCGACTCTTCATTTCGATTCACGCCCGATAGAGGGTTGGCCCTGCCGGTCTTCCGTGATATCGACGAGCCTGATCCATAAATATTTGAAAGCGTTCGGTTGTCGACCATCCTTTTCCTAGGTTTTCTGATCGGTATGCGCCACGCGCTTGAAACTGATCATGTCGCCGCCGTGGCGGTGCTGGCGACCCGTGCCCGTTCGGTCAAGCAGGCCTTGCCCCTGGGATTGATGTGGGGGGTCGGCCATACCCTGACCCTGTTTGCCTTCGGGATCGTCATTTTATTGCTGGGGACCCAAATGCCTGCGTCTTTGGCGGTTGTGCTTGAAGGCCTGGTCGGGGTGATGTTGGTGTTGTTGGGCGGGGATGTGGTGCGTCGCCTGATCAAGGAAAAAATCCATTTCCACCGCCATCGCCATCATGCGGGGGCGGGCCATTTTCACGCCCATTCCCATGCGGGTGAAAAGACCCATGATGCCAATCATCATATCCATGAACATCCGTCGGCCATGCCCCTTCGGGCGCTGGGCGTTGGCATCATGCATGGTATGGCGGGGTCGGCGGCATTGGTGCTGTTGTCCCTGCAAACGGTGGATTCGATAGGGTCGGGTATTTTGTATATCGTCCTGTTCGGCTTGGGGTCGATGATCGGTATGGCGGTGCTATCCGCCGCCATGGTGGCCCCCATGCGCTATGCGGCCAAGTCCATGACCTGGGCCTACAGCGGATTAACCGTGGTGCTGGGGTGTTTTTCGATCGGCCTTGGGGCGTATACAGTCTATCACTCGTTCCAGGTTATCTGAACCTCAGGCGCCGGAATCGACCATGGGTGCGATGTACTGAACTTCTGTATCCCAGGGGAAAAAGACCCATACATCCTGTTCCACTTCGGCGACGAAGGTATCGACCACCGGCTTTCCCTGCGGTTTGGCGTAAACCGTGACGAAGTGGGCCTTGGGCAGGATTTCCCTGGCCTTACGGGCCGTCGTTCCGGTGTCGACCAGATCATCAACCAGCAACCATCCCTCGCCATCTACCGCGGCGGCCCGTTCAGGAATTTTCAAGACATTGATTTCGCCCATGAGCTGTTTGTCGTAGGTCGAAATGCACAGGGTATCAACGACGCGAATTTCCATCTCGCGGGCCAGGATCGACGCCGGTACCAGCCCGCCCCGGGTCAACGCGACGATGCCTTCCCAAGGACCTTGCCCGATTAACTTGTGAACCAGCCGTTTGGCATCGCGATGAACTTCGGCCCAGGTGACGGTGTGGGCTTTGACATTTTCTGGCGTCGCCATTTTTATGTAATTCCTTCGCCGGTTATGGGAAATCGAGAGTGCAGATATAACCGGAAAGTCGGCGACGGGGCAACGGGTTGGGAAAAGAAATCGACGGGACGGTATTTCCGGTTTAAAAGACCACCTTCATGGCACCTCCCATTCTGATTCTCAGCGATATGCACCTGACCTTCGGCGGCTCTCCCGTGTTGGAGGGGTTGGAGCTGTCGGTATCGGCGGGCGAGCGGTTGTGTGTGGTCGGGCGTAACGGGTCGGGTAAATCGACCGTGCTGAAGCTGGCGGCAGGCTTGATCGAACCCGATGGCGGCAAACGGTTCTTGCAACCGGGCGTGTCGGTGCGCTACCTGCCCCAGGAGCCGGACTTCGGCGATTTCAAAACAACGCTGGATTACGTGGAAGCAGGCCTGGGGCCAAGTGATGACGAATACCGGTGCCGCTATTTGCTGGAAGAACTGGGTGTGTCGGTAGATGCCGATCCCTCGGTGTTGTCCGGTGGCGAGGCCAGGCGTACCGCCCTTGCCCGCGTTTTGGCCCCCAAACCCGATATTTTGCTGCTGGACGAACCGACCAACCATTTGGATTTGCCGGCCATCGAATGGCTGGAAAACGAGCTTTCATCCCTGCGATCGGCCCTGGTGCTGATCAGTCATGACAGGCGGTTCCTGCAAAACCTGTCGCGCACCACGGTGTGGATCAGTCAGGGGCAGGCCCGGCGGCTGGACAAGGGTTTCAGTTCGTTTGAAGCCTGGCGGGATGAAACCCTGGAACAGGAAGAACTGGACCGTCACAAGCTGGACCGCAAGATCGTGCGCGAAGAACACTGGCTGCGCCACGGTGTGTCGGCCCGGCGCAAACGAAATCAGGGCCGCCTGCGCGACCTGTTTGACCTGCGCGACCAGCGCCGCAATGCGCGCGGGCCTGTCGGCACCGTCAAAATGGCGGCGGCAGAAGGTGCTGCCTCGGGCAAGCGGGTGATCGAAGCCAAGGGTATTTCCAAGGCCTATGGCGAGCTGACCGTGGTCGAGGACTTCACGACCCGGATCGTGCGCGGTGACCGGGTCGGCCTGGTCGGTCCCAACGGGGCGGGCAAAACCACCATGTTGAACATGTTGACCGGTGCCCTGGCACCTGATAGCGGCACCGTGCAACTGGGCGCCGGCCTTGAAATGGTTTCGTTGGATCAACGCCGCGACAGCCTGGACCCGTCCTGGACCCTGGCCGACGCCCTGACCGGTGGCGGCGGCGATATGGTTTCCGTCGATGGCAATCCGCGCCATGTCATGAGTTACATGAAGGATTTCCTGTTTGCGCCGGAACAGGCCCGCACCCCCATCAGTGCGCTGTCCGGTGGTGAACGGGGCCGCCTGATGCTGGCCCGCGCCTTTGCCAAGCCTTCGAACCTGCTGGTGCTGGATGAACCGACCAATGATCTTGATCTGGAAACCCTGGACCTTCTGCAAGAATTGCTGGCGGACTATTCCGGCACGACCCTGTTGGTCAGCCACGACCGGGATTTCATTGACCGGGTCGTAACGTCGGTAATTGTGTCCGATGGTGGCGGCATGTGGTCGGAATATGCGGGGGGCTACACCGATATGGTGACCCAGCGCGGCGTCGGCATAGAGGCGACGGAGCAGGCCAAGGCTGAAAAATTGAAATCCGCGTCGATGTCAAACCGCGCACCGGGGAAAAAGCAGAAAATGTCCTACAAGGACAAGTATGCCCTGGAAAACCTGCCGGCCCGGATTGACGCCCTGCAGGGCGAGATCGAAAAGCTGCAAACATCGATGGCCAACCCGGATCTGTATCGCACGGACCCCGCCGCGTTTGATAAACTGGCAACGGCGCTCACAACCGCCCAGGCCGGGCTGGTTGCTGCGGAAGAAGAATGGCTGGTGCTCGAAACGTTGAAAGAGCAAACGGAAGGCTAAACCCGTTCACGTTTGGTTTGAACACGGTGTGTTCGAATGAAACGTGAAAAAACGGATCGAGTCTTTAAGGGGCCAGCTTCAGTTCATTTCGATCCGTATGTTCGAACGTTTTCCCATAAATATCGACCATGGTTGTTTGGGCGTAAGATAGCCTGCCGTTGCCAACCGCAACTTCTTGCCAAAACGCCGTCGTCAGGGCGTTGTCCTGCATGAAGGGGGACTGGATGATGCCCCATTTCGGATCACTGACTTTTGCTGAAAGTTCCAAAACGGCGCGACCCTGGGCATCTTGTTTGCCAGTATAGATGCCCCCCGCCAGTACACATACGGCGCGGGGAATAACAAACGAATGCATAACGGTTTTGTTCGCAGCATCCCACAGCCAATAGCCGGTTTGGTCGTGGAAGACCTTGCCGTTTGATTTGCGCCTGACAACTTGACGGTAATGGACGATGGAAAGGGTTTGAATTTCGGCATTGGTGACATCGTCTGCCGGCACGTACGTGATTGTTTCAAAATAAGGATTGTTTTCTTCACCGTCGGGTTCAGGCGCAATATCAAGACCTTCATCCCCTTGCCATTCCCCGATCAGATTATTCAGGGGACCATAATCGATTTCGTCCGTGTTGCTCATCGCGCACCTGTCTATCATTTGTTGAATGCCGTCACTGAAGCATCCAAATAATACGCATAATATGCGCAAAAATCAGATGTTTGTGAAACCGGCAAAAAAACCGGACCAACGCCGTCTTAACGCCAGTCCGGGATGTCACTCGCTAAAAGTTGATCGTCCGGCGTTTGATAACAGTTGCCCAGACACAGAGGCATGCCGTACCATTTTAGCCTTGTAAAACCTTTGGGGAGGACACGTTATGGGACGTAAACAGGCAGGCGATTTTGATCAGGAACTTCTGGATCTTTATGACCACTACGCGCACGGATTGATCGAGCGCAGGCAATTTCTTGAAAGGGCGGGAAAATTCGCCGTCGGCGGCTTAACGGCGGCGACGCTCCTTGAGACCCTGTCGCCGAATTACGCTTTTGCCGCCCAGATCGATGAAAACGATGCGCGTATCAAGGCTGAAACCATCGAATATGCATCGCCGAATGGCCATGGCACCGTGCGCGGGTATCTGGTTCGCCCTTCAGGCGGCGGCAAACGCGGCAGCGTCGTCGTGATCCACGAAAACCGTGGCCTTAATCCCTATATTGCCGATGTCGCCCGGCGTGTCGCCGCCGCCGGTTTTACGGCGCTGGCACCCGACGGCCTGACCCCGCTTGGCGGATACCCCGGCACCGATGACGAAGGCAAAGCCATGCAAAAGACTCTGGACAAGGGCAAGCTTTTGGAAGACTTCATAGCGGCCTACCAACATCTGGAAGCCGATGGCGCATCGAATGGAAAAATAGGCACGGTCGGGTTTTGCTATGGTGGCGGGGTTTGCAATGCCATGGCTGTGCGCCTGCCGGGGCTGTCGGCATCGGTACCCTTTTACGGCAGTCAACCCAAAGGCGACGATGTGGCAAAAATCCAGGCACCGTTGCTGCTGCATTTTGCTGAACTGGACAAGCGCATCAACAAGGGCTGGCCTGACTACGAAGTGGCGCTTAAATCCCATGGCAAGGAATACACCGCCCACGTTTACCCCGGCGTCAATCACGGTTTTCACAACGATACCACGCCCCGGTACGACAAGGCATCGGCCGAACTGGCGTGGCAACGGACGGTCGATTTCTTCAAGGCCAAACTTTCCTGAGCCATCTGGCGGGGTAACTTGAGTGTGATTTAGCAATTTTCGGCTATGCTTTGGCCGGAAGGTGCACCGCACGCGATCTGGGCTCATGAACACACAAAAGAAATCAATCCTTTCTGAAGTCCAGCGGCTTAAATCCGAAGTCGAAAAGCAACCGGGCGATTCACGCCTGCAGGCAGCCTTGGGCGATGTGTTGATCCAGTCCGGCGATGCTGAAAGGGCGAAGCGGCATTTCCAAATCGCCACGGCCATCGACCCGACCCTGCACGACGCGCAACTGAAGTATGGCAATATTTTGCTTCGGCAATGCAATTTGACTGGCGCGCTTGCGTGCTTTGCCATGGCCCATGTGTACCAGCCCCAGGACTGGCTGCGGTTGAAGATGGCCCTGTTGTTGCCGCCGATTGTTGAATCAAACGATCACATCACGATCTTGCGGGCCCGTATCGAACAGGCCCTGAACGTGTTGTCGTCACAAGGAAAAATGCTCATACGCAATCCGCCAAGGGATGGCGGCTCGCTGTTTTATATCGCCTATTTCGGCCAGAATGATCGCCATTTGTATGAAAAACTGGCGGCATTATACAGTCGGTCAACGATGGGACTGGTGTCGGTTGCCCCCCATTGCGCTGCAGGACGAAACAAGAAAAGAAAGTCCAGGCAACAAAAAATCGATTCTGATAGACGCATTAAAGTAGCGTTTATTTCGTCGTTCTTTTTCAATCATTCCATCGGCCGCCTGAATGCTGGTTTGATCGCCAAACTGGACCGTGAAATTTTCGAGGTCACGGTCGTTATCGTGCCCCATATGGTTGATGACATGACGAAGACAATAGTCGAAGCCGCCGATCACAGCGTTCAGGTGCCCCGTGACCTGGACAAGGCCCGGCAGATCATTGGCGAACGTGAGTTCGACATTATCGTCTATCCGGAAATTGGCATGGACATCACAACTTATAGCTTGGCCTGCGCCCGTCTGGCACCGGTACAATGTGTCAGTTGGGGGCACCCGGTAACCACCGGCATCGCCAACATGGATTATTTTGTTTCATCGAGCCTGCTTGAAACGGCCGAAGCCGATGATCATTACAGCGAGACCCTGGTGCGGTTGAATGAGCTGCCGACTTATTATCACAAACCCGAAATCAGTTCCGCCCGGAAGGGCCGCGCCGCGTTCGGCCTGAAAGAAGGGGTGCGGTATTATCTGGTGGCACAATACCTGTTCAAGATGCATCCGGAATTTGATGTGTTCCTGGCGGAAATTTTGAAGCGCGATCCGGACGGCATCGTGCTGATGGTTCATGGCAGCCAGCGCATCTGGAGCACACTTCTCACGGCGCGCTTCAAACGCGTTATTCCAGACGTCGCCGACCGGATTAATTTTGTTGAAAGCCTGCCGCGCGAAGACTTCCTGTCGTTTCTGTCCTGTGTCGATGTCAGCCTTGATATCCCGCACTTTAACGGTGGTAATACGACGTTCGAGGCCCTGGCCGTCGGCACGCCGGTTGTTACCATGGCAACCAAGTTCATGCGTGGCCGGGTCTGTGCCGCGATTTATGGGCAAATGGGCCTGCCTGAGCTGGTCGCCAAAACCCCGCAAGAATATGTCGATCTTGCCGTTCGCCTGGCCACAGATTCAGCCTTTGGCACGAAGACCCGGGAGACAATAGCAAAAAACATCGACGTGCTTTTTGAAAACGAAAACGTCATTACCGAATGGGAAAAGTTTTTCGTGCAAGCCTGCACGGATAAAGGCGTCAGATCGTCGCCCTCATAGGTCATAGGTATGTCGCTGTTTTTTTATTTACGACAGCTTGTTATAGGCTGCTTCTGGCAGCAGTTTTAATGCCCAGCCGATCAACCGCCAGCGTCTGGTGACGTAGGCGTGTTTTTTTCTGTTCTTTATGGCGGTGTAAATTTGTGTTGCGGCTTTCTTGGGTGACGAAACCCAAAACAACCCTTCCCCCTGTGCCATGGCGGTATCGACAAAGCCGGGCTGGATTTCGGTGACGGTAATAGAGCGCCCGGACTTCGCCGCAATGCACCGCAATCCTTGCAGGTAATTGGATACAAACGCCTTGGATGCATTGTACGCCGGTGCATCACCGCCCCGGATCGCCGCGACCGAAGAAATCCCCACCAGATGTCCCGTACCGATTTTTGAGAAATAGTGCCAAGCCGTATTTGCCACGGCGGCGAAACCCAAAACATTTGTTTCGATGGTTTCGCGTTCTTTTTGCCAGGGCAACTGGGGGTCGACAAAGCCAGTTCCGGCGCTGATGATCACAAGGTCGACCCCGGCCATCAGTTGGATCAGGTCCGCCAGGTCATTTGATGCCGTCGCCTGTGTCACGTCCAGGACCTGAATAAAGACGTTGTCGCCAAGTTCGAGTTTCAGTTCCTCAAGAAGGGGTCGACGCCGCCCCGTTATGCCGATGGTATATCCATCACGGGAAAGGACCCGCGCCAGTTCACAACCGATGCCTGATGTGGCACCAATGATGATTGCTTTTTTTGGTGCCTTATTTATGTGTGAATCGCCCAGCATGGTGAGAGCCTTGTTTGTGGTAGATAGAAATTCGACCCATCGCAATTGCCAAGGACCGTTCTGCTTTAAGCAGGCAAAAAAACAGATAAATGTAGCCAAATTGTGTCAAAGTCAGGTTATTGCCGCTATCACCTGAATATCGCCAACGGTTATCAATCAAGAATGGAAACAATGGCTTCGTTCCTTCATGTTTTTATACCCCGGATATTGGTCTTGGCCGTTGTGCTGGGGGTGACCGGCATGCCTCGCCCGGGCGGGGCCGAAACACCGCCGGTGATTGCCGCGGCTTCCAGTCTGCGTTTCGTCCTTGCCGACCTGGCCGACATCTTCACGCGGCAGACCGGCCTTGCTGTGCGCTTGTCGTATGGCTCTTCGGGGAATATCACCCGGCAAATTTCCCAGGGAGCCCCGTATCAAATGTTCCTGTCGGCCGATGAAGCCTACGTACGGGACCTGGCGGGGCAAGGGCGGACACTGGATGAAGGCCGACTTTACGCCTATGGCCGCATTGCCTTGTTCGTTGCCAACGGTTCCCGTTTGACCCATGTAGATTTTCCGGCTGGCTATGGGGCCGCCTTCGCCATGGCCCGGCAGAACCGCTTTGCCATTGCCAGTCCTGTTCATGCGCCTTACGGGCGCGCGGCGCGCGAGGCGTTGATCCACGCCGGGTTGTGGACGGTCATGGAGCCGTCTTTATTGTACGGTGAAAACGTGTCCCAGGCGGCGCAGTTTGCCGCGTCGGGATCGGCTGGCGGCGGTCTTATCGCCTACTCTCTTGCCCTGACGCTTAAAAGCCAGGGACGGGGTGACTTTTGGCTCATTCCCGCCGATTGGCACGCGGCCCTGGGCCAGCGCATGGTGCTGTTGCAAGGGGCGGGCGAGACGGCACGGAAATTCTATGCTTTCATGAGCGGCGAAATTGCGCACAAACTGTTGTTGCAACATGGCTTTATGGAAAAAAAATCATGAACTGGATGGCCCTTGAGCTGTCGTTGAAATTGGCGGCCTGGACGACCCTGATCCTGTTGCCTGTGGGAATCGTCGCCGGGCGTTTCCTGGCATGGCAAAAATTCAGGGCCAAGCCGGTGGTCGAAGCGTTGGTGATGTTGCCGCTGGTATTGCCGCCAACGGTCCTGGGCTTTTATATGCTGGTCGCCCTGGGGGGGGATTCCATCATCGGGCAGGTTTATCAGGCTTTGGTTGGGCGAACGCTGGTCTTTTCATTCGAAGGCCTGGTTGTTGCTTCGGTGATCTTTAATTTGCCGTTCGCCATACAGCCCATGCAAAGGGCGTTCGAGGCGATCCCGGTGGAGGTTCGCGAGGCGGCAGCGTGCTGCGGTCACAGGCCATGGCGTATGTTGTGGCGTATCGAATTGCCCCTGGCCTGGCCCGGTATATTGACGGCGCTGGTGCTGACTTTTGCTCATACCATCGGCGAATTCGGCATCGTTCTTATGGTCGGCGGCAACGTGCCGGGCGAAACCCAGACCATCGCCATCGCCATTTATGATCAGGTCCAGGCGTTTGACAACGCGTCTGCCGGGTTGATGTCGGCTGTGTTATTGGTGGTCTCGCTGCTGGCCATCAGCATGACCTATTTCGGTACATCCTATATCGGTCGACGCCATGATTGAACGGGTGGAACCAACGGGCGGTATCTGCGTTCGCTTGCGTCAAGCACGACCGATACCGCTGGATGTGGAATTTTCCTGTGCCGCGGGCGAATTGCTGGCGTTGGTGGGACCTTCGGGCAGTGGAAAATCCACCGTCTTGCGGGCCATCGCCGGACTGTTCAAGCCCGATGAAGGTACCGTCACCTGCGATGGGGTGCCGTGGTACGATAGCAAGGAAGGCATCAACATAGCACCCCGGCGGCGGCGTATCGGTTTTGTGTTCCAGAATTTCGGCCTGTTTCCCCATCTTTCGGCGGTGGAAAATGTCATGGAAGGGTTGTTGCACCTGGCGCCGCCCGCCCGTCGCGAGCGGGCCCGGGAATTGTTGAAGCGGGTTCATTTGTCGGGTCTGGATGATCGCAAACCCAGACAGCTGTCCGGCGGTCAGCAGCAACGTGTCGCCGTTGCCCGGGCGTTGGCCCGCGACCCGAAGGTATTGCTGCTTGATGAGCCGTTTTCGGCAGTCGACAAGGCGACCCGGCAACGTCTGTACAAAGAACTGGTAGACCTGCGTCGACAGTTGGACATGCCGGTGATCCTGGTTACCCATGACCTTGATGAGGCGGTTTTGCTGGCGGATCGCCTGTGTATCCTGCATCACGGCAAAAGCCTGCAAAGCGGGCCACCGTTTGATGTCATGGCGCGCCCCATCAGTAGTGCCGTCGCCAGGCTGGTCGAACAAAAAAATATCTTTACCGGAACCGTTGCTGGTCACGATGTGGCGGCAAAACGGACCGTGCTGACCTGGGGCGGGCTGACCCTGCTCGCCGGATACCAACCGGAATTCAAGGTGGGGCAAGAGGTGTCGTGGATGGTTCCCACGGGTGACGTAACCCTGCATGCCATTGACCATCCGCCGCGCGAGGTGCGTGAAAACACCGTTACCGGCACGGTAATTGATGTCACCCGTCTGGGCGATCAGGCCGGCGTTTCCTTGGCCATGGACACGGCATCCCCGTTGCCGCTTTTCTTGTCGCTGCGCATGGCCTATGTAAGACGACATGACCTGAAGGCGGGCGACGGTGTAACGGTGTCGTTGAACCCTTCGGGCGTTCATTTGATGGAATAACGTAAATGCCTGACCCTTATCGCCAATCCGTCCGCGCGGCCTATCTTTCCATCGAGGCGCAAACGGTGCTGCGCCTGGCCGAAGAAACCGGTCTAGACGCGGATGCGCGCCAACGTATCGTTGCTGCGGCGAGTGGATTTGTGCGTGATTTGCGGGGGGGCGGCCAGGTCGGCCTGATGGAAACATTTCTTGCCGAATACGGCCTTTCCAGCATGGAAGGGGTCGCCCTGATGTGTCTGGCCGAAGCGCTGCTTAGGGTGCCTGACGACATTACCATCGATGCCCTGATCCGCGACAAGATCGCACCAGCAGACTGGGCCGGACACGTGGGCAGTTCGGATTCACTTTTGGTGAATGCCTCGACCTGGGCACTGATGTTGACCGGTAAGGTTGTCGGGACCGGGAAAACCGGGGCTTGGGATGTGCGGGAAAATCTTCTTTCCCTGGTGCGCCGGGCGGGCGAACCGGTGATCCGTACCGCCGTTACCCAGGCCATGAAAGTGTTGGGGCACCAGTTCGTGCTGGGCCGTGACATTAACGAAGCCATGAGCCGGGCCCAGGGCATGATCGATCAGGGCTATACCTATTCCTATGACATGCTGGGCGAAGCGGCACGCACGGCGGAAGATGCGCAGCGATATTTCATGTCCTATTCGAAGGCAATCACCGCTATTGCCGCACAATGCACATCGACCCAGGTGTTTGAAAATTCCGGCATATCGGTGAAGCTGTCGGCGCTACACCCGCGCTATGAATTCAGCCATAAAGACAGGGTCATGGAAGAACTGGTGCCGCGTGTTACATCGCTGGCATTGATCGCCAAGAATGCCGGCATGGGGTTCAACATCGATGCCGAAGAAGCCGACCGGTTGGACCTGTCGCTGGATGTTATCGAACGTGTGCTGGCAACGGCAGACCTGAAAGGTTGGGATGGTTTTGGTGTCGTCGTTCAGGCTTATATGGCGCGGGCACCGCATGTTATCGACTGGTTGTACAACCTGGCTGAACGGTTGGACCGGCGGATCATGGTTCGCCTGGTCAAGGGCGCGTACTGGGACAGTGAAATCAAAATAGCCCAGGAAGAAGGTTTTCCAGGGTACCCTGTATTCACCCGCAAGGGGTCGACCGATATTTGTTACATGGCGTGCGCGCGCAGCCTGCTGGCCAAAACCGATCGGATCTATCCACAGTTCGCAACCCACAATGCCCATACCATGGCCGCCGTGCTGGAAATGTCGGGCGATGCCGGGCAATTCGAATTCCAGCGCCTGCATGGCATGGGCGAAGCCCTGCACGGTAACGTTAAACACCAAAGCGGTCACCGCTGCCGGATCTATGCGCCGGTCGGCAATCACCGGGACCTGCTGGCCTATCTGGTGCGCAGGCTACTTGAAAACGGTGCCAATTCATCCTTCGTGAACCAGGTTCTGGATCCGGACATCGCCCCGGAAAAGGTTGTTCGGGATCCCCTTGCCCTGATGGCAAACTGGGCAACGATTGCCAACCCCGGTATTCCCTTGCCCGTCGATCTGTATGGGCAAGCCAGAAAGAATTCCCGTGGTGTCAATCTGGCCGATCCGGTCGTGTTGGCGGCAACCAACGCGGCACGGGGCCGGTTCCGCCTTGCGGCCTGGACAGCCCGTGTCGCCGGAGGCGATGCCACCCAGACCATTCGCAACCCTGCCAACCCGGATGATATAGTCGGTACGGTCATTTCCGCCACCGCGGCAATCGCCGATCAGGCCCTGGACCAAGCCGTGACCGCATCGGCAGCCTGGCAACAGGTGGGGGTTGATGAACGCGCCGCTTGTTTGTTGCGCGTGGCCGACTTGTATGAAGCGCACGCCGATGAATTTTACGCGCTAGCCTGTCGCGAGGCCGGAAAGACCCTGCCCGATGCCATTGGCGAAGTGCGTGAAGCCGTGGACTTTTGCCGCTACTACGCCGGGCAGGCGCAAGATAAACCGGGGCGGTCTGCCCGCGGTGTGTTCGTTTGTATTTCACCGTGGAATTTTCCGCTGGCTATTTTCACGGGCCAGATTGTCGCAGCCCTGGTGACCGGCAACGCGGTGATTGCCAAGCCTGCAGAACAAACACCCCTGATCGCGGCCCGTGCCGTAGACCTTATGCATCAGGCGGGAATTCCAAAAGATGTTTTGCATCTGTTGCCCGGCGATGGTGCCGTGGTGGGGGCGGAGCTGGTCGCTGATGGGCGGGTCGATGGTATCTGTTTCACAGGTTCCACGGAAACCGCAGCCGTCATTAACCAGGCCATGGCGGAAAGCGGTAATCCGAGCGCGCCGTTGATCGCCGAAACCGGCGGCCTGAACGCGATGATTGTCGATTCAACGGCCCTGCCTGAACAGGCGGTCGATGACATCGTCGCCTCGGCTTTCCAAAGTGCGGGGCAACGGTGTTCGGCGTTGCGGGTTCTTTTTGTGCAAGAAGATGTCGCCGGTAGTGTGCTCCATATGCTTAAAGGTGCCATGGCGGAACTGGAAATTGGCGACCCCTGGAATGTGTCGTGCGATGTTGGTCCGGTTATCGATGCCGACGCCAAAGCCCAGATCACCGCCCATTGCGACAGGCTCGAGACCGAAGGACGGCTGATCGCCAGACTGTCGGTGCCGGAAAAAGTGTCGGGGGGTACGTTCGTCGCCCCGGCCGCCTATCGTCTGGATTCCCTGAACGATTTAAAGCGGGAAATATTTGGTCCGGTGCTGCACGTGATCACCTATCCTGCCGGGGGCGTCAAACAGGTGATCGATCAGATCAACGCCAGCGGTTATGGCCTGACGCTTGGCCTGCATACCCGGCTTGACCACCGGGCCCAGGAAGTCGCTGGTCTGGCCCGGGTCGGCAACTGTTATATCAACCGCAACCAGATCGGTGCGGTGGTCGGGGTTCAACCCTTCGGCGGCGAAGGGTTGTCGGGAACCGGCCCCAAGGCGGGGGGACCGCATTATCTGGATCGTTTCACAGCCGCCGCCGACACCCAGGCCACGCCCGATGGCGCGCCCTGCGATGAAAAGGAACTTGTTTCGGCTCTTGAAAAAATGTCCAGGGTCGCAATTGGTGAACGCGATTCGGTGAATTTGCCGGGACCGACAGGTGAAAACAATATTCTAAGCCTGCACGGGCGCGGTGTTGTCCTGTGCCTGGGGTGTCCTGACCTTGCAAAACGGGCATTGGATGCGGGCAATGCCGTGGTGTTTTGCGGGGACAAGGGGCAAATGGGGCCAGAACATTCTGCCCTGCTTTGCATCACCGGTATGCCCCGCCCTGACCGCTTGCGCGACCTGGCCGGTATCGCCGCCGTCGCCGCCGCTGGTTCGGTGGATTATCTTCGCACCATTCGGATCGCCCTGGCGGCCAGAACGGGGGCGATCGTGCCGCTGGTTACGAATGTTGCCGATACCACGATGTTCGTTACCGAACGAACGCTCAGCATCAATACCACGGCATCGGGCGGCAATGCCGCCTTGTTGGCCAGTGCGGGCGAGGAAATTTAAAAAAAACCCCTACGGACTGACCCATGGATTACATCCGCAGACATTGGCACGGCAATCAGTCCCTGATGTGGACCTTCTGGGTCAATGTGGTCATCTTGCGGGGTATTATCCTTTACGTCGAACGCGTCACCCACCCGCCCTTTGTCGAACAATCAAGCACGGCAATTGCGCTGACGGCGCTGTATTTTGTGGTCTTTCAGTTGATCGTTTTTACCTGGCAGGCCCGTGGCCTGATCAAGGCGTGCGATAGATACCTGAAGGCGCTGGGGTCCTACATGACCGTATTGTCGGCCCAATTGGGGTTGGGCATCTGCCTGATCGTTACCGTCATCTACGTGGCCGGGGCGGTGCAATCGTTGTTTGCCGACCCCGAAGCCATGCAGGTCAATCAGCGCCTTAAAAATCGATCCCCGCTTTCAGATTATACCTTAAGGGTCAGCACCGACGGCACGCGCCTGTACCTGAATGGGGATTTAAGGATCGGGATCACCGAACAGCTAGCCCTTGTATTGGGGCAACACACCGGCATTTCGACGATCGTCCTTACAAGCAACGGCGGTCGCGTTGTCGAAGGCCGGGGATTGGCCCGCCTGATCGGTGAACAGGGCTTGGATACGCATGTATCCCACATCTGTAAATCGGCATGCGCCACGGCGTATATTGGCGGCGTCACCAGAACCCTGGCCCCACAGGGAAAACTGGGCTTCCATCAATTCAGTCTGGATGCGGTTTATCCCAGCCTTTATGTTAGTGCCGAAGAAGAACAGAATATTGATCTGGCGTTTTATGCCGGGCAGAAAATAGACTCTGGCTTCCTTGAAAAGGTATTCCAGACATCGTCTGGGGAAATGTGGTTTCCTGACACCCGGGAGCTTCTCGCGGCCGGGGTTGTCCATAAAATTGAGGACTGAATGAAGACACACAATATCGCTGCCATTCCCGGCGACGGCATCGGGCTCGAAGTGATCGACGCGGGTATTCAGGTGCTGCGTGCATTGGCCGAACGGCAGGGTACATTTGCAGTCGACGTGCAAAGTTTCCCCTGGGGGGCGGACTATTACCTGGAACACGGACAGATGATGCCGGACGACGGGTTACAGGCCTTACGCGCCTTTGACGCCATTTATTTTGGATCCGCCGGGGATCCCCGCATTCCTGATCACATTACGCTGTGGCAATTGCGCCTGAATATTTGCCAGGGGTTCGATCAGTACGCCAATGTGCGCCCCAGCCGGGTGTTGCCGGGCCTTACGTCGCCGCTTGCGGGCATTGGACCCGGCGATTTTGACTGGGTGATCGTTCGGGAAAATTCCGAAGGTGAATACGCCGGTGTCGGCGGACGCGCCCATCAGGGGCATGTCGGTGATGTGGGCATGGATGTATCGGTGTTCACCCGCACCGGGGTCGAACGCATCCATCGGTTCGCATTTGACCTGGCGATGACGCGCCCGGCCCGGCACCTGACCATGGTGACAAAATCCAACGCCCAGCGTCATGGCATGGTGATGTGGGATGAAATATTTGACGCGGTCAAAGCCGATTACCCGGACGTTCAAACCGACAAAATGCTGGTCGATGCCATGACCACGCGCATGGTCGGCGATCCGGGATCGCTGGATGTTATTGTCGCGACGAATTTGCACGCCGATATCCTGTCTGACCTGGCCGCCGCCCTGTCGGGCAGTATGGGCATTGCGCCGACGGCCAATTTGCAGCCCGAAGGAACCTATCCCTCCATGTTCGAACCGATCCACGGGTCGGCCTTCGATATCATGGGGCAGGGTATCGCCAATCCCATCGGTGCGTTCTGGTCGGCGGCCCTGATGCTGGATCATTTGGGTGAAGGGGCTGCGGCTGAAACATTGATGATCGCCATCGAACGGGTGACGGCGGCACAAAAAACCCTGCCACGGGATCTGGGCGGCACGGCAACCACGGCAGAGGTTACGGCGGCTGTGATCCGGGCCCTTGGCGGTGCCAACGATTGAAAAAAGAGTTCTAGAAGCAGCCCATGCGCAGGGCGTCCATCTGCACGGCCATGACCATGTATGTGCCAAGAATATGGTCAAGCGCGACCTGTCCGGCGGCATAGGCCGCAGGGGCGGCGATGACGGCGGCAAATGCCGTTAGCAGTGTCAGTATCGTGGTCGTCTTGTTCATCGGCCCTATCATAGAGGTTCTTCTTGCGTAGCGGAAAGAAGAAATGTAAGGCCATAGGACACCAACAGGAGACACTGCCATGACCGTTCGCACAGGCCGCGAATTCCTTGCCATTCCAGGACCAACCAACGTACCCGAAGATGTCTTATCCGCCATGCATCGTCCGGCGGTGGATATCTATGCCCCCGAATTGCAGGTCGTCACCATGAGCTGCCTGGAAGATTTGCGCGAGATTTTCAAGACCACGGGCCGCACCTACATTTATGCGGCCAATGGCCATGGCGCATGGGAAGCGGCGTTGACCAATGTGCTGAGCAAGGGCGACGACATACTTGTCCTGGAAAGCGGTCGCTTCGCCATGGGGTGGGGCGAAATGGCCGGGGTCATGGGCGTTAAGGTGGAAGTCCTGCCCGGCGACTGGCGCCGTGCCGTCGACCCGGCTGCGCTGGAACAACGCCTGCGGGATGACGTAAATGGTGACATCAAGGCAGTGCTGGTGGTTCAGGTCGATACGGCGTCGGGTGTGGTTAACGATATTGTTGCCATTCGCAAGGCCATGGACAATGCCGGTCACGGCGCATTGCTGATGGTAGATGCCATCGCTTCATTGGGAACCATGCCGTTTGAAATGGATGCCTGGGGCATCGATGTCGCCATCACGGGATCGCAAAAGGGCCTGATGATGACGCCGGGGTTAAGCTTTGTTGCCGCCAATGACAAGGCCCGCGCACGGCATGAAAACGCCGACCTGCGCACCCACTATTGGGACTGGACCGCCAGGGAAGGCAAAGAGCACTACAACAAGTACTGCGGCACACCGCCCGAACACATGTTGTTTGGCCTGCGCAAGGCGTTCGACATGTTGCTGGATGAAGGACTGGACGCCGTCACCCTGCGCCATCGCCTGTTGGCCGAAGCGGTTCGTGCTGCTGTTGGTGTCTGGGCCCAGGGCGGAGTGCTTGATTTCAATATCGCGGCCCCTGATCAGCGATCCAATTCGGTGACGACGGTGCTGATGAACGGCGGCTATGAGCCGGCGCCACTGCTGAACTTCTGCAAGGAACAGTGCGGCGTCGTGTTAGGCATCGGTATTGGTGCATTGGGCGGCAAGGCGTTTCGCATCGCCCACATGGGGTATGTCAACGCACCGATGATCCTGGGCACACTTGGCGTCATCGAAACGGCTCTGCAAGCGCTGCAAATTCCCCACGGCAAGGGTGGTGTGCAAGCCGCCATCGATAGCCTGGGGCCGTCGCTTAAAACCTGACTTCAGGTGGCCTTGTTGCGATAGACCGTAAAGCCGAAGGTCAACATCGAAAGTGCGGTCAACATTTCAGGCGGGCGACAGGACATGGATGACCCGGCCCGCCATCAGGTCTTTTACCTTTTCGGCGTAGGCGGCCATGTGGGGTGCCTTGCTGTGCGTTTTTAAGTGCGCCAGGCTTTGCCATTTTTCAACGACGACGAAGGTGTCGGGCCCGAACGGTGTCTGGAAGCTGCCGACACCTTCGGTGTCGATGGTCGCCCCGTATTCGATGCAGCCGTCTTCGGCATGCACGTTGGGTACATTTTCATTGAACGCGGCCAACGCCTCGTCACGTTTTCCGGGTTTGGTGGTCAGCACTGCCATGACATGAACGATAGACATTGATGGGCTCCGTTTTTGATGGTCCGATTTCGATCCATATTTTGATATCACAAAATTTCCCGACATGAACAGTCGGATATTTGGCGGGCGTGAATATCCGTTGCTTTGCCTGCCAGATACCGCGAAATTGTTTCCCTTGATCGCGCCGCGAAAAATAGCCGGAGATTCCGAAGATGACAAAACGATGGAGCAAACGACCACAGAATGCCAACTGGGGAGATTTCGGTGCAGACGATGAACTGGGCCGGGTCAATCTCCTGACCCCTGAAAAGGTTCTGCAAGGTGTTGGTGAAGTCCGTGCCGGCCTTTCGTTTTGTCTTAGCCTGCCGCTGGAACTGCCGGGGGGCAATGGGCTTAACCCCAATCGCTATCCGCCGATCCTGGAGGCGACGGTCAGTCAGGTCGATGGCAAACCACGGTATCTGTATCCGCTTGAATTCAACGACGGGCGTTTCACCGATGTGGTCTGCGACGACAAGGTTTCCCTGACGTGCCAGTATTCGACCCAGTGGGATGCGCTGTGTCATATGGGCGGGCAGTTTGATGCCACCGGCGATGGCGTGGCCGATTACCGGTTTTATAACGGCTATCAGGGCGGCACGGACATTATCGGCCCGGTCGATCACCATCTGGACGGCACCATGACCGATCGCAGCGAACCCATGGGGGCGCGTAAGCTGGGCATTGAAAACCTGGCCAAAAAAGGCATGCAGGGGCGCGGCGTTATGGTCGACCTGTTTCGTCATCATGGCAACGAACGGGTCTTCGTGGGCTATGATTTACTGATGGCCGCCATGGAAAGTTCCGGGGCCGAAATTGAACCCGGCGACATGTTGGTCCTGTATACCGGGTTCGCCGATCATATCGTCGATGCCCAAGGAAACCCGGATGAAGATATGTTGCACAACAGTTGTGCCGTGCTTGATGGCCGCGATGAAAAGCTGCAACAGTGGATCATCGACAGTGGCCTTGCCGTTATTTGTGCCGACAACTATGCCGTCGAAGGACTGCCCGCCCGACCCGGCCCCGGCGAAACCTTCGCTGGCTTGCCACTGCACGAGCTTTGCCTGTTCAAGTTGGGCATCAACCTGGGCGAACTTTGGTACCTGCGTGACCTGGCGAACTGGCTGCACGAAAACGACCGCACCCGCTTCTTGCTCACGGCACCACCGCTTCGGCTGACCGGTGCCGTTGGCTCACCGGTGACCCCCATCGCTACAGTATAGATTACATCTGCGCGCCGATCTGCCAGGGGACAAATTCTGAATCACCGAAGCCCAACTCCTCGGATTTGGTTTTTTCGCCCGATGCTACCGCCAACATCTTGTTGAAGATCCGCTCGCCGACCTGTTCCAGCGTTTCGGTGCCATCGACAATGGTGCCGCAATTGATATCCATGTCCTCGTTCATGTGGTCGTACATGGGGGTGTTGGTGGCCAACTTCAGGGATGGCACCGGTTTGTTGCCATAGACGGATCCACGGCCTGTGGTGAAAGCCACCATGTTGCAGCCCGAGGCGACTTCGCCGGTGATCGAACAGGGGTCGTAGCCGGGGCTGTCCATGAAGGCGAAGCCCTTGGTGGTGATGGGTTCGGCGTATTTATAAACCCCGACCAGATTGGTCGAGCCGCCCTTGGCGACGGCTCCCAGGGATTTTTCCAGAATCGTCGTCAGGCCACCGGCCTTGTTGCCGGGCGTCGGGTTGTTGTTCATGTTGCCACCGTTCTTGGCCGCATAATCTTCCCACCAGTGAATACGTTCGATCAGCTTTTCGCCGACCTCGCGGGATTGTGCACGGCGCGTAAGCAAGTGTTCTGCACCATAGATTTCGGGCGTTTCGGCAACCACGCCAGAACCGCCATTGCGTACCAGATGATCTACGGCGACGCCCAGTGCCGGGTTTGCGGTGATCCCGGAATAACCATCCGACCCGCCGCACTGCAACGCGACGGTCAATTCCGATGCGGGCACGGTTTCACGCTTCATGGCGTTGGCGCGCGGTAAAATACCTTCGAACCAGGCCACGGCTTCTTCCACGGTTTTTCGGGTGCCGCCTTCCTTCTGGATGGTCGTGTAGTGGAAGGTTTCTTCCGATGGCTTGCCCATAATATCCAGCATCAGGGGAATCTGGTTGGCTTCACAGCCCAGACCCAGCATCAGGACCGATGCAAAATTGGCGTGCCGGGCGTGGCCCCAAATGGTCCGCTGCAACATGCGAAAGCCTTCATCGTCGGACGCCGTGCAACAGCCCGCCCCGTGCACGATGGGGACGATGCCGTCCACATTGGGATAATCGTCCAGGATGCCGCGCTTTTCCACTTCGCGGGCAATGTGCCGGGCCACCGTGGCCGAACAATTCACCGACGTGACGATGCCGATATAGTTGCGAGTGCCGACCTGCCCGTCCTCGCGGCGATAGCCTTGGAATGTGGCGCGCTCATTTGCGGGCACCATGGCGGTTTCGCTTGCCGCCTCGCCATAGGCATAGTCCCGTTCGAAATCTCCCATGGACAGGTTGTGAACGTGAACGTGGTCGCCCGGTGCGATATCGCTTGATGCGAACCCGATGATTTGTCCGTATTTGACGACCGGTTGACCCGATTGTATCGGTGCGACCGCCAGCTTGTGACTGCGGGGAATATCCTGCCGCGCGATGATGGATGCCGGTTCGACGGTGTTTCCTGCCGCGATATCGGCGACGGCGACGGCGACATTGTCTTTGTCGCTTAGCAAAATGGATGTTTTGGATGTCATGGGGGCCTGCCTTTGGGTTCCTTAAGCGCGTTTGGGTTCGCTGGCGAAGGGGCTAAGCCCCAGCCAAACCTGCATTTTCTTTGCCAGTGCGGTGTCACCTTCCAGCGTCAGATTCTGGTCATTCTGTTCGGATTTTACAGTCGACAGGCCCATCCAGATAGAGGTCATTGGCCGAAGCCTGGTCGTGACATAAAGATCGACCTCAAAACCGGGATTGACCGAACATAGATCGACATCCCCCGTAGGCTCGACGATAAGCCACCAGTTTTTCTGTGCGGAGGGCAGGTCTGTATACAGGAATTCGACGACGCTGCGGTGCTGCGGCATGGGCGTGGTGTTCAAATTGCGCCGCATATCCCACATCAAAAGCGAGGGATCCAGGTTATCCAGCGTCAGATCCGAATCGACCCATCGCTGGCCCCAGATGCCAATGGTTTCAATGACCGATCGCAGATCTTTACCGGCCTCGCTCAGGTGGTATTCATGGATGCCCCGTTCGCTTTGGGATTCAACACGGTTGATTATCCCGGCGGTTTCCAGTTCTTTTAACCGTTGTGACAACAACGCCGGGGACATGCGCGGCACGCCGCGCCGTAAATCATTGAAACGGGTTGATCCGGCGATAAGTTCGCGCAAAAGGACGATCGTCCAGCGTGTACACAACACTTCGGCGGCCATGGCTACGGGGCAAAATTGTTTATATCCAGCTTGCATTCCATCGATTCTCCATTTTTCGCCTGAACGGGAACTGTAAGGTACGACATCACCATTAACGGCACCAGAGCGATTCAGTTTCTGAACTAGATGAAAGTTCCAATAAACGATTAAAGTGATTGTGAACAAAATTAAAACAGCATCGATACTAATCAAGGAGAGTTTGACTATGTCTGAGACTTTGTATGAACGGCTTGGCGGCACTGAGGGAATTCAACGGATTTCCAATGTCCTGGTGGACCTTCACGCGACAAATCCACAAACAGCCCGCCGGTTTGACCAGGTTGACCTGGCACAGGCAAAGAAAGCGGCCAGCGAATTTTTCATCACCGGATCAGGCGGCCCGAATGTCTATACGGGCAAGGACATGGTTGGCGTTCACAAGGGTATGAATATCAGCAATGAAGAGCTCATGGCCGTACTCGATGATGCGATGGAGGCCCTGGATAGAAACGGCGTGGGGCAACGCGAAAAGGAAGAGGTTCTGTTTATTCTGTTCAGCCTGAAAGACCAGGTGGTGAAGCAATAGTCTGGATTTCTATTTGCCGACGTCCCGGGGGAGCGCGGCTTGAAAGCTCTTCCCCGGAGCGCGGGGCGTGCTAGGATCCTTGATTAATCAAGGATCCTGGACATCGCCATGACAACAGACAATATTCTGCCCGGCAGTTTTACTTTACGCACCATAGAAACCAACGGAATTTCGTTGCGCGCCGCCGTTGAAGGCGAGGGCCCTTTGGTGATCATGGTCCATGGCTGGCCGGAACTGTGGTACACGTGGCGACACCAGATCAAGCCAATCGCAAGGGCCGGATACCGGGTCGTGGTGCCCGACATGCGGGGCTATGGCGGCAGCGACAAACCGGCAGATGTTACCGCCTACGACATGGCCAGCCTGATGGCGGATGTGGTTGGCATTATCGATGCTTTTGATGAACAGACGGCGATCCTGATCGGTCATGACTGGGGCGCGCCCATTTGCTGGAACACCGCCACCCTGCATGGCGAACGTGTATCGGCAGTGGTAGGCTTAAGTGTTCCTCACAGTCGGCGCGGCAAGGGCGCGGTGATCGATTTGTGGCGGCAAATTTATCAGGACAAGTTCTTTTATCAGAACTATTTCCAGGCCGAAGGCGTTGCCGAGGCCGAGCTTGAGGCCGATGTCAGGGCCTCGCTTCGCAAAATTTATTACGGACTTTCTGGAAATTCACCGACGTTGGATAACTGGCTGCAACGACCGCCCGGTGGCGGGCTTTTGCAAGGGCTCGTTGATCCCGATCCATTTCCCGATTGGATGTCGATCGATGAGCTGGATTATTTCGTGGAAAATTTCGAGGCCGGTGGATTTCGTGGCCCCCTCAACCGTTATCGCAATCAGAACCGCGATTACGACACGTTGCCCATGATGGGTGCCCAGCCGGTCGCCCAACCCGCCTGTTTCATCGCCGGAGCCAAGGATGTCGTGCGGGCTTTTGTGCCTGGCCACGATACCTATAAAAACGCCGCCATTAATTGCAGCGACTTAAGGGGCAATCTGGTGATTGACGGCGTCGGCCACTGGGTCGGAGAGGAAGCGCCGGACCGGGTCAATGCGGCGTTGCTTGAATTTCTGGGCTCGCTCGCCTAAGCCCGCCTACAGTTCATCCTTGGCTTTGGCGATGGTCTGGGCCAGGCCTTCGCCGGGGGCTTCTTTCGGCTTGTGGGCGTCGAGATAATATTCAAACATCGAAACAAAGCTTTCCACGACCTGATTCGGGTCTTTCGGTGTTTGTTCGCTGCGGAAAAAGGCGTAGGCGGAAAAGTTCGCTGCCGCATGGCGCAGGCCTTCGGCGATGTCCTCAACAGGATGGTCCTGCTGCAGGTTGGTATTGGCCAGGTTGATGATCTCGTTGGCGAGGGTCATGCTAAGGGTTTGTTGTTTGTTGTCGGATGTCATGGTCTGGCCCTGGGTGGTTTGAAGAAAAGAATCGGTTGGAAATTAATCGTTGTCTGCCGAGGAGGGGGCATCTGCTTCGTCGCCTGACACTTTCGACGATCCGGCTTTGGCGTCCTTGGCCTCTTTTTTTGCGGCTTTCCGCAGGGCCTTTTTTTCGGCCTGCTGACGTTCCCGCTCTCTGCGTTCAAAATCGTAATTGGGTTTTTTTGCCATCTTTATCCTTTCTGGCGGGCTCTGGAATTCGCCCATTGCTGGGTAAACAGGCCGTTAACGAAAGAAAGGCCCGCGCGAGCGGGCCTTTCTCGTAAGCTCGTGCTCGTCGAAATTATTCGACGATCGACAGGTTCTCGGCGGAAGATTTGCCGTTCTGTCCGGGCTGAAGTTCATAAGAAACTTTCTGCCCTTCGTTGAGCGTGCTCAAACCGGCGCGCTCGACGGCCGAAATGTGAACAAATGCGTCATTAGAACCGTCTTCGGGTTCGATGAAGCCAAAACCCTTGGTGGGGTTAAACCATTTTACAGTACCAGTAGCCATAGTCTTTAGTCCTCGTAACAGGAGAGTTGATTACACGCCTCATAATATCAGGTGGCGCGGTCGATATAACGCTCACATTGTTAGGGAATAACTAAACTAATCAGCGAACCGGTTATTTAGATAAGGCAAAACAAATGCAACACGTATCGGCCATATGTACCGGAAACAGCGCAAAAGTCAATGATCCTAATGACCTGATTTAATCCAGTCTTGTAGGTGCCGTCGGTTGTGTAACCGGGTAGGTATGCATCTGGCGAATTATAGAATGGGTCGCGACGGTATGACGCCTGTCTGCTGTAAATAGATGGATTCAGGGATGACATCTTGTTTTTTGGTTTCCCGCCCCGGAAGCGTCGGTTATCATCGCGCCCGAAATCTAGGGTCAGGCTGGAAATTACCCGTTCGGATAAATCCGGCGTTTTTCATACACAAAAACATCCCCCCTTAAAAATTGAACAATAACGCCCACGAAGGCGATAATGACGGAGAGGTTAATGACAATATTCAAGAAAATGGCACTGGCAGGCGTGATTGCCGTTACTGCGAGCAGCGTCGCGCACGCTGAAACCCGGGTGACATTCAAATCGGCAAAAACAACGTCCTCTTATTACCAGATGGCCGTACAGATTTCCGAAGCCATCAAGTCGGGCAGCAAGGGTGATGTTATTGTCACCGTTGAAGAAAGCCAGGGTTCGGTGCAAAACGTGCTGGGTGCTGCGACCCGCGCCGGTAATTATGTGTTCACCACACCACCGGTGCTGGTCAAGCTGGCCGTGGCGGGCAAGGCGATGTTCAAGAACAAGGCCAATCCCAAGTTTGGCGACATCCGTGCCCTGTTCCCGATCCCGTCCCTGACCATGCACTTTGTCGTGCGCACAGACGCGGGTATCAATAACTTCGCAGGCCTTGAAGGCAAGACCATTTTGCTTGGCAAAGGCAGCTTTGGCGCCAAGGAAGGCGCCAAGTACCTGAAGCTGTTCGGTCTTGAAGGCAAGGTTACATTGGCCAATGTCGAACTTTCCAACGCCGTACCGGCGCTCAAGAACGGCCAGATCGATGGTTTTGTGACCGCTGGTTCCTATCCGGCACCCAATGTTATTGAAGCCGCCGCCGGAACGGGCGTTAAGGTTTTAAGCCTGTCTGATGATCAGATTGCCAAAACCAAGCGGACACGCCTGACCATCCCTGTTGGCACCTATGCGGGTCAGGACGGCGACATTACGACTACGTCCCTGCCGGTTGTTGCCTACACCACGACCAATATGGACGATGCCACCGCCTATCAACTGACCAAGACCTATTGGGACCAGAAGGGTGCCATGGGCAAAGGGGCAGCCTGGTGGAATGGTGTAACCTTCGACATGCTGAAAAACGTCACCGGACCGATCCACCCCGGTGCCTTGAAGTATTATGCCGAAATGGGAGCACCGCTGGCCGCGCATCACAAGTGAGCCACGTGCGAACAAGCGATACCATTGACCCGGGCACCCAGTGTCCGGGTCTTCGTCTTTAATCAGGGCGTATCTGTCATGTCTGTACCGGCGCGCGTGGCCTGGGCGGCCCTTGGGGGGCTGTCCATCGGCTTTCATCTTTGGCTTGTTTTTTCCGGCCTGATTCCCAATCTGGTCAGCCGCCCCCTGCACATGGCCTTGGCATTGCCGTGGGCGTTGATCTTTCTGGCGCAGGGAAAAGCCGCCCGCAACAGCGGCGTGGTCTTGACCTTTTTGGGGGGCATGGCAACGCTGTGGATCGCGTTCAACGCCGACCGCCTGGGTGATCAGTACGGTTATCTCGAAGGCCCCCTGCAAACCGGTATCGCGATCACATTGTTAGGGGTTGTGCTGGAAATGGCCCGCCGAACCATTGGCTGGCCTTTGCCCATGGTAGCGGCACTGGCGTTGCTGTATGGGCTTTTGGGGCAGTATATCCCCGGAGAATTCGGCCACCCCGGTACGCCGCTTGCCAGTTTCCTGGGCACCATGACCATTGCCGAAGGCGGGATATGGGGCAAGCTGACTGGCGTATCGGTCAGTATTGTCGCCATTTTCGTTATCTTCGGTGCGGTCCTCAATGCGGGCGAAGCGGGGCAGGGGTTCATGAATGTGGCCGCCGCTGCCGCCGGGCGATTGCGCGGCGGGGCGGCAAAGGTATCGGTGATTTCCTCGGCCCTGTTTGGTTCGATCTCGGGGTCAGCATCGGCCAATGTGGCCTCGACCGGGGCGATTACCTTGCCCGCCATGACCCGCATCGGTTATCCGCGCGCGTTGGCGGGGGCGGTCGAAGCCGTCGCGTCTTCGGGGGGCCAGATCATGCCGCCGCTGATGGGGGCCGGTGCCTTCGTTATGGTGGAACTGACCGGGGTGCCCTACAGCGAAATCATGGCCGCCGCCCTGTTGCCGGCGATCCTTTTCTTCTGGGCCGTTTGGGTCGGCATCGACGCGTTCTCGTTGCGCTATCAATTGAAAGGCCTGCCCGCCGATCAACAGCCTGCCTTGCGGGCGGTGGTCGTAACCTCGGCCTTTTTCCTGGTGCCGTTTTCGGTGTTGCTGTTGGGCATGTTCGCCGGTGGTTACACGCCGCAGTATGCGGCCTGCATGGCGATCATCGCCGGGGCATTGTTGCTGTTTTTCGATGGTAAGTTAACCCTGGATCTGCGGCGCACGGTCAGCCGGATCGAAAACGTCTGCCTGACCTCGGGGCGGCAAATTTCCATGATTGCCTCGATCATCCTGTGTGCGTCCATTGTGATTGGCGTGCTGTCAATCACCGGGCTGGGGGTCAAGATCACCTCGCTGATTTTGTCGGGTTCCGGCGGCATGCTGTGGCCGGCTATTTTGCTGACGGCGGTTGCCTGCCTGATCCTGGGTATGGAAGTGCCAACCACGGCGGCCTATGTGATCTGTGTTTCCGTGGCCGGACCGGCGCTGATCTCGCTGGGGTTGGAGCCCCTGCAGGCCCACTTGTTCGTTTTTTGGTTCGCGCTGTTGTCGACCATCACCCCGCCGGTATGCGGGGCGGTATTCATCGCGGCGGGCATGGTCGAGGAAAACTGGCTGAAAGTCGCCCTGGTCGCCATGGCACTTGGCATCGGGCTTTATCTTATTCCCTTGGGCATGATTGCCACACCATCGCTGATCCATCTGTCCACCACGCCGCTTCTGGCGTTACTGGCGATGGCCAAACTTGCCGCCGCCCTTGCCGCCATTTCCTTTGGTGTCATCGCACCAAAACCCGTACCGCTGCGCCTTGGTCTGGTTGCTGTCGGGGGCGTGCTGTTGTTCGCACCGTTGCCGGTTTAGGCGTTCAAATACCCAGCATGGTCTGGTGTTTGATTTCCTTGAGCACCAGGCTGGTGCGCACGTTGGCGATGCCGGGCAGGCGAAACAGGACATCATCCAGAAAGGCGTTATAGGCATCCAGGTCCTTGCAGCGCACACGAAGGTAATAGTCGGCCTCGCCGGTTGTCGCGAAACAATCGAGCACTTCCGGGCGACGCCCGACCTCGGTGATGAAGGATTCAACGTAACTGGATTCGTGCCGGGCCAGGTGAATATAGATCACCGCATGAAAACCCAGTCCTGCTTTTGAAGCATCCACAAGGGCCGTATAGCGGGCGACGATTCCGGCCGTTTCAAGCGCGCGGACCCGTCGCCAACAGGCGGAAACGGACATTCCGGCCTTTTCCGCCAAGTCCTGGTTGGAGATGCGGCCGTCTTCTTGCAGGGCCCGCAGGATGCGGCGGTCTTGTTCCTCAATTTCCACTGTAACCTCTACTTTCGGATAAATTATCCATTATTGTAGGCATAATAGAAATTTAATTCAATTTCCTTGCTCTGTTCGGTAAATCAAGAAAATCCGTTCAAGGCTGCGGTGATACGATTGGGGGCAGGGAGTGCCGCAGATGAATGTTATTCAAAACAACCCGGAACCGTATCAACTGGAAGACCGGTATCGCCGATCGACCGGGCGTGTCTTCATGAGCGGTACGCAGGCGCTGGTGCGTATTCTGTTTGACCAGTCCCGGCGGGACCGCGAGGCTGGCTTCGATACGGCGGGTTTTGTTTCAGGCTACCGTGGTTCGCCGTTGGGCGGCGTCGATCTGGAACTGTGGCGGGCGGCCAAACGGCTTGACGATGCGGCCATTGAATTCCTGCCCGCCGTCAACGAAGAACTGGCCGCTACGGCGGTGCTTGGCACCCAGCAAGTGGAAATCAACCCAGGCCGAACGGTCGATGGTGTCTTTGCCATGTGGTACGGCAAGGGGCCGGGGGTGGATCGTTCCGGTGACGCCCTGAAACATGGCAATGCCTATGGCTCATCCCCCCATGGCGGGGTGTTGGTTGTTGCCGGGGATGATCATGGTTGCGTGTCATCCTCCATGCCGCATCAGTCAGATGCAGCGTTCCTGGCGTGGTTCATGCCGGTTCTTAATCCCGCCAGCGTTGCCGAATATTTGGCTTTTGGTGAATATGGCTACGCGCTGTCGCGTTTTTCCGGCACCTGGGTCGGTTTCAAGGCGATTTCCGAAACGGTGGAATCGGTTTCATCGTTTGATCTGCCACCGGACCGGAAGTTTATATCACCCGATTTCGAAATGCCGCCGGGCGGCCTGCACTACCGGTGGCCGGACCTGCCCGGGCCGCATATCGAAGACCGTATGGAAGCCAAGAAAAATGCCGTGCTGGCTTTTGCCGAAGCCAACCCCATTGATCGTCATATATATCAAATAGATGATGCCGCGTTCGGCATCGTGACCACCGGCAAGGGCTACCTCGACCTGATGGAAGCCCTGCGCCTGCTGGGCATCGACGAGGACCGTTGCCGCGGGCTTGGTATCGATATTTACAAGGTCGGCATGGTCTGGCCGCTGGCCCACCGCGATGCCCTGGATTTTGTGCGGGGCAAGCGCGAAGTCCTGGTGGTCGAGGAAAAACGCGGCATCATCGAAAGCCAGTTCAAGGAATATTTTTACGACTGGCCCGGCGCCAAGCCCGACCGCATGGTTGGCAAACGGGATGAACACGGTGCCCGGTTGGTGCCCTGGACCGGCGAGCTTTCCCCCCGCATGCTGGTGCCGATCATCGCCAAGCGACTGGATGGCGTATTCCCGGGCGAGGATTTCCTGTCCCGTGCCGCCACAGTGTGCGAACAGCCCGCCATATCCATTTCCGTCGATGGCGCGAACCGCACGCCCTATTTTTGTTCAGGCTGCCCGCATAATACCTCGACCCGTGTCCCTGAAGGATCAAAAGCCTTGGCCGGTGTCGGGTGTCATGTCATGGCAAGCTGGATGGACCGGGATACAAGTCTGTTGATCCAGATGGGGGGCGAAGGTGTCAATTGGGTCGGCTCGTCGCGGTTCACCGGAAACGATCATGTGTTTCAAAACCTGGGCGACGGAACCTGGTATCATTCCGGGTCCATGGCGATCCGGCAGGCGATCGCCGCAAAAACAAACATAACCTACAAGATCCTGTACAACGATGCCGTCGCCATGACCGGCGGTCAGCCAGTCGACGGTCCGGTCAGCGTACACGCCATCGCCCACATGGTGCATGCCGAAGGGGTTAAGCGCATCGCCCTGGTGTCCGATGATCCCAACAAATTTTTGGCCCGCGACTTGCCGCCGGGCATAAGCATTGATCATCGCCGCGACCTGGATACGGTCCAGCGGGACCTGCGCCGCGTGCCGGGCGTGTCGGTGCTGATTTACGAGCAGACCTGTGCCACGGAAAAACGCCGCCGTCGTAAACGCGGCACGCTGGAAGATCCCAAACGTGTCGTCGTCATTAACGAACTGGTGTGCGAAGGGTGCGGCGATTGCAGTGTCGAATCGAATTGCCTGAGTATCGAACCTGTCGAGACGGAATTCGGTCCGAAGCGGCGCATCAATCAGGCATCGTGCAACAAGGATTTTTCCTGTCTGAACGGGTTTTGCCCCAGTTTCGTCACCCTTGAAGGCGCTGTACGCAAAAAGAAAACCGCTCGCGACTTTAATGTAGACGCCCTGTTGGCTGATCTTGCGCCCCCCGTTCTTCCCGCGCTTGACGAGGCCTATGACCTGCTGATCACCGGCGTTGGTGGCACCGGTGTCATCACCGTCGGCGCCTTGATCACCATGGCGGCGCATTTGGATGGCAACGGCGCCAGCGTGCTTGATTTTACGGGCTTTGCGCAAAAATTCGGACCCGTGCTGAGCTATGTGCGCCTGGCCCGCGATCCTGCCGCCATCCATCAGGTGCGCGTCGATCATCAGGCCGCCGATGCCCTGATCGGTTGTGACATTGTCGCCTCGTGTATGCCCAAGGCCACGGACTGCTATCGGCCCGGCATGAAAGCGGTGGTTAATCTGGCGAAAATGCCCAGCGGGGACATCGTGCGCTTTCGCGATATCAGCCTTGAAGTGGATGCCCGGCTTGCGGCGATCGGTTCGGCGGTGGGCGCACACAACGTCACGGCGATGGATGCCAACCGTATGGCAGACCGGCTGTTGGGCGATCCGGTGTTCGCAAATGTGATCTTGCTGGGTTACGCCTGGCAAAGAGGCATGGTGCCGGTTTCCTTAGGCGCCCTGTGCCGGGCGATTGATCTAAATGGTGTGGCCACCGAAGCGAACCTGCGGGCCCTGGCGCTTGGCCGCATCGCGGCAGGTAATCCTGATGCCCTGACGGGGGAAATCACGGAACCTGAAGAAAAGCCTGAAACTCTGGGTCAAATTGTGGTCCGGCGACAGGCGTTTTTGACGGACTATCAAAACACCGCCTATGGGCAGCGGTATGCCGATACGATTGCCCGGCTTCACGAGGCCGAGACAAACGTCAGTGTGTCCGGGTTGGCCGCTGTCGCTGCTCGCGGGTTGTTCAAATTGATGGCCTATAAAGACGAATACGAAGTGGCACGTCTGCACTGTGAAACCGGGTTCGGCGCGGATCTGAAACGCCGGTTTGATGGCGATTTCAAGATCACGTATCACATGGCACCACCCTTCCTGCCAACGGATGCCGATGCACGGGGACGGCCCCGCAAGCGCGCCTTGGGGACCTGGGTAGGGCTACCTTTGCGACTACTGGCGAAACTGAAATTTCTGCGCGGCACGCCGTTTGATCCGTTTGGCTTCACAGTCGAACGCCGCCTGGAACGCGATCTTGTTGATTGGTACGAAAACCTTGTGTTCGACTGCAGTGCCACGCTGGATCAAAATAACGCAAACACATGGCAACAGATATTAGAGGCTCCCATGCAAATTCGCGGTTACGGCGCTCTTAAAGAAACCGCAGCGACATCGGTGCGGGAATTCGTTGGAAAGTTGACCAATCGTCTTGGCGGGAACGGATAACAGGGTTTAATCTGGCCCGCCGAACTCAGGAGCCATGAATCATGCCGCGTATTGCCATCCTTGATGATTACCAGGACATCGCCCTGCAACGGGCCGACTGGTCGGGGCTTGATGTCACGGTCTTTAGCGAACCGCTGGGCGATTTAAGCCCGTTACTGCCGTTTGATATCATTTGCATCATGCGCGAACGCACGCCCTTTCCCCGCGCCGCGTTTGACGCCTTGCCAAACCTGAAACTGATGGTGACAACGGGCAAGGTCAATGCGGCCATCGACCTGGACGCCGCCCGTGATCACGGGGTGGTGGTCAGTTCGACCAATTCCCCCGGTCACGCCACGGCGGAATTGACCTGGGGCCTGATCCTGTCGCTCAGCCGCAATATCCCGACCGAAGAACGCAACATGCGCGAAGGGCGCTGGCAAACAACCCTGGGGGTCGACCTGCGCGGCAAGACATTGGGCATCATCGGTCTGGGGCGGTTGGGCTCGCAAGTGGCCCGCATCGGCACCGCGTTTGGCATGAGCATCATCGCCTGGAGCCGAAACCTGACCGACGCACAGGCCGCGGCATGCGGGGCTAAGCGGGTCAGCAAGGACGAATTGTTCAAGACGGCCGATGTGATTTCGATCCATATGAAATACAGCGATGAAATCAGGTATCTGGTTGGCGAAACCGAACTGGCATGGATGAAACCAACAGGGTTTCTCGTCAATACGTCGCGGGCACCGATCATCGATACAGATGCCCTTATCCAGGTTTTGCAGGACGGCAAAATAGGCGGTGCGGCGCTGGATGTTTATGATGTCGAACCCTTGCCCGCCGACCATCCATTACGGTCGTGCCCCAACTGCGTACTTAGCCCGCATATCGGTTACGTCACGCAGGAAACCTACGATGTTTTTTACGGTGAAACGGTCGATGCCGTCAGGGCCTATATAAAAGGCCAGGCCATCGCCGTTATTACCTAAGTCCCGCTTGCGCCCAGGCGGCGACCCCGCCGGTCAGGTTATAGGCCGCCGGAACCCGGTTTTCCTGGATCAGGTATTGCCCGACCTGTCTGGAACGAACGCCATGGGCGCAGACAAAAACCAGCTTTTTATCTGTTTCTGACGGCACCGAATCAAAATCGAAACTGGACATGGGATTGTGAAGGGCACCGGAAATGGCAAACTGGGCCAGTTCCTGATGTTCGCGCACATCAATCAGGATCGCCTGATCCTGATCCAGCCATTCTTTAACTTCCAGCGCAGACGCTTCAACCATCACAGACATCTTAAAATTCCCCGATCAACACGTATCAATAAACATGAAAGACACCTGTAAATGGGGATGAATTTTTTGATATCCAGTGCTCATCGACGATAAGGGAAATTCCCCTAAACCCGTTCGATCACCGCGGCGATGCCCTGGCCGACCCCGATGCACATGCTGATAACGGCGTACCGGCCACCGCTGCGTTCCAACTGCCGGAGGGTCGTCAAGACCAGCCGGGCACCCGACGCGCCCAAGGGGTGGCCGATGGCGATGGCCCCGCCGTTGGGGTTCAGGCGGCTGTCGTCCCCGGCAATGCCAAGTAATTGCGTGCAGCCCAGAACCTGGGTCGCGAAGGCTTCGTTGATTTCGATGACATCCATATCGGCCAGGGTAAGCCCGGCGCGTTCCAGCGCCTTGATGGATGCGGGGGCGGGGCCCAATCCCATGACGCGGGGGGCGACACCGGCGATGGCACCGGCCAGGATGCGTCCGCGCGGGGCCTGACTGGCCCGTTCGCCAATTTCCCGGTTGCCGATCAGCAATGCCGCGGCCCCGTCGTTGATGCCCGAGGCATTCCCCGCTGTGACGACACCGCCGTCGAACAGAGGCCTGAGGCCCGCCAGAGCGTCCACAGTTGATTGCGGGCGCGGGTGTTCGTCCTCGTTGATCTGCTTGGGCGGGGCTTTGCGTTTGACCGGCACGTCGATGGCAAGGATTTCTTCATCGAAAAAGCCATCTGCCTTTGCTGCGGCGTATTTGGCTTGTGATGCGGCGGCGAAAACATCACTGTCCTCGCGGCTGATGCCCATGTCGCTGGCGATGTTGTCCGCCGTTTCGGGCATGGTGTCGTTGCCGAATTGCTTGGCGATGCGGGGGTTGGGAAAGCGCGATCCGATGGTCGAATCAAATAATTGCGCCGACCGGCTAAAGGGGGTGTCGCCCTTGCTCATGACATAGGGGGCCCGGCTCATGCTTTCGGCACCGCCTGCGACAAACAGGTTGCCTTCGCCGCACTTAAGGGCGCGCGCGGCATCGATGGTGGCGGCCAGGCCGCTGCCGCACAGGCGATTGACCGTCAGGCCACCGGTTTCCACAGGTAACCCTGCCAGCAGGCCGGCATGGCGGGAGATATTACGCGAATCTTCCCCCGCCTGATTGGTGCACCCGGCAATGACATCTTCGATATCGGCGGCGGCAAAGCCCGATCGGTCGACGATGGCAGCGATCACCTGGGCCAGCAGATCATCGGCCCGCACACCCGACAATGCTCCGGCGTGGCGGCCAAAGGGCGAGCGAAGGCCGTCATAGATATAGGCTTGAGGTTGCGAATTGTCAGACATGATGATTAAGGACACTTTCTTTTGCAGGGAATGATTTCGTATATTGATACGTGATTGACGGATTATCGGCAAATGGAATGACACGATTATGGCCCTTGATAGCGAAACTTTGAATGCGCTTGTGGAAACCGTTGCCCGGTTTGTTCGTGAGCGCCTGGTGCCCCTGGAAGACAAGGTCGCCGAAGACGACAAGATTCCCGACGATGTGGTCGCCGACATGCGCGCCATGGGTTTGTTCGGCATGTCGGTACCCGAACAGTATGGCGGTCTGGGCCTGACCATGGCCGAAGAAGTGCAGGTCGCCTTCGAATTGGGCCAGACCTCGCCCGCCTTTCGTTCGTTGATCGGCACCAATAACGGCATCGGATCACAAGGGATCGTTATTGATGGCACCGAGGCACAAAAAAAAGCCTACCTGCCGAAACTGGCCAGCGGCGAAATCATCGGCTCCTTCGCGCTGACGGAATCCGAGGCGGGGTCGGATGCCGGGTCGTTACGCACATCGGCCAGGCTGGAGGGTGACCATTATGTCATCAACGGTGCCAAGCGCTTCATCACCAACGCACCGCAGGCGGGTTTGTTCACCTTGTTCGCCCGCACCGACCCTGCCCAGGCGGGATCGAAAGGTGTTTCGGCGTTTCTGGTCGAAGCCGATACACCGGGTATTACCCTGGGCCTGCCTGACCGCAAGATGGGCCAGCGCGGGGCCCATACGTGCGATGTCACGTTTGATGATTGCCGGGTGCCGGTCACGGCCCTGCTGGGCGATCAGGAAGGGCAGGGTTTCAAGACCGCCATGAAGGTGCTGGACCGGGGCCGACTGCATATTTCCGCCATCTGTGTCGGGCTGGCCGAACGGCTGATCCGGGATTCCCTTGCCTATGCCATGGACCGAAAACAGTTCGGCCAGGCCATTGCCGATTTCCAGTTGATCCAGGCCATGCTGGCCGACAGTCAGGCCGATACCTATGCCGCCCGCTGTATGGTCAACGAAACCGCCCGGCGCAAGGACGACGGGCTTGATGTTTCTACCGAAGCGGCGTGCTGCAAGATGTTCGCCAGCGAAATGCTGGGCCGGGTCGCCGACCGGGCGGTGCAGATCCACGGCGGGGCCGGATATATCGCCGATTATGGTATTGAACGTTTTTACCGCGATGTGCGGCTGTTCCGAATTTACGAAGGAACCACCCAGATCCAGCAACTGGTGATCGCCCGCAACATGATTCGCAAGGCCAAACAATGATAGATGTTAAAAAGGTGCTGGACGGCCTGCCACAGCGGATCAGCCATATTCCCTTTGCCCGGGAACAGGATAACCCTGAAGCGGCGGCGTTGATCGTCGATAACGAAGAATGGTCCTATGGCCGTCTCTGCCATCAAATACGCACCGTGACCGATGAACTTAAACGCCTGGATATTCGCGGTGGCGACCGGGTCTTGCTGGTTGGCGAAAACGGCCTGTCGCTGATTACCCTGATTATGGCGGTCAGCGAATGCGATGCCTGGCCGGTGATCGTCAACGCCCGTTTAAGTGCCCGCGAAATTGACCTGTTTCGGGATCATTGCGGTGCAAGGCGGGTTTTTTACACCACCGACATCTCGCCCGAAGCCGCCGAACATGCTGCCCGTCAGGGGGGTACGGCGCTGGACCTGGACGGCATGCCCACCATGGCCGTAAGCGCCCTTAACGACGTGTGCGCCCCCGAACCGGTGCACGCCGATGGTGCAGCCCAGGTCGGCGCGATGATTTACACCTCGGGGACCACCGGCAATCCCAAGGGGGTGATGCTGTCGCACCGGGCCATGATGTACGTTGCCGCTGTTTCCGGGGCGATCCGTGGTCTTAAGTCTACCGACAGGACCTATGCCGTCTTGCCGGTGTCGCACATCTTCGGGCTGGCCTCGACTTTGCTGGGTACGTTAACGGCGGGTGCCGCCGTTCGACTGGCCCCCCGGTTTGCCCCGGATGACGTTCTGGCCTCGCTGCGCCAGGAAGGCATCACCGTTTTGCAAGGGGTGCCCGCCATGTACGCCAAATTGCTGGAACATTTGAATGACCGGGACGAAGATTTGAATGCGCCGGATATCCGGTATCTGTCGGCGGGTGGCTCGCCCCTGGATGTGAACCTGAAGCTGGCAGTCGAAGCGCTGTTCGGTGTCATCCTAAACAATGGCTACGGCCTGACCGAATGTTCGCCGACGGTCAGCCAAACCCGCATCGACACCCCGTGCAGCGACGATACCGTCGGACCGCTGCTGCCGGGCCTTAAGGTCCGGTTCTTGGATGACAGCGGCAAGGCCGTCGCCGCTGGCGAGGCCGGGGAACTGTGGGTCAGCGGGCCTAACCTGATGTTGGGATATTATCACGCACCACAAATGACCGCCGAGGTGCTGACCCCGGATGGCTGGTACCGTACCGGCGACATCGCCCGTATAAATGAAGACGGCAACCTTTATATCGTTGGTCGGGCCAAGGAAATGATCATCCGGTCGGGTTTCAACGTGTATCCCGAAGAAGTCGAAAGCGTGCTCAACAGCCATCCCGACGTGACCTTGAGTGCGGTCATTGGGCGCGACAGCGATGGCGGCGGCGACCTGGTCGCTTTCGTCCAGCAAGTGCCGGGCGGATCGACGACAGCGGATCAATTGTCGGCCTTTGTGAAGGATCTTCTGGTCCCCTACAAACGACCGACCGACATTCGAATGCTGGAGGCATTGCCTGCCAGCGCAACGGGGAAGATCCTGAAAAGTGTCCTGCGCGAGCAAATCTAGGCCTTTCGTTTTCTTGACAGCCTGCCGCCCAGCCAATCAAACTGCCCGGTGATGGTAACGCACATGAATGCCGCCGACGTTTTGCTGGGGCCCGCCTTGTCCATGGCGGGGCATAGCGCACCTGCGATTATCGCCGGCAACCGGAAAATCAGCTACCCGGAACTGGATGCCCTGGCGTGTCAGGCGGCGGCGGTTATGCTGGATTTGGGCGTGGCGGCGCAGGACCGGGTCCTGCTGGTGGTGGAAGACCGCCCGGAATTTTTCATAACCTACCTTGGTGCCATGAAAATTGGTGCCGTGCCGGTGGCCATAAACTTAAGAATTTCGGCAAACGAACTTGGCTATATGATCTGTGACAGCGAATGCAAACTGCTGGTCGCCGATATAGATTACCTGGGCATCTGCACCCGCGCGATTGAAGACATGACAGATTCGCCGCCGCTGATTGTCGCCGATGGTGTATCAGAAGAATTTCCGGGCCTGGATAGTCTCACAGATCTTATGGCAAGCCAGCCCGGGCAGATGTCATCCCGCCCCATGAAACCCGATGACATGGCGCTTTGGATGTACACATCGGGCACCACCGGCCAACCGAAGGCGGTTATTCACGTGCAAAAATCCATCCCGACGCTGGGGCGGTATCTGGGGCCGGTCTATGGCGTTGGGCCGGGGGAACGGATTTTCTGTTCGTCGAAGCTTTTTTTCGCCTTTTCGCTGGGTCACGTTCTGCTGGGCGGGCTGCAATTGGGGGCCACCGTAATTTTGCACACGGGCTGGCCATCGGCGAATGCCATCGCCGATGTGGTCGAATTGTACCGGCCAACGGTGATGTTCAGTGTGCCTATGTTGTATCGCAATATATTGCACGAAGAACTGGCGGGTTCGGCGGGCTTCCAGGCCGTTCGCCACTTTATTTCGGCTGGCGAGCATTTGCCGCCGGGGATATTTCGGCAATGGATGGCGGTGACCGGTCGCCCGATCCTGGAAGGCATTGGTGCCAGCGAAGCCGTGGTCATGTTCATTGGCAACCGCCCGGATGATTTTCAGGCGGGGTCAACCGGCAAGCCGCTGCCGGGGACCGATGTCAGGCTGGTTGATGATGACAACCAACCCGTTGTCGATCCCGGTCTACCCGGCGTGTTGTGGGTGCGCTGCGACAGTCTGGCCAATGGCTATTGGCGGCTGGATGAAAAAAGCCGGGCGGCTTTTGTTGATGGCTGGTTTTGTACCAGTGACGTTTTTGTTTTCGATTCTGATGGTCGTTTTTATTATCAGGGCCGGGTCGATGATATGTTGAAGGTATCCGGCCAGTGGGTCAGCCCCGGCGAGATCGAGGCGTGCGTGCTGACCAACCCGTTGGTCGCCGAAGCCGCCGTTATCGGGGTGCAAAATGCCGAAGGCTTTACCCGTCTGGCCCTGTGCCTGGTGCCGACCCGGCGCATGCACGATACGGATGCGTTGCAAAAGGAATTGGCTGAATCGATGAGCGCTTCCCTGTCGATTTATAAATGCCCCCGGCGGTTCATATTTCTGGATGAAATGCCCCATACGGCAACAGGCAAGTTGCAGCGCTATAAACTGCGCCAGATCGCCGCCGATTTCCTGGCGGTTTCGACGTGATGGATGCTCCCCCGCGGCTTCGCAAGGCCGTCGACACGGACATGCTCGACAGCCTGTTCGGTTATCAGTTGCGTCGCGCCCAGGCGCGGGTCTTTGCCGATTTCATGGCAGCCATGAGCGGCGATGCCGTGACGCCGGGCCAGTTCGGTGTGTTGTCGTTGATCGATGGCAATTCGGGGCTAAACCAGTCGGCGCTGGCCAAGGCCCTTGGCATCGAACGGTCGACCATGGTCGCGGTGATCAGTGCCCTTGAAGACCGGAAGCTGGTCAAGCGCGGTGAATCCAGCACCGACAAACGATCCTACGTCCTGTCGCTGACCGCCGGGGGGCGGGCCTTGCTGAAAAAAATCAGGGGCAAGGTCGACGCCCACGAAAAAGCCATCACCGCCAAATTGAACGATGATGAAAAAGGGCTGCTGCGGGACCTGCTAAAGAAGATCGGCTGAATATGCAAAGAGGAATAGGGCGACATGGCAGACGAAAATGTTCAGGCCAACCCGGGGCCGGGCTTTCCGCAGCATCCGGGGTATAAATTCGACTTTACCCAATTACACCAGCGCGTTCGTGTGCTGGTCGGGGGCGCATGTATCGCCGACACCACCCATGCGGTGCAACTGAACGAAGCTTCGTACGGGCCGGTCTATTATATCCCGCGGGCCGATGTGCATCTTGCGGCCATGGTGCGCACGGATCACAGTACCTATTGCCCGTTCAAGGGCGACGCCAGTTACTGGACACTCGCCGCCGATGGTGCGCATCCGCAAGGCATCGCCTGGAGCTATGAAACGCCCTTTGATGAATCATTGATGATCAAAGACTACCTCGCTTTTTACGGCGACCGGGTCGATGACATTTTGATCGAGCCTGTTTCTTAAAGTCGCCGCTGGCCTGTTCAAACACCACCGTGCCAACGGCCAACCCCTGAAGTGGCTATTCTACTTCCAATCATTCAGGGTAGCCGGAAGTCCAGAATATCCATTGCGTTCCCCCTGGTGGCGTCAACCAGGGCATCAAGAAAGTCACTGCTGGATATACCGGGGGCATCGACCCAAGCATCTTTCAAGACATCGTGAAACACATCTTCTCCGCCAAGCCATCGCTGTTCTGCGTCGGGATCTTCAAGTGCCACGCGTACCGCGTGGTTCAATTCATAGGCTTCGAGAGGCAATTCACAGATCTTTAGAGCGGCCATGAAAGCAAAATCTGCAAGCCCTCTAATCAATCCGTAGGCGTCACAGGTATGAATACCATCCACTCTTCTTTCACATGTGGTGACATCATGGGAGGCCATTCCTCTACACGCCGTCGGTCGGTACTGGTAGACAGAACACACACCATCCTCAAGGAGTGCACACGGTTGGCGTGACAGGTACCTGTGAGCACGATCAACTCCCCTTGTCTGATCGTCAACAGTGCGGATTTTTTCGAGCTTACTTGCCACGTCCATGGTGTCTCTCAGGGAGCGCGCTATCCTGAAAACTTGGGGAGCCGATGCCGAGACAAAATTATGACAGCAATAACTGCAGCCTTTCTGGCAGTCCAACGGTTCCGTCGGTTGGTTGTTCAACAAGGACAGATCAAGAATGTGATGCGCCTCGCGAGCAGCGTCAGAAGAGCGGTTTTGATTGTTTCGATGCTCCAGAATTTTGACCAGACGACGAATGAAAAGAACAAGTTTTACATCCTGAATTTCTGGTGAAATTCCTTTTTTTCGAAAATGCGCAGAAGCTTCGTTAACTAGTACACGGCGTTGCTTGCGGCTTAATGACATCAAAAAACCTCCATCTTCCTATGGATTGTGTTCTCAATGTAAATGAACAAAATGTATCTAGAAATAAACTTTTAGAACTTCCGTTCAGAATCAAAAACAGGCATTCAAAGTGGATGCCTGCAATGCTGAGAAAATTTGCGCGGGGGCTGATCAGGCCCCGTCAAACAGCCGCCGTAGCAAGGCACGGGCCATATTTGCCGCGACCTTGCGGCGGTATCCGGGGGCTGTGAAGGTGCTGGACATGGGCTGTATTTGTTTGCGCAGCAGGGTTGCCAGCGCGTCTTCGTCAGGTGGTGCGCCGATCAAGCCGGCGGTGCCATCCAGCAGCAGTGGGCAGGAATTCAGGCCGGTCATGGCAACGCGCAGGTCGGCCAGGGTGTCGCCGTTTCGTTTCAGGGCTATGGCGATGCCCGCCAGTGGGAAATCGATGGAATCGCGGACGCGCACTTTGCTGTAACCCGATTTAAGGCCGCCTGAACCCGGCACCACCACGGCGGTCACCAGTTCGCCCGCATCCAGTAATAAATGCGCCGCACCGTCATCGGCATACAGGTCGCTTAAGGGGACCGTGCGGGTGCCGTTCGGGCCGCAGAGTTCGACCGTTGCGCCAAACACCAGCAGGGCCGGGGCCAGGTCGCCACTGAAGGCGGCGAAACAAAAAGTGCCGGACGGTGCCACATGGCACACCTCGCCCTTGTGTTTCAGGCAATAGGCGTTGGCGTCGCGCCACCATTCGCTTTGGTTGAAATAAATGCAGCGGGTATCCAGGCACAGGTTG
>Ga0316204_10002325_pt1 | contig 43802 bp, 39 predicted proteins | sample 6monrhotite_MG_2_FD_205661 | JGI IMG/M metagenome (GOLD analysis project Ga0316204, IMG submission 205661) | Microbial mat bacterial communities from mineral coupon in-situ incubated in ocean water Damariscotta River, Maine, United States -... | ecosystem: Environmental > Aquatic > Marine >... | reverse complement strand
CGACCTCGGCGCTTGATCCGGAAATGATCAAGGAAGTGCTCGACGTTATGGTCGAGCTCGCCGAAGAGGGCATGACCATGTTGTGCGTGACCCACGAAATGGGCTTCGCCAAGCTGGTCGCGAACCGTGTGATCTTTATGGATGCCGGTCAAATCGTCGAAGAAAATAACCCGCATGAATTCTTCGACAACCCACAAAACGACCGCACCAAGATGTTCCTCAGCCAAATTCTGAACCATTGAGGAAGAGGGGAAACCACTTATGAGCCCGTCATCCAAAAGCTTGCGTGATCGCGCAGAGGAAGCCAAGGCGAAAATCCAGAAAATCCTGGATGTCTCGTGCGCCGGTCACGACGAAGAAGTGATCAAAGCGATCGAGCAAACCATCATTGATGCTTTGCTGGAAGAACGCGAACGTTGCGCCACGGTGGCTTTTGATCACGTCTGCGAAGAAGACCGTGATCGCGCCCACAAAGTCTCGGAAGAAATCAAACGCGTGCGCACCGCCTTAGCAGCCAATTTGGACAGCATGCGCTGAACAACCTGTTATAAATAATGAAAAATGCCCCAGCTGAAAAGTTGGGGCATTTTTTTGTTTGTAATCTAGTTAGGTGCACAATTTGACACGAACGGTTGAAATCGTATGCGTTGCAAAACCCAAAATGAGTTACAATATTTAAGGGGTATTATAAGCGCTAGTCAGCCGGTTGGCTGTACAGGGGACGCCAGCGGTGCAAGAAAACAGTGAAGTCAGCAGGCTTTTAGCCTTATCCCGTGACAGGTCGGTTGAAGGGCGCCGTCGCCTTGCCACCTTGATTGGTGAGTTGTTTTCTGACGATCGAGGACATGTCTCGGACAAAGAAAAGGCCATCATTCTCGAGATTTTGGAAAAAACGATCAGTGAGATTGAGGTTTCCGTTCGCGCACAAATCAGTTCACGGCTGGCCAGCATGCCCAATGTCCCGGAGAAATTGATTTCATTTCTGGCCAACGACAGTTCCGAAGTGGCTTACCCGATCCTCAAGGAAAGCGGCGTTCTTAAGGATGAAGACCTCATTGAGATCATCAAAAAAAGGTCACAGGAACACCAAGTCGCCATTTCCATGCGCCGAAAGGTGAGCGCCAATGTGTCTCAGGAACTGATCAATACAGGAAGTGAACAGGTCATTGTTTCGTTGCTGAATAATAAGACCGCTTCTATTTCCCAGGCGGCTTTCGAGTATCTTGAGGCTGAATCTCGACGTCTCGATACCTTTCAGGAACCATTGTTGAGCCGCGAAGACCTGCCGCCCAAGATCGCGCAGCGCATGTATTTGTGGGTATCGGCGGCGTTACGCGAAATGATTTCACAAAATTTCGATATTGCTGGGGATGTCATCGACGACATACTCGAACAAACGGCGATGGATCTATACATCTCTGACATCGGAGAAAGCGAGTTCACCGGTAAATCCCAAAACCTTGCCAGGGAGCTGGTGGAAAATGGGCAGGCCAGCACTGAACTGTTGATCAATGTGCTTTCGGTGGGCGAAGTGCATTTGTTCGTGTCATTGCTGTCGACCATATCGAAGGTGCGCGAGAACCTCGTTTTGAAGCTGACGTTAGAGCCCGAAGGCGAAGGCCTTGCGGTGATCTGCAAAGGCCTTGGTTATGACAAAGGTGTGTACGCATCTTTGTTCGGTCTTTTGGGCCGAACCCAAATGGAAGGCCCTACACAGTTCAAGCAAAACTTACGGGCAGCCCTGGTGTTTTTTGACAGCTTTTCCGTGCCTGTGGCGGAACGGGTCATCCATCATTGGCGCTTGAACCAAAATTATCTGTCGGCGTTACGTGAAGTCGGGATGCGAAAGGACTGATATGAGCGCCGAGCTACAACACGATATCTATCAGGCGTACAACGAACTGCTGCAGCATTTCGAAGACATCACGCGTCTTGTCTCCGATCTGATTTGGGACTTGGATCAGGACCTCAGAATCCGCACTGTGTCTGCGCGCTTACGAGAGATTACAGGCTTTCTACCTCACGAATGGGTGGGCAAGACGTTGGAAGAGGTCGGGAAATTCGCCAACTCTTCTGAAGAAAGTGTGTCAGTGAGGAACTGGCGCAAACCTTTTCGAGATCAGGTCTTCGTCGTTCACGGCCGTGATGGAGATACATTTACCTTTTTGCTCAGCGGAACGCCGTATTTTCATGTCAAAAGCGGTGAATTTGAAGGTGTGCACGGTGTCGCACGCGACATCACCCAAACCTTGAAATCTGAAGAAGAACTGCGCCGCAGCACCGAAATGGCTGAAAACTCCAACCGGGCGAAAACCGAATTTCTCGCCTCCATGAGCCACGAGCTGCGCACGCCGTTGAACGGCATACTTGGCTTCGCCCAGCTTTTGCAGTTGAACCCGCAAACGCCTTTGACTGACACCCAAAACAGCTATACGGCGTCGATCATGAACAGCGGTGCTCACCTTTTGGATTTGATCGACCAAGTCCTGGAATTGTCCAGGATCGAATCTGGCAACTATACGATGGACATCGTCGATGTGCCGGTTGGGGCGTTGCTGGACGAGTGTCTGTCCATCATTGACACCATCGCGGCGAAACGAAACATCACGCTCAGCAAAGTGGTGACCAAGTGCGATGAACTTCTGGTCCGCGCGGACCGGGTGCGCTTTAAACAGGTGTTGCTGAATTTGTTGTCCAATGCGGTCAAATACAACTGCGAAAACGGCAGAGTTTCCGTGTCCATGCATACGGTGGACGACGCCATCATTCACGTAGAAATTGCAGACACCGGGGTGGGCATAGACGCGGAAAAACTGGCTCATTTGTTCGAGCCATTCGAACGTTTGGGCTTTGAAAACTCCGAGATTGAGGGGACGGGCATCGGCCTTACCATCACGCGCGAGTTGCTGCGTATCATGGGCGGTGATGTCGGTGTAATCAGTCACGTCGATAAGGGCAGCATGTTCTGGGTCGAATTGCCGCTCTCTCAAACGGATGTTGAAACCGCTCAAGAGGGGCCGGGCCAAGCGGTGGATCACGCCGAATTGTCCACGGAAATCGTCGGATCTCGGACCATTTTGTATGTCGAGGATAACCCTTCGAACATGTCTTTGATGAAACATATTCTCAGTATGGTTCCAGAGTACACAATGATCGAGGCGCACAATGGCGAAATCGGCATTGCGGTGGCCGAAAAGGAGCTCCCCGATCTGATCCTCATGGACATCAACTTGCCGGGCATGGACGGGCGCGCGGCCATGAAGCAACTGGCGACAATGGATAAAACCAAACACATTCCCGTGGTCGCCGTCAGCGCCAACGCGATGCCCCGCGATATTGCTCAGGCGCTTGAGGCGGGCTTTCACGGCTACCTGACAAAACCGTTTCAACTCGACCAGTTGTTTGAGATTTTAAAGAAAATTTTCTCAGAAACGGCGCACGCCACGCCGGGTGACGACGCTTAAGCGGCAAAGTGCCCGCTGGCCCATACCCGCGGCCAGGTCTTTATGAGTTGATCGGCACGTCCGGGTCGTCGCCCCATTCGGCCCACGAACCGTCATAGATAGCGACGTCTTCTTTGCCCATTAGATACAGCGCGAACGCCACCACACACGCGGTGACGCCGGACCCGCAGGTCACGGTGGCGGGCTTGTTCAAGTCGATGCCCGCACCGTTGATCAATTCGCAGATATCGACCGAATTGCGGAACGTGAAGTCCTGTGACGGCGGGGTGATGAAGGTGAACGGCAGGTTGATCGAGCCTGGGATGTGGCCCATGCGTTCGGTCGGGCGCGGTTCGTGATCAACGCCCTGATAGCGACCTTCGTTACGGGCATCGATGACTTGGAACTTGTGATTTTCCAGGTTGTCGAGCATCTGCTTTTTGCTTTTGACCAAGGCGTTGTTCTGGCGCGCGGTGAAGTGGCGTTCTTGCACTTGTGGCTCGTCGGTTTCAATTGGGCGGCGTTCCTTGCCCCAACGAACCAGGCCGCCGTCGAGCACGCAGACGTCTTTGTGGCCGAACAAACGGAACATCCACCACACCCTACACGCAGCCATGTAGCCACCGTTGCTGTCGTAAATGACGATCTTGTTGCCGTCGCCCAGGCCCAGCTTGCGCACGTGCGATGAGAACTTTTCCGCGCTCGGCAGCATGTGCGGCAGATCTGTGTCGCTGTCGCAGACTTTGTCGATGTCGAAATGAACCGCACCGGGGATATGGCGGTAGGTCCATTCCTCATAAGCATCGCGGTCGGCGTGGGGCAGGTGATAGGTGGCGTCGACGATGCGCACGTCAGGCGCGTTCAGGTGCGCCTCAAGCCATTCACCGCTGACCAATGCTTCTGGGTGTTTGAAATTCATCGTGCTCGCCCTCACCTTTTTAAGAGATAGGCGGGAACATTAGCAAAAACTGAATTGCTATTCCAGCCATTCGGGAACCGGTAGGTCCTTCGATTTCAAAAACGCCGGGTTGAACAGCTTGGATTGATAGCGGGTGCCGACATCGCACAGCACCGTGACGATGGTGTGGCCGGGGCCCATTTTCTTGGCCAGATGGATCGCACCCGCGACGTTGATGCCGCTGGACCCGCCCAGGCACAGGCCTTCGTTCTTTAATAAATCGAAGATGATCGGCAAGGCCTCGTGATCGCTAATCTGGAAGGCTTCGTCGATGGGCGCGCCCTCCAGATTGGCGGTGATGCGGCCTTGGCCGATGCCTTCGGTGATGGATGAGCCCTCGGATTTCAACTCACCGTGTTTGTAATGGCCGAACAGCGCCGAACCCATGGGGTCGGCGATGGCGGTGACGATGTTTGGGTTTTTGTCTTTCAAACCCATCGCCACACCCGCAAGGGTGCCGCCGGTGCCCACCGCGCAGACGAAGCCATCGACCGTGCCGTCGGTTTGCGCCCAGATTTCTGGGGCGGTGCCTTCGATGTGGGCGCGGCGGTTGGCTTGGTTGTCGAACTGACGCGCCCAGATGGCGCTGCCGGGCTCGATCTTGTTGAGTTCCTGGGCTTTGCGCTCTGACACGTGGACGTAGTTGTCGGGGTTTTTGTAGGGCACGGCGGGAACTTCGATCAGTTCGGCCCCGCACAAGCGGATGGTGTCTTTCTTTTCCTGAGATTGGGTGTCGGGAATGACGATTACCGATTTGTAGCCCAGTGCATTGCCGACCAGCGTCAGGCCGATGCCGGTGTTGCCTGCGGTGCCTTCGACGATGGTGCCGCCGGGCTTGAGCAGGCCGCGCTCAACCGCGTCGCGGACAATGAACAGCGCCGCGCGGTCCTTGACCGAACCGCCGGGGTTCATGAATTCAGCTTTACCGAGAATTTCACAGCCCGTTGCTTGGGAAGCCGCGTTCAAGCGGATCAGCGGGGTGTTGCCAATTGCGTCGGGGAAATCAGAACGGACGTTCATTTTTTACACACCAATCTCTGTAATTATAATATTAGCAATCCGTATGTTGTGTTGAAAGATAGGGACCAATGTCATCGCGATCAAGCGCTTTGCCTCACATTGATGATGGGGTGCCCGTACCTTGCTTTGTACGAACCCAGATTATGGTGAAATAAAAGGCGAAATTATGACCAGCGCGCGCGCAGATCGGCCAAATTGAGCTTGAACCATTGCATGCTGATCAGCGTCATGGCGTTGATAAAACGGCCCTCATCCAACCATTTCAATGCGGTGTCGGTATCGATGCTGAGCACACGAATGTCTTCGTGTTCGTGTTCCAGGCCGTAAACGCCACCTGCGTTCGACGCATCGACACGGGCACAGAATAGAAAAATGCTTTCCGTGGTGCCGCCGGGGCTGGCCAGATAATGGATGATCGGCACCGTGTCGAGCACGTGGCAATTGGCTTCTTCGATGCATTCGCGCTTGGCGACGTCTTCGGGGCTTTCGCCTTCGTCGATGATTCCGGCGACACATTCCAGCACCCACGGCGAATGGGTTTTGGCGTCGAACCACGGTGAGTTGAACGCGGCATAAGCGCCGGGGCGAAACTGTTCGATGAACAGAACTTTGTCGAGGTCGGGGTCGAACAGAAACACCGCCGTGGCGTGGCCGCGCTCGAAGATTTCCCGGCTCATGACTTCGGTCCAACCCCCTTCGTGCTTGCGGTGACGCAGGTGGTAGCGATCAACCTTGAAATAGCCATCATGGACGCGCACCTTGTCGGTCACTTCGACGTCGTCGACGCTAAATTTTTCCGTGGCCAGTGGTTCGGTCAGTGGTTCGGGCTGTTGGTCTGCCATTCAAGGGACTCCTGTGGTGTGAAGGCCAGTAGAGCGCGGTGCGCGCGTGCAATCAAGATGCTCGATTTGGATGCACAATGCAGTTGCGTTCAGGAGCTCACTCGCGCAACCTGAGGCACTTGATCATAAAAGGACACTCCCCATGGCGAACCCAGCCCACAGCAGTGAAAAAGTCACGTTTCCCGGCGGCGTGGGCGTACAGCTTGCCGCGCGCCTCGACCTGCCCGACGGTGAGCCGCGCGCCTATGCGTTGTTCGCCCATTGCTTCACCTGCACCAAAGACCTGCGTGCGGTAAGCCGTCTTGCGGGGGGCTTGACCCGTCACGGCATCGCGGTGCTGCGTTTCGATTTTACCGGGCTGGGCAGTTCTGAGGGTGAGTTCGCCAACACCAATTTCACCTCCAACATCGACGATTTGGTGGCGGCTGCTGATTGGTTGCGTGAACACCACCAAGCGCCGCAAATCCTGATCGGCCATTCCTTGGGCGGGGCGGCGGTGTTGGCCGGGGCGCACCGTGTGCCCGAATGCAAAGCGGTGGCGACCATCGGCGCACCCTATGATCCCGAACACGTCACCGGACACTTCGGCGATGAACTGCACCAGATCTTGGAAAGCGGTTCCGCCCAGGTCAGCGTCGGCGGTCGTCCGTTCACGATTGAGCGTCATTTTCTCGAAGACATCTCGGCGCACAACCAGAAAGAGGCGATTGCCAAGCTTGGCCGCGCCTTGATCATTTTTCACGCGCCCCATGACGAAACCGTCGGCATCGCGAACGCGGAGAAGATTTTCGTCGCCGCCAAGCATCCCAAAAGCTTCGTGTCTTTGGACGATGCAGATCATCTGATGCACAACCCCGACGATGCGCTTTACGTGTCGGGGGTGATTGCGGCGTGGTCGGACAGCTACATCGACGCGCCCAAAGCGATTGATGAGAAGATCGAACTGCCGGGAAGCACCGGCGACGTGGTGGTATGGGAAACCGGGCAGGGGACATTTCAGCAGCACACCGCGATCAGTGGGCGGCACTATCTGATGGCCGATGAGCCTCAAGCCTATGGCGGCCTGGATTCGGGGCCGTCGCCTTACGACTTGCTGTTAGCCGGATTGGGCGCATGCACGTCGATGACCTTGCGCATGTATGCGGACCGCAAAAACTTACCCCTGCAAAAAGTCACGGTGCGTCTCCACCACGATAAAATCCACGCCGAAGATTGTCACGAATGCCAAACCAAAAATGGCAAGGTCGATGTGATCGAACGCGAAGTGGTGATGGAGGGGGACCTCGATGAGGCCACCCGCGCGCGCTTGCTGGAAATTGCCGACAAATGCCCGGTGCACAAAACCCTGCATTCCGAGGTCAAGATCGTCACCCGCGAAAGCAAAGCGTTGTGAGCTAGCCCCAAAAACGTCCCGAAACGCCCGCCGTAATCACCACCAGGCCGAGGATCAAGTTGGTCGTGACGATGCGTCGGATGATCGCAAGGTGCGCTGCAGCGCCGGGCCAGTTCTGGGCTTCGACTTCGGCCTTGAACTTTGCATAAGGACGGAAATACAAAAACCCATAGAGGATGATCATCACCCAGCCAAGACCGTGCATCAGTGTGACGTGGTGGCCTGCCGCGGCGAACCCGCCGAAATCGACGAACACCATGGCGTATCCGGTCACCGGCAAAATGATCACGCTCAGCCATACCCAAGCAAAGAAGCGGGGGAAGACGTTGCGCCACACCTGCAAACGGGTGGGGGGCTGTTCTTCCATCAAGGCCGGACGCAACGCCATGTGCGCGAAAAACATCCCACCGACCCAAATGACGGAGGCCAAGGTATGGGCCGTGCTGGCGATGGGAAACAGAATTTCGATCAGGTCCATTGGTCTTGCTTCTCCCCAGGCTGTTCCATAAATACTTGTAGAACTATTCTAAAATAAAGTGGCCTTTGTAAGGCATTGTGCCGCAGTTTGGAAGTATTTAAGAAAACCTTTCCCAACCCAATCCGTGCAGATCGATTTGTGGCTCGTGCCTGTGCACCAAATCGGCGGTGATGCGCGCCGAGCCCATGGCCATGGTCCAGCCCAGCATGCCGTGGCCGGTGTTGAGGATGAGGTTTTCTTGTTTGGCGCGCCCGATCACCGGCACGCCGTCGGGGGTCATCGGGCGCAATCCGGTCCACAGCACGGCGTTGTCGGGCTCAGAAGCGCGGGGAAACAACTGCAAGGCGTTTTTGAGCACCAGATGGGCGCGTCGTTCGTCGAGTTCTGTGTCGTAGCCGTTGAATTCCAACATACCCGCGACCCGCAATTTGTTACCCAGGCGGCTGAACACCAGCTTGTGGTCTTGGCTGGTGATGGAGACCTTGGGCGCCATCGTGTCGTCGATCACCGGAAGGGTGACCGAATAGCCTTTTGCGGGATAGATCGGCACCGTCAAATCCACGCTTTTGAGCAGGCGCGGGCTGTAGCTGCCCAGCGCCATGACGAATACGTCGCCTTCAACGGGGCCGCGGTCGGTTTCAACGGACGCAATTTTCCAGCCGTCGCGGTTGAAGCCTTTGACGGTGGTGTTGAATTTAAAGGCGACGCCGCGTTTTTCGCAGCGTTCCGCCAAGGCCTTGGTGAATTCAAAGCAATCGCCGCTTTCATCGCGTGGCGTGTAAATGCCGCCCGCGATCAACAGCGTGCTATGGGCAAGAGCGGGTTCGATCTCGATGCAGGCTTTGCGGTCCAGCATACGGCGCTCGGAACCCAACTCCTTCATGATGCGGGCGTCTTCCAAGGACCGGTCGAACTCACGGGCATCGTTGTAGATGTTGATGATGCCGGTGTTGAGATGGTCGAACGCGATGGTTTCGCGCTTGAGTGTTTCGGCCATACGTTCGCGCGAATACAGCGTTACGCGCAGGATGCGCGCGGCGTTTTCCCAAAAGCGCGGACCGGAACAGTTGGCGAGAAACGCCAAGGTCCACGACCAAAGTTGAGGGTCCAGGCGCAGACGATATAGCAGCGGCGCGTCGTGCCTGCCCAACCACTTTAAGGCCTTGTGGATCACGCCGGGCGCGGCCAGCGGTTCGCCATGGTCCGAAGACAATTGTCCACCATTGGCGAAGCTGGTTTCCAGCGCCACGCCTTCGCGTTGTTCGATGACCGTGACGTCATGACCATCGCACGCCAATTCGTAAGCGCTGGTTACGCCAATGACACCTGCGCCAAGGACAACGACTTTCATCTCAATCTAGTCCAAATCTAAGCTGTTTTAGGTCTTCGCCATGGACCTGTTTAAAGCCCGGGTGCTTAGAAGTCCACGCCGAGCTTGACGATTTCACCATCGGTGGAACCGACAAACACGGTTTTGTTGTCGCCCGTGGTGCAGGTGAAAAACCGTGCATTGAAAGGCAACTCGTAAGATTTCAGCTCGTCGCCATTTTTGCGATCGAGGATGTGCAAGGTGTCGCGCATGTCCAGGGCGTAGACGACTTTGTCGTCGGCGACCAGCTCGGCCATGAAGTGGCCCCACTTTTTGTAGCCGGACGATGCGCGGTGATCGTCGGTGAGATGACGCCAGCGCATGTTGCCGTTGCGCACGTTGAGCGAATAAATCCAGCCGGTGGGCGACCAAAAATAGGTTTGGTCATCGGCGACCATGTGGCTGTTGATGAAGTTGCCGCCGTAAAAGCGCCACAGCGGTTCGCCATTTTCAAGTTTGATGCCGTAAACATCATCCTTGTAGCCGCCCGCGACCAAGATGTCTTGGCCGTGCGAATCCTGGGTGACGTAGAGCTGGCGCAGGTACTGCCAGCGGCGCTTGCCGGTGTTGTTTTTCCACACCAAAGATCCGTCTTGGATATCGATGGCGTAAAGGTTGCCGTCGCCGGGGCCCATCAAAACCCATTTGTTGTCATAGGCGATGGGTGGGTAGGCGATTTGACGCGGCACCACGATTTCAAATTCCCACAGCTCTTCGCCCGTCCGGGCGTCGAAGCCTTTGAGCCAGCTGTCTTGGCCGACCACCACTTTGCCGGCGGCAACCAGCGGCACGCTCAGTTGTTCTTTTTCACCGACCGTGTAGGTCCACAGCGTTTTGCCGGTTTTGGCGTCGAGCGTCGCCAGCCCCTTGCGGCCCGCAACCACCATCACGCCATCGCTGACCCGCGGGCGAAAGTGGCTCGGAACCGGCAGCTTGGTCTGCCACAGCTGCTTGCCGTTGATGTCCCACATTTCCGCCGTTTTGTCGCCGGACAGATAAATACGGTCCGATGTGCAAGTGAACGGGCGCAGATGTTCGTTGCCGGTCTGCCATTCGCCCAAAACGTTGGCGGGTTCATCGACGGCGCGGCGCATTTCGCTGGGCTCGCGTCCGGCGGCTTGCGCTTGAGATGTGGCCAACACCACGGTGGCGCCGAGCGCCAGCAGGGCGGTGCGAAATGGTTTGCGAAATAAGGGGCTGAAGGTCTGCGTGTATGTGGTCATCAATGGTGCCTGTTTGGTCATTGTTTTTGTGTCAAGCTGTTGGGATGAAGCCCAAATATAGCCCTTGAAGTTAAGCGCGAAACGTCGGCTTCTGACAAGGGCAAAGCGTGGAATTTCAATATGAAAAAAGGGGACTCGGTTGCCCAAGTCCCCTTTAATCGTTTAGCGGTTAAGTGCGATTAGTTGCACTTCGCGCCTTGGTCAACCCACTTCATAACGAGGTGCAGGTTGTAAGGGTCGCGATCCGCGTCCGAAGCGATGCCCAAAGGCATGCGGTTTTCGGTCATACGCAGCCACAGCTTGGAACTTTCCGGCTTGCCAGCTTTAACGATCATAACCGGCGGCAGGCCTTCAGCAGCTTTAGCGACAGAATCCGCGCCCTTCTCAACGATACCCGACCAGCTGGTCAGATCCATTTCGTGGAAGGAAGGCGGCTCTTCGTTGGACATGTGGCAATCGGTGCATTTGGTGTCGCCACCGAATGCGCCAGGTGCCGCGAACAACGGAAGAACGTTTTTGCTAAAGTTCGCATCGTTCTTCATTCCGTCTTTGATCCAGTCGTAAACGACCAAGTGGTTCTTGGTGTTGGACGGATAAGCCGGTGAAATGCCGAGCGGCATGCGGTTGTCGCGCAGCGAACGGCGCATGGTGCCGCCGGAGCCTTTGCCCGGCGTTACAAACGCGCCGGTCACGCCACCTTTGAGAATGCCTTCGCAGCTCGACAGGTCGAGGCCGTTGTAGGCTTTCGCAGAGTTGTGACAAACGACGCAAGCAGCGCCTTCGCCGAACGCATTGTCTGCGCGCATCAGCGTAGCAACACGTTCGTAAGAGACAGGAACGTTGGCGCTGATGACGTTGTCAAAAACAGCCTGAACGTGTTGGTCGAGTTCTTCGCCACCTTCAGCCGCAGCCGGTGTCGAAGTGATGGACATGCCGAGGGCGGCGATGCCGGCCAGGGCTGCGAAGCCCAGGCGTTTTGCAGTGATAGACATGTGAAGTTGCCCCATTATGTTGGTTGCTCCCCCTGATGAAACGTTTTTCGAAAAACGTGCGTTTCTGAACACGTCCGGTCTCCCTGAACGGTACTACCGGTCACGTCCCTCCCGAAACGCGCCCCTAAAAAGAAGCGGAAAACGCATAGAAATTCAAGGTATATTTTCAATAAGTCCACATTTTTGCCACAATACCACCCAAAAAAGACCCATATGAGTGGGGTGATAGCTGTTGTGCGCTGCATTAATTAGCAAAGCATAAAGTATTAAATTAGAATACGTTAATCCCCCTATGTTCAGGTTGAGTTCAGCTAAGCCCTAAGGTTTTTGGGGCTTTTCTAACTTAAAGGATTTAAATCCTGCATATAGAAACGGGCTATCCGCATCATGTCGATTCGCGCTACACTGTAAACGTGCGGTTTGGAGCGTTTGACGTCCGACACGCGTGTTGAATGCGGCAAAATTGACAAAGGGGCCCCCATGGAAGTCTTAAGCGTTTCACAAATGCGTTCCGCCGACCTGGCCGCGATTGCGGGCGGTGTCACAGCCGATCAATTGATGCAGGCCGCAGGACAGGCCGTTTTTGACGCTGTTCAGGCGCGCTGGGATAAACGTGGCGTTGCGGTGCTGGCGGGGCCGGGCAATAACGGTGGCGACGGATTTGTTGTCGCGCGCTTGCTCAAGAAAGCCGGTTGGCCGGTGACGGTTTACCTGCAAGGCGACAAGAGCGCCTTAAAGGGGGAGGCTGCGGCTAACGCCAAGCGCTGGCGCAGCAAAGTGCAGCCCTTAAAGGCGGCTCTTGATGTCATCGCCGGACTTGAAAACGCCGAAGATCTGTTGGTTGTCGATGCGCTGTTCGGCGCAGGCCTGAACCGTCCTTTGGATAATGTGCCTAAGATTTTGGCTGAATTGCTGACCGTGTCTCAGGCCCAGGGCAATGCGCCGGTGGTAGTGTCGGTGGATGTGCCCAGCGGTTTGTGCGGCGACACTGGGCGCGCACTGGGCGGCAAGCGCGGTGGGATATGCTTTCATGCTGACCTCACCGTAAGCTTTTGTCGCCCCAAGCCCGCACATGCCTTGATGCCGGGGCGCAGCGTGTGCGGTGAAACCATCGTTGTCGACATCGGCATCAGCGACGACGTGGTGGCGGCGGTGTTCAAAGGCACATACCTGAATGCGCCAGAACTATGGGCGCATGCTTATCCCTGGCAAGAGGCCGATACGCACAAATACGTGCGCGGCCATATCGTGGTTTTGGGTGGTGCCGTGATGACCGGCGCGGCACGGTTGGTGGCGGGTGCGGCGCGGCGCGCGGGGGCTGGCTTGGTGAGCATCGCGGTGCCCGACAAAGTGTTTCCCATTTACGCCGCGAGCGTCGACCCGGGCACGCTGACGCCGCCTTTCAGCGGCTTGAAGGGATGGCGCAACCTGATCGGCGATCCGCGTAAAAATACCTGCGTGATCGGACCGGGGGCAGGGGTCGCCAAATCCACCCGGGCGATGACCTTGGCAGCGATCGAGACGGGCAAGCGCTGTGTGCTCGATGCCGATGCGCTGACGGTCTTTGAAACCGATGTAAAAACGTTGTTCAAAGCGATCAAAGCGAACGTCAAAGCGAACGGCGGGGTCGATTCGGTGGTGCTGACGCCGCACGGCGGCGAATTCCCGCGACTTTTCCCCGATTTGGCGCGTGCTTATGTAAAGCCCGAAAGCAAGGGCGCGGCCAAAAGCAGCAAGTTGACGCTGACCCGTGAAGCCGCGCGGCGCGCGGGATGCGTGGTGGTGTTTAAAGGTCCCGACACCGTGGTTGCCGCCCCCGATGGCCGCGCCGCGATCACAACCAATGCGCCACGCACCTTGGCGACGGCGGGTGCGGGCGATGTCTTGGCCGGGATCATCGGCGCCTTGCTGGCCCAAGGCATGCCTGCGTTTGAAGCCGCAAACGCGGCGGCGTGGCTGCAGGGCGAGGCGGCAAATGCGTTCGGCGAAGGCTTGATTGCCGAGGACATTGCCGACGAACTTCCCGGCGTTTTGGAATGGCTGGTGGAGACGCTGTCGTAATCACGCCAATCACATGCCTACAGCCGTTGAGGCTTCCGTTGACAGGGGTGGCGAATTGTATAAAGTGCGCGCCACGTCCGGTAACCGGGACCTTCGGCGGGCGTGGTGGAATTGGTAGACACGCCAGATTTAGGTTCTGGTGGCGGAAACGCCGTGGGGGTTCAAGTCCCTTCGCCCGCACCACATATAGCCGGTCCCCGGATGCCGATTGGAAATTGAGCAGGGTGCTCGCCGTATCCATAAAGCGATACGCGCCAGCGCCCCCAATGTTTTATTAGAGAATGCGAACGGGTTCCACCATGCAGGTTACAGAAACCAAAAACGAAGGCCTTAGCCGCGAATTCACCATCGTCGTCCCGGCGAACGAATTTGAAGAGCAGGTTTCCAGCCGTCTCAAAGAGATGTCCAAAACCGTGCAAATTCCGGGCTTTCGCAAGGGCAAAGTGCCCGTCAGCCTTCTGCGTAAAAAATACGGTCCCAACATCATGGGCGAAGCTTTGGAAAAGGCCGTTCAAGACGGCTCCACCAAAGTGATGGCCGACAACGACCTGCGTCCCGCGATGCAGCCGAAGATCGAAATCACCAGCTTCGAAGAAGGCAAAGATCTCGAATACACCATGGCTGTCGACGTCATGCCGGAAATTGACTTGGGCGATTTCTCCAAGATCTCGGTCGAGCGTATGGTCGCCGAAACGGACGAGTCGGAAATCGACGCCACCTTGGCTCGCATGGCCGACGCCTACAAAACCTCCGCGCCGGTCGCCAAAAAACGCAAAGCTAAATCCGGCGACGTGGTCAATATCAACTTCGTCGGTAAGGTTGACGGTGAAGAGTTCCCCGGCGGTAAAGCCGAAGGTTTCGACCTGGAACTGGGTTCCGGCAGCTTCATCCCCGGCTTTGAAGATCAACTGATCGGTCAAAACCCCGGTGATGAGCTCGACGTCAACGTCAAGTTCCCCGAAGAATACGGCGCCGAAAACCTCGCCGGTAAAGACGCGGTGTTTGGCGTCAAGATCAACGAGCTGAAAGAATCCAAGCCGTCTGAAATCGACGACGAGCTGGCCAAAAAGGCCGGTATGGAAAACTTGGAAGCGCTGAAAACTGCCGTTCGCGAACAGCACGCCCAGGGCTTCAACCAGATTTCGCGCCAAAAAGCCAAGCGTGCGCTGCTCGACGCTTTGCATGGCGCCTACAGCTTCGAACTGCCCAACGGTTTGATCGAAGCTGAATACGACAGCATCCAAAAGGCTTACGAACAGGCCAAGGAAGCTGGTCAGGAAGTCGAAGAGATGACCGACGTAGAGCGGGAAACGGACTTCCGCGACATCGCCAACCGTCGCGTGAAGCTCGGCTTGCTGTTCGCCGAAGTCGGCCGCACCAACAAGATCGAAATCACCCAGGACGACCTGCAAAAGGCCATCTTGCAAGAAGCCCAGAACTATCCGGGTCAAGAGCAGATGGTGTTTAAGTACTACCAGGAAAATCCGGAAGCCATGCAGCAGCTGTCCGGCCCGGTGTTCGAAGACAAGGTCACCGATTTCATCATGGAATTGGCCAAGACCAGCGACAAGGTTGTTTCCGTCGAAGAACTGATGGCTGAAGACGACGAACCGGCCAAAAAGAAAGCTCCGGCGAAAAAAGCCGCCGCCAAAAAGGCTCCGGCGAAAAAAGCCGCACCGAAAAAAGCCGCCGCTAAGGAAGAGGGCGACAAGCCCGCAGCCAAAAAAGCACCCGCTAAAAAAGCACCGGCAAAGAAGCCCGCGGCCAAAAAAGCCGACTAATTCGCGCTTGATTTGCCAATTGGGTCTTTTCTTTTCGTTTCCCGCCCCCATACTCTGTGGGGCGGGTTTCGATTCCGAGGCCCGTCTTCATTCTGCCATTGATTAATTTAAGGATATGCTCAAGCCATGCGTGACCGTGATCCCATCGACACTTACATGAACAGCTTGGTGCCCATGGTGGTGGAAACCACCAACCGGGGCGAACGCGCGTACGACATCTATTCGCGCATGCTCAAGGAACGCATCATTTTCTTGACCGGCGGCGTCGATGATCACGTTTCCAGCCTGATTTGCGCCCAGTTGCTGTTTTTGGAAAGCGAAAACCCAAAAAAGGATATTTCGTTCTACATCAATTCGCCTGGCGGTATCGTGACGTCGGGTCTGGCCATCTATGACACCATGCAGTACATCCGTCCCAAGGTTTCGACGGTGTGCATCGGCCAAGCGGCCAGCATGGGCTCGTTGTTGCTGGCTGCCGGTGCCGCAGGCAAGCGTTTTGCACTGCCCAACGCGCGGGTGATGATCCACCAGCCATCCGGCGGTGCCCAGGGCCAAGCCACCGACATTGAAATCCAAGCGCGCGAAATCTTGTCGTTGCGCGCACGCCTGAACGACATTTATGTCAAGCACACCGGCCAGGACTTGGCGCACGTCGAAATGTCGATGGAACGCGATAAGTTCTTGAGCCCCGAAGAAGCCAAAGATTTCGGCCTGATCGATGAAGTTGTCGACCAACGTCCGTTCGACGACGACGACGACGCGAGCAGCGCCGACGATTGATCCTGCGTGTGAGCTCCCCTGCCGGGCCGGCTGAAATGTCGCCGGGCAGGGGGCTTATTATCGATTTGGCTTTTGAGAGGGTGATTTTTTAAGGAAATCGAAAAATTTCCCTGATAAATCATTAAACCCTATTTCCCACACAGGAACGTCCTGCTCGCGCATGACGTGCTTGTGTTGTTTTGATCAACGTATTGTAAAAGCTGGCGAAGCATCGCACGCGAACCCATATAGCTGAAACAGGGCCCCGGCGGCGCACTCCTTCTTGGCCTCACACCATGAGGCCGGATATGGAAATAATCGACAAGGGGATTGTCCCTTCCTGTCGCCAGTGGCTAATATGGTTTATAAACCTCGCCAAGGGTCCTCCCCAAGGACCACCAATGCGGCGGGGAATAACACGAACGGAGAACCTATGAGCAAGTCCAGTAGTGGCGATTCCAAGAACACGCTTTACTGTTCGTTTTGCGGCAAGAGCCAGCACGAAGTCCGCAAACTGATTGCGGGCCCGACGGTCTTCATCTGCGACGAGTGCGTTGAGCTGTGTATGGACATCATTCGCGAAGAGCACAAAAGCTCACTCGTGAAATCCGGCGAGGGCGTGCCCACTCCGCAAGAAATCTGCGACGTGCTCGACGATTACGTGATCGGTCAGGCTCATGCCAAGCGCGTGCTCGCGGTGGCGGTGCATAACCACTACAAACGTCTGAGCCACAGCGCCAAATCTGATGACGTCGAATTGGCCAAGTCCAACATTTTGCTGCTCGGTCCGACCGGTTGCGGCAAGACTTTGCTGGCGCAAACGCTGGCGCGCATTCTCGACGTTCCGTTCACCATGGCCGACGCCACCACCCTGACCGAAGCCGGTTACGTGGGCGAGGACGTGGAAAACATCATTCTCAAACTGTTGCAATCGGCCGATTACAACGTTGAACGCGCTCAGCGCGGCATCGTCTATATCGATGAAGTCGATAAAATCAGCCGCAAATCCGATAACCCGTCGATCACCCGCGATGTGTCGGGTGAAGGCGTGCAGCAGGCTTTGCTGAAAATCATGGAAGGCACCGTCGCCTCCGTGCCGCCGCAAGGTGGGCGCAAGCATCCGCAGCAAGAATTCCTGCAAGTCGACACCACCAACATCTTGTTCATCTGTGGCGGTGCGTTTTCCGGTCTCGACAAAATCATTTCGTCGCGCGGCAAAGGCTCAAGCATCGGCTTCGGCGCCGACGTTCAGTCCCCCGATGCCCGCGGTGTGGGTGAGGTTTTGCATGAACTTGAGCCCGAAGATCTGCTCAAATTCGGCCTGATCCCTGAATTCGTCGGCCGCGTCCCGGTTTTGGCGACGTTGGAAGATCTCGACGAAGACGCCTTGGTGACGATCTTGACCGCGCCGAAAAACGCGCTGGTCAAGCAGTATCAGCGCCTGTTTGAAATGGAAGACGTGCAATTGACCTTCACCGACGGTGCGCTGGTCAGCATCGCCAAGAAAGCGGTCGAACGCAAAACCGGCGCACGCGGACTGCGCTCGATCATGGAAGGTATTTTGCTCGACACCATGTTCGATCTGCCGGGTTTGGACGGCGTCGAAGAGGTGGTGATCAACCGCGAAGTGGTGGGCGAGGGCGCAAAGCCGTTGTTTATCTACGCAGATCGCACCGAAGAGGTGGAATCGAGCGCCTAAAACGCGCTTAATCGATACAATTGGGCTTTTACGCCACGAAAAAAACCGCCGGACGGCTAAAAGTCCGGCGGTTTTGTCGTTTTTGACCTGTTAATCACTGTTTTTTGCCTTTTATCCCCATAAATTGATCGAAATCGGGTGCATGACCCTTGAAGAGGGACCCAAAGGGGGCCATCTTTTCATATAACAACCTCAAAACCGGTCTCCTCCAAAAAAGCAGACAGCCGGTCATCAAATCTTTTCATAAGGACTTCGTGTCGATATGAGCATCGTTACCTCCCAAGGCGAAATGCTGCCTGTCCTGCCGCTCCGCGATATCGTGGTGTTTCCGCACATGATCGTGCCGCTGTTTGTCGGCCGCGAAAAGTCGGTGCGTGCGCTGGAAGATGTCATGCGCGAAGACAAGCAAATCTTGTTGGTGGCGCAAAAGAACGCCGCCCAGGATGAGCCCCAGCCCGAAGACATCTATTCGGTCGGCACCGTGTCCACGGTTCTGCAATTGCTCAAGCTGCCCGATGGCACCGTTAAGGTGTTGGTCGAAGGCGGTCGTCGTGCGCGGATCATGAAATACGGCGACAAGAATGAGTTCTTTCAGGCCGAAGTCGAATACATCGACGAACAAGACGGCGACGAGAAGGAGCTGGAAGCTCTGTCGCGTTCGGTGGTCGGCGAGTTCGAGCAATACATCAAGCTGAACAAGAAAATCCCGCCCGAAGCCCTGGTGTCCATCAACCAGATCGAGGATGCCTCGAAATTGGCCGATACCGTGGCGTCGCACTTGGCGTTGAAAATTTCCGAAAAGCAGGAACTGCTGGAAATTCAAACCACCGGCGAACGTCTGGAACGCGTCTATTCCTACATGGAAGGCGAAATCGGCGTGTTGCAGGTGGAAAAGAAAATCCGTTCGCGGGTCAAACGCCAAATGGAAAAAACCCAGCGCGAGTACTATCTGAACGAGCAGCTTAAAGCCATTCAGAAGGAACTGGGCGAGGGCGAAGAAGGCAAGGACGAGAACGCCGAGCTGGAAGAAAAAATCAAGAAAACCCGCCTGTCCAAAGAGGCGCGCGAAAAATGCATGGGTGAGTTCAAGAAGCTCAAGTCCATGAGCCCGATGTCGGCGGAAGCCACCGTGGTGCGCAATTACCTCGATTGGATGCTGGGCATTCCGTGGAAGAAAAAGTCTCCGGTCAAAAAAGATTTGAACGAAGCGTTGGAGGTTCTCGACGCCGACCACTACGGTCTGGAGAAAGTCAAAGAACGCATCCTCGAATATCTTGCCGTTCAGACTCGCACCAAAAAGCTCAAAGGCCCGATTTTGTGTCTGGTGGGCCCGCCGGGCGTCGGTAAAACGTCGCTGGGTAAATCCATCGCGCGCTCGACCGGACGCAAATTCGTGCGCATGTCGTTGGGCGGGGTTCGCGACGAATCTGAGATTCGCGGCCATCGCCGTACCTACATCGGCTCGATGCCGGGCAAAGTGGTCCAGGGCATGAAAAAAGCCAAGGTTTCAAACCCGCTGTTCTTGCTCGACGAAATCGACAAGATGGGTGCCGATTGGCGCGGCGATCCGGCGTCGGCGTTGCTGGAAGTGTTGGATCCGGAACAGAATTCGACCTTCAACGATCATTATCTGGAAGTCGATTACGATCTGTCGGACGTGATGTTCGTGACCACCGCGAACACCATGAACATGCCGGGCCCGCTGATGGATCGCATGGAAATCATTCGTCTGTCGGGTTACACCGAAGACGAAAAGGTTGAAATCGCCAAGCGTCACCTGATCCGCAAGCAGGTCGAAGCGCACGGCCTGAAAGAACATGAGTGGAGCATCTCCGACGGTGCGCTGCGCGATGTGATCCGCTACTACACCCGCGAAGCCGGCGTGCGCAGCTTGGAACGTGAAATCGCCAAGTTGGCGCGTAAAGCGACCAAAGAAATTCTCATGGATGGCGAAGTCGATCACGTGAAGGTCACCTCGCGCAATCTGGAGAAATACTCCGGCGTCAAACGCTATCGTTATGGCGAGTTGGAAGAAGAAGACAAAGTCGGCATCACCACTGGCTTGGCGTGGACCGAAGTTGGCGGCGAGATTTTGCAGATCGAAGCGCTGATGGTGCCCGGCAAAGGGCGCATGACCATCACCGGCAAGCTCGGCGATGTGATGACGGAATCGATCCAAGCCGCCAAATCCTTCGTCCAGTCGCGCGCGACCACGTTCGGCATCTTGCCGCCGTTGTTTCACAAACGCGACATTCACGTTCACGTGCCCGAAGGCGCGACACCGAAAGACGGCCCCAGCGCCGGCGTCGGCATGGTGACGTCGATCGTGTCGGTGCTGACCGGTGTTGCGGTGCGCAAGGATGTCGCCATGACCGGTGAAATCACGTTGCGCGGTCGTGTTCTGCCCATTGGCGGTTTGAAGGAAAAGCTGCTCGCGGCATTGCGCTCGGGCATCAAAACCGTGCTGATCCCAGCCGATAACGAAAAAGATCTGGCTGAGATTCCCGACAATGTGAAAAAAGGCCTGAAGATCATTCCGGTCGCACGCGTCGAGGAAGTGTTGGAGCATGCCCTGGTCGAAGCTTTGACCCCGGTTGAGTGGGAAGAAGATGAAATCGACGCCACCGTCGCATCCGGTTCAGACGATGGCGACGCCAACGAAGTGATCACGCATTAAGCGATTTTCACCGCGCGCGGCTCAGTCCAAAACAGGCAACCCCGGCGAAGCAAATGCTTCGTCGGGGTTGTTTTTGTTAGGAACTTGTCAGATTGCTTAAAAAGGTTGCACAAATGTGCATAAAAATGTGCTGAAACCCGCAAAAAACTGGGGAAAACTCAACATGTGTGATTGACGTGGTTCGGGTTTCAACACTAGAGTCCTCCATCAAACGAATCACCGCGCCGCTCAAACGGCGCGTACCTGTATAATCCTTGAATTTATGAAGGGGGCCTTAAGTTGAACAAGAATGATCTGATTGCCGCCGTTGCGACCAGCACGGAACTGTCCAAAGCGGATGCCACGAAGGCTGTAGACGGTGTTCTCGACGCCATCACGGGTTCTCTGAAATCCGGTAACGAAGTCCGCCTCGTCGGCTTCGGTACCTTCAGTGTCGCTGCTCGCGCAGCGTCCACCGGTCGCAATCCGCGCACCGGCGAATCCATCCAGATTCCAGCCTCTAACCAGCCTAAATTCAAAGCTGGCAAGGCTCTCAAAGACGCCGTCAACTAAGACATCGTTTTTGCGTTACCACGGCCGCTCCCGCATTGGGGGCGGCCGTTTCGCATTTTTGGGGCTTGAGGCCTGTTTAGGCTTGAGTTCCACGAAGCGGCGCAGTAGTGTCGCCTCGTTTTAGATACACATTTAAGGGCGATTAGCTCAGCTGGGAGAGCATCTCGTTTACACCGAGAGGGTCGGCGGTTCGATCCCGTCATCGCCCACCAAATTCAAAAGGCGGCGCACCATGCGCCGCCTTTTTTGCTGCCTAAAAATCATCATTCGTCAATTTCGGTATGGTCATGATGGTGTGCGCGCTGCATAATCCCTTATTGGTTTAGTCTGCGCGGGGGCATCATGATGAAAACGTGGTTGATGGGCAAAGGCGTTGTTGCGTTGGTGTTCTGTGCTGTCGTATCCGTGTGGCTGTTCGGTGGCGCCGGGACGGCCCACGCCAAAAGCTGTCCGAAGATGCCAAAAACCAAAGTCACGGTGAATTTGCTCAACCCACCGGCCAAATTGAAGCACGCCAACACCATCACCGAAATCAACCGTCTGTTCGGCGTGCGTGCCAAAAGCGTCGGCGGGGGCTTGAACGGGTGGCATGCGCCGGGGGGCAAGAACAGCGTGATTCGCGGCTTAACCCGCGCAAAACTTGGGGCCTCGTCGAAATTCCACCCCTATTGGGTGAAAAGCAGGGGCGTCTACTGTTATGGGGCTAAGGATTTGACCATCGATTTTGGTTACACCGATCACGCGGTGTTTATTCCGCGCATCTATGCGCCCTCGTCGTGTGAATACAAGGTCGTGTACGCCCACGAACTTACCCATGTGCAGATCAATCGAAAAGCGATGAAGAAATTCGGCGCAACGTTGAAGGCCAAGCTGCAAAAGAAGCTGGCGAAATCGGGCGTGGTGGTGGTGAGGCAGCAAAACCAGGGTGTCGAGGCGTACCGAAAGCTCGTCAACGGCGTGCTCGCCGAGCTCATTGAGGAAATGTACCGATACTCAACCCCTTTGCACGACAAGATCGACACGCCGACCAACTATCACCGTGAAGACGCCAAGTGCAAAAAGTGGGTTAAGGACGTGCGCTGACGCGCAAACGGCTGCCCTTGTCACACCATAATAGCTCAATCGGGTGTTCAATCGGTCATTCAATCGGGTGCATCGTGATGCCCACCCTCATCGCCGTGACCATCGCTCGGACCGGCACTGCCGGTCACTTTGCCACCGCGGGCTTTTTCGAACGCTCCGCCGTCGGTCAGGTCCGTGAGGTCGTCACTGAAATCGGGAACCTTGGCGTCGAGGGCATGCGTGTAGTCGGGCAACTGCACGCCTATACCAATGGCCGATACCGGCGCACCACGGGCAACGGAAACGTTTTGATTGGGCGCAACGTTGATGGCTGTATCATCAGCCCCGTCACGTGGGCGAACTGAAAAAATACCGTCGAAGACGTTGACGATGGTTCCGCCGTCGGGGGTGACGAAAATCACCGCTTCGGATCCGCGCAGACCGATCGCGGCCGAAGGCGTTACGATCGACACACCTTCACCAGCCATGGTTCCGGAAACGAAACGCAACGTGCCGAGGGTGAAATTATATACGGCTTGCATATGGCGACCGTCGGGATCGTAGACGAACTCATCAATGACCATGCTGGCGCGTTCGCCGAGGGACAGTTCGGTGTTGTCGATCATCTTGATTAAGATCGCCGCGCCGCCCGACGTTTCAATCAGTTCACCATGGACCACGCTATAGCGGGGGAATTTTCGTTCCCGCTCACCACCCGGCGGGGTGCCATAGGCATCGGCGCGCTGCTTATAGATTTTACCGACATTGTCTGCGGCAAAAGAAGGGGGCGGCAGGAACAGGAAACTCGCGCCGATGAGCACACTGAGCACAGCGCCGACGAACCTTGAAAAACAGCTCAATTTTGTGGGTTTCATGCTGACCTCCCTCATGTGCATGTGAGCAGTCGAAGATCATCTTGTCCTGCATTATACACCCACCTGAGTTCGGATGAACCACGTCTATAGATTTACTGCCAAACTTGATGTGTTCAGGGAGGTTGAGTTGGATTAGTATCTCTATAGGGAAAAGGCGAGCAACTTGGCCATGACAGACACCAAAACAAACGACAAAAATCTTGAGCTGGCACTGTTACGCGAATTCGCTCATGAAATTCGTACGCCGCTCAACGCCATGCTGGGCTTTTCCGCCATGATGAAGCCGGGTGCCTTGCCGGAACCGTTGACGCAAGAACGTATTTTCGATTATGCGGACCGCATCAATGTCTCGACCCGTCGATTGCTGCAAGTGTGTGAGCGGGTTTTGGATCAGGCGGTTCAAGGCCAAGTGGTGGTGCAGAAAGAAGACATCGATTTCCACACATTTTGCCCTGAAATCATTCGCACTTTCGAGGTTGATGCCGAGGAACGCGGAATCACCCTAAATTATACCATCGCCGACGACTTCCCGGTTTTGCACTCCGATCCCGTGGTGCTGTACGAAATCATGACCAACCTGCTGAGCAACGCCATCAAGTTCACCCCCAAAGGTGGCGTGGTGACGGTCAAAGGTGAGCGCGATTATAAAAACGATGGCCTCATCCTCATCGTTCAAGACACCGGCAAAGGCATACCGGCAACGATTTTGATGAGCCTGATGAAGGGCGGCGCAGTGACCACGTCGTACGCCCATTCAGAGCGCAAGGGCTGGGGGCAAGGGATCAAGTTAGTCCACGACAAGGTCAAGCTGCTGGGCGGAACATTGGAAATCGAAAACGTCATGAGCGGCGGGACCGTGGCGTGCATTCGCATGCCCGGCTCTCAATGATCTTGTGTGCTTTGCCTGCGCGCGAAGCGTCAGCAAATACAATTTCAGCTGAATGTGGAACTGCGTATACTGCGTAATGTTCAGTCGCATTGTGCAGAAAAGGCCCACTCATGAGCGATGCAGCCACGCCCGAGAAAGCCTCGCCTGAGAACCCCACGTCCGAGAAAACATCGGGATTGGAACTTCTCAGCGAACTTGCCCACGAAATTCGCACCCCGTTGACGGCAATGTTGGGATACACCGCGTTCCTCAAAGGGGATGGTGAAGTTGAACTGACGCCTGAGCAAAGCAAGGATATCGCCCAGCGCCTGCACGCCTCGACCAAGCGGCTGATGCAGATCACCGAACGCATTCTCGACGAAGCCATTTCGGGCACGACCAAGGTCAACAAAGAACAAATCGACTTCACCAGCTTTAGCGATGAGCTTATCGGAACCTTTGAGGTCGATGCCAAGACGCGTGGAATCCGCTTGGTCCACGACATTGCCGAAAATTTTCCCAATCTCACCACCGATCCGGTGTTGCTATATGAAATGCTTTCAAACCTGATTTCAAACGCGCTGAAATTCACCCCCAAAGGCGGCATGGTGAAAATCAAAGGCGAGGTCGATATCCACAGCAAGGGGCTGATTTTGGTCATCCAAGACACGGGGCAGGGCATTCCGGCAACAATCTTGATGCGGATGTTGCAAGGGGTCTCGACGACCACCTCATCGGCCCGTTCGGATCAAAAAGGTTGGGGCAAAGGGGTGCAGATGGTGCGCCAAAAAGCCGAACTTCTGGGCGGTATTTTGGAAATCGAAAATGCCCCCCAAGGCGGCACCGTGGCGTGTATCCGCATTCCCCAGCCTTAAGTGTTTGTCTGCATGCTTGCTATTGTAAATTTGTAATGGTGCGGGAAATGACAAACTGTGTTTGAATAAAAAGCAACAGAACCGTTTACTTTGAAACAATAAGAACGCCCCGAAAAAGGCGCCAGAAAAGAGAACTCAATGACACAGCAAAGATCAAAAACCGTCAATCAAGCTAACCTGAGCGTCGTGGATTTGTTTTCCATCGGCATCGGACCGTCCAGTTCGCACACCGTCGGGCCCATGCGAGCGGCGTACCGTTTCGTGACGGAGCTGAGCGAAGAGGGTGATTTGGAACGGGTCCACCATGTGCGGGTGACGCTATTTGGCTCGTTGGCGTTGACCGGGCGCGGGCACCACACGGACAAGGCTTTGCTGTTGGGGCTTTCGGGAAAGCGCCCGCGCACCATCGAAGCCCAAGAGGTCGCCACCATCGTTGCCGATATTTCCGCGCGCAAGAGCCTGAAACTGGGCGATGTGGTGCGCATTGGCTTCGATCCCGACACGGACATCATCTTTCTTGAGCAAGAGGTTTTGGCGCGCCACACCAATGCGATGCGATTCGACGCCACCGATGTCGATGGTCATGTGATCAAAAGCGGCACGTTCTATTCCATCGGCGGCGGTTTCGTGGTGGAAGAGGGCGACGACGAAACCGACACCTACAGCACCGGCGATAATGTGAGGATTCGCTATCCGTTTTCGTCCGCCGACGAACTTTTACGCATTGGCCGTGAAGAAAATCTATCGATTCCCGAAATCATGCTGATCAATGAAACCGCCTGGCGGGAAGAGCATGAGACATTCGCCTTTCTCGATCAAATCCACACCGTCATGGATGATTGCATCGAACATGGCTTGCGCGGTGAAGGCAATTTGCCGGGCGGGCTGAATGTGCCCCGGCGCGCCAAAAAATTGCTCGATGAACTCAACACCAATTCCGAACGCGGACTGCGCGATCCGCTGACCATTATGGATTGGGTGAACCTATACGCTTTGGCGGTGAACGAAGAAAATGCCACCGGCGGGCGTGTGGTCACCGCGCCGACCAATGGCGCTGCAGGCATCATCCCGTCCGTGATCCGCTACTACGAGCGCTTTTGCACCCACCGTGCGCCCAGCGCGCAAGATGGCGTGCGGTCCTTTTTGCTCACCGCTGCGGCCATTGGCGTGCTGTACAAGACCCGTGCGTCCATTTCCGGGGCTGAGGTCGGCTGTCAGGGCGAAGTGGGCGTGGCGTGCTCCATGGCCGCAGGTGGGCTCACTGCGGCGCTTGGCGGCACCAATGAGCAGATCGAGAACGCCGCCGAAATCGGTATGGAGCACAATCTGGGTCTGACGTGTGATCCCATCGGCGGTTTGGTGCAAATTCCGTGCATCGAACGCAACGCCATGGGTGCGGTCAAAGCCATCAACGCGGCGCGCTTGGCGATGAAGGGCGATGGCGTGCATTTTGTCAGCCTCGACCAAGTGATCGAAACCATGCGCCAAACCGGCTTGGATATGCAGTCCAAGTACAAAGAAACCTCCCAAGGCGGCTTGGCCGTCAACGTGGTGGAATGTTGATCGCTTAATCTCTGATTGATGGACGAGAATCCGGCGGCTATGCTCGCCTTGGTTTTAATCGGAGATTTTATGTCCTGTTGATATGGGGGCGCCAAAGGGCGCCTCACCCCTAAGAACAAGAAGCAAAACTGCACGTGTCCTCACGTCGCAGCGCTTTTGTCTTGGTCGTATCAAACTCTCACCATGACCCCGTTGTTGCGGTGGTCGGGACATGAAAGACCGATCTGAACATGATCAGAAAATATACAAATGAAGATATCGATGCCGTGATTTCATCATGGCGCGCGGCGAGCGAGCTTGCTCATCCCTTTCTTAATCAAGCGTTCTTGGATCAAGAGGCCGAAAATGTGCGCAATGTGTACTTGGCCTATGCCGAAACCTGGGTGTGTGAAGTGCACGGCTGTGTGGTCGGCTTTATCGCCCTGATTGAAGCTGAAATCGGCGGCTTGTTCGTCGATCCCGGTTTTCATGGGCAAGGGCTCGGCAGGGCTTTGGTGGACAAGGCCGTTGGTGAAAAAGGGCCTTTGAGCGTCGAAGTTTTCGAACAAAACGTCATTGGCCGGCGATTCTATGACGCTTACGGATTTCGGGGGGCAGAGACATCGCTTCACGAATCCTCAGGCCATGTGACCGTGCATATGACGTATACGCCAAAATAAAGGCAACACATGAAGGGCGCTCCTTGAAATGGGAGCGCCCTTTATCGTCCCGCATGTGTGAACGGCGAGCTTGGCAGGCGCCGAGAATGCGCCCGCAAATGCAGAGAAATCGTTTTCAAACGGCAGTAAATCATTGAGCGTCAAATTTTTTTCACAAAAGTGTCCGCACAATGCTTGACGCCCGACGGGGGCTGCATTACATAGACGCGTCTTCAGGCAGTCAGGCTGTTTCAACACGGCCTGACAAACCAGAAGACAGAGAACGGCGAAGGGGGTGTAGCTCAGTTGGTTAGAGCGCCGGCCTGTCACGCCGGAGGCCGCGGGTTCGAGTCCCGTCACTCCCGCCATTCCCGTTCCTCAAAAACCGCGACCTTCACAGGTTGCGGTTTTTTGCTTTAGGGGCTTTTCTCTTCGCCGCCTCCACCACTGCGCGCAGGGAAATGTTGCGCCGCACAAAAAAAGAGTCAAAACACACATTCTTGACTTGAACGCCTCTGCAAACGGGGTAGTCTGGGCCTACCCAATCGGGGATATGTCGCGGCTAGGAAATGTCCTATAAAGCGTCTACACCTCGTGGGGAGGTACTGATGCATGCGATACAATCAAAACAAACGTGCGCATCTGCTGCTGACATACTAAGTTTTTCAACGGAACGTCCTGGGGAGTTCCAATATCCTATGATTGCGACACCGTTTTTGCGCCTTGAGATTATCGAAGGAATGCACCCTGTGCGTTCGTTTGTAAGCTCTGTGCGCGCTCAAAATGGCGCTGCGGTTCATGGGGCTCCCCTGTGGGAGCCTGGGCATGAGCGACGCGCTTTTATCTGATTATTTCCCGGTCTTGGTGTTTTTGGGCATCGCTGGAGTCCTGTCGGTCTTCATGATCGCGGCCAGCTGGATCATTGGCCGCCAAAAACCAGACCCAGAAAAGGATTCGGCCTACGAATGTGGGTTCGAAGCCTTTGAAGACGCGCGCATCAAATTCGATGTGCGATTCTATCTGGTGGCCATCTTGTTCATTATTTTCGATTTGGAAGTCGCATTCCTGTTCCCATGGGCGTCTAATCTCGGTTCCATCGGTTTGTTCGGATTCTGGTCGATGATGATTTTCCTCGCCGTACTGACCATCGGCTTTGTCTATGAATGGAAGAAGGGGGCTTTGGAATGGGAGTAGAAACCAAACCGGGCACGGAACTTCAGTCTCAAGACGCGTTGCTGTCCGAGGTTGCCGATGAACTGAACGAGCGTGGCTTCGTCGTCGCCAACGTCGATAAGCTGGTGAACTATGTGCGCACCGGCTCGATGTGGCCGATGACGTTCGGTCTGGCGTGTTGTGCGGTGGAAATGATCCACGCCTACGTCAGCCGCTATGACTTGGATCGATTCGGCGTCGTGCCGCGTCCCAGCCCGCGCCAGTCCGACGTAATCATCGTCGCCGGCACGCTGACCAACAAAATGGCCCCGGCGTTTCGCAAGGTCTACGACCAGATGGCGGAACCGCGCTGGGTGATTTCGATGGGCTCGTGCGCCAATGGCGGCGGCTACTATCACTATTCCTATGCGGTGGTGCGCGGTTGTGACCGTGTTGTGCCGGTGGATATCTACGTGCCGGGGTGCCCGCCGACGGCGGAAGCGCTAATCTACGGCATCCTGCAATTGCAAAAGAAAATCAAACGGACAGGTACGCTGTTTCGTTAAGTCTCGCCGCCAAAGAGAGACCGGGAGTTTTTGGACCTATGGATCCAGCCCTTGAAGAGTTGAAAGAGATCGTCACAGAAGCCCTGGGTGCGTCCGTCGTGGACACCACCTTGAACATGGCTGAAACCCGTGGCGAATTGTCTATCCAAGCGAAACGCGACGACATTGTGCGCGTGCTCACCTATTTGCGCGATAACGTCAATTGCCAGTTTAAGCAGTTGGTGGACCTGTGCGGTGTCGATTATCCCGAACGCGAAGAGCGCTTCGAGGTCGTCTACAACCTGCTGTCCATGACCTTGAACCGCCGCATCCGCGTCAAGGTCCGCACGGGTGGTGAAGCGGTGCCGAGCGTCGTCGGGGTGTTTTCCACGGCGGGCTGGTTTGAACGCGAATGCTGGGACTTGTACGGTGTGCCGTTCGACGGTAACCCCGACCTGCGCCGCATCCTCACCGATTACGGTTTCGAAGGACATCCATTGCGCAAGGACTTCCCGCTCTCGGGCTTTGTCGAAATGCGCTACGACGACGAAAAGAAACGTGTCGTATATGAGCCGGTGAAGCTCACCCAAGAATTCCGCAGCTTCGATTTCCTCAGCCCGTGGGAAGGTCAGCCGACCCAATTGCCGGGCGACGAAAAGGCGGAAAAGAATGAAGGGGAGGGCGCTTAAATTATGGCCCAAAACCAGATTAAAAACATGACGCTGAATTTCGGCCCCCAGCACCCCTCCGCCCACGGTGTGCTGCGTATGGTGTTGGAAATGGACGGTGAAATCATCGACCGCGCCGATCCGCACATCGGCCTGCTGCATCGCGGCACCGAAAAGCTGATTGAAAGCAAGACCTACCAGCAAGCCACGCCGTATTTCGATCGTCTCGATTACGTCGCGCCGCAAAACCAGGAACATGCGTTCGTTCTGGCGGCGGAAAAACTGTTGGGTGTCGATGTGCCTGAGCGCGCCCAGTACATTCGTGTGCTGTACTGTGAAATCGGCCGCATCTTGAACCACATCCTCAACGTTTCTTCGTATGCGATGGACGTCGGCGCGATGACGCCGATGCTGTGGAGCTTCGAAGATCGCGAACGTCTGATGGAATTCTGTGAACGGGTGTCCGGCGCGCGCATGCACATGAACTATTTCCGCGTCGGCGGTGTGTCCCAAGACATGCCCGCAGGCTTGGCCGAAGATATCTTGGCGTGGACCGAAAAATTTCCGCAGATGATCGACGACATGGAAACGCTGCTGACGGAAAATCGTATCTTTAAGCAACGCACCGTGGACATCGCCAAGGTCACCCAGGAACAAGCGCTCGATTGGGGCTTTACCGGCCCGAACCTGCGCGCATCCGGCGTGGCCTGGGATTTGCGCAAGTCGCAGCCCTATGAGGTTTACGACCAAATGGATTTCGACATCCCCGTGGGTAAGTACGGCGATTGTTATGATCGCTATGTCGTGCGCATGATGGAAATGCGTGAATCTCTGAAGATCATGCGCCAAGCCATTGAAAAGATGCCCGAAGGCCCGACCATTACCGAAAACCGTAAGGTCGCATCACCACCGCGCGCGGACATGAAGACCTCGATGGAAGCTTTGATCCATCACTTCAAACTGATGACCGAAGGCATGCACGTTCCGGCGGGTGAAACCTATACCGCCGTCGAAGCGCCCAAGGGTGAGTTCGCCGTTTATTTGGTGTCTGACGGCACCAATAAGCCGTATCGCTGCAAAATCCGTGCGCCGGGCTTCGCCCATCTGCAGGCCATGGACATGATGTGCGAAGGCCACATGTTGGCCGATGCCGTCGCCGTGATCGGTTCCATTGATATTGTGTTTGGTGAGATCGACCGATGAGTGAGACCCCTATGAGTGAAACGGGTGATACATTCGCCTTTACGGCGGAAAACCTGGAGGCTGCCAAGGCCATTGTGGCCAAGTATCCCGAAGGCCGTGAAGCCAGCGCCACCATGCCGCTGCTGACTTTGGCGCAGCGCCAAAACGACAACTGGCTGCCGCGCGTGGCCATGGACGTGGTCGCCGAAATGGTCGGTCTGGCACCGATCCGCGTGTATGAGGTCGCGACCTTTTACACCATGTACAACTTGAAGCCGGTGGGCAAAAACTTCGTCCAGGTGTGCACCAACATCTCGTGCCTGCTCAAAGGCTCCGACGACGTGTTCAAGGTGTGCAAGAAAAAGCTCGGCATTGAAAATGGCGAAACCACGCCGGATGGCCAGTTCACGCTGTTGGAAGTCGAATGCTTGGGCGCGTGCGTCAACGCCCCGATGATGCAAATCGGCGATGACTATTACGAAGACCTCGACGCGACGACCACGGAAAAGGTGCTCGACGCTTATGCCCGTGGCGAAACGCCGACGTCGGGTTCGCAAGCGGGCAAACGCGTAGGCTGTCAGCCTGCGGGTGGCCTCACCACACTGAATGGGGAGGGCTAAGCCATGCTGCACGATCGGGATCGCATCTTCACCAACATATACGCCATCCACGATGTCGGCCTGAAAGGCGCGCAGTCGCGCGGCGATTGGGATAAAACCGCCGATCTGGTCAAAAAAGGCCGCGAATGGATCGTCGAAGAAATGAAAGCGTCGGGCCTGCGTGGCCGTGGCGGGGCCGGTTTCGGCACCGGCATGAAGTGGTCCTTCATGCCCAAGGAAGCCTCTGACCGCCCGCACTATCTGGTGATCAACGCCGACGAAGGCGAACCGGGCACCTGTAAAGACCGCGAAATTTTACGCGCCGAACCGCACAAGCTGGTCGAAGGCGCATTGCTGGCGTCCGTCGGTATCGGCGCACACGTTTGTTATATTTATGTACGTGGCGAGTTCTACCGCGAAGCCGAAGCCCTGCAACGCGCCATCGACGAAGCCTACGCGGCGGGTTTGGTGGGCAAAAACGCCTGCAAATCGGGCTATGATTTTGACATCTACGTGCACCTCGGCGCCGGTGCTTACATCTGCGGCGAAGAAAGTGCGCTGATCGAAAGCTTGGAAGGCAAAAAAGGCCAACCGCGCCTGAAACCGCCGTTCCCCGCGAACTGCGGCCTGTACGGCTGCCCGACCACCGTCAACAACGTCGAATCGATCGCCGTGGTGCCGGAAATTCTGCGTCGCGGCGGGGCTTGGTTTGCCGGAATTGGGCGTGAAAACAACACCGGAACGAAGCTGTTTTGCGTGTCTGGTCACGTCGAAAACCCGTGTACGTTCGAAGAAGCCATGGGCGTTCCGATGAAAGAAATGCTCGAAAAGCATTGCGGTGGCGTGACGGGCGGCTGGAACAACCTCAAAGGCGTCATTCCGGGTGGCTCATCCGTTCCGGTGATGACCAAAGGCATGTGCGACAGCGCGTTGATGGATTATGACGGGCTGAAGGAGCACGGTTCGGGCCTGGGCACGGCTGCGGTGATCGTCATGGACCAATCCACCGATATTATTCGCGCCATCACGCGCTTGAGCGCTTTTTACAAGCACGAAAGCTGCGGCCAATGCACACCGTGCCGCGAAGGCACCGGGTGGATGTGGCGGATGATGGAACGTATCGGTGAGGGCAATGCTCACATCGATGAAATTGATTTGCTTGAAGATGTCACCCGCCGGATCGAAGGGCACACCATCTGCGCCCTCGGCGACGCGGCCGCTTGGCCTATCCAGGGTCTGATCCGCCATTTCCGTTCGGAAATGGAAGCTCGCATCTTGGAAAAAGCCGGAACCCAGGCCGCAGAGCCCGTTCACGCAGCTGAATGAATTAGTAGTTAGAGGGAAGGGGAGCCATGCCAAAGCTCACCATTGATGGCATTGAAATCGAAGTCGACGCCGGTTTGACCGTGCTGCAGGCTTGCGAACAGGCGGGCGCAGAAGTCCCCCGGTTCTGCTATCACGAACGGCTGCCGCTTTCGGGCAACTGCCGCATGTGTCTGGTTGAAATGGAACGCGCGCCCAAGCCGGTCGCGTCGTGCTGCATGCCGGTGGGTGAGGGCCAAGTGATCCACACCAACACCGAAAAAGTCAAAAAGATGCGCGAAGCGGTGATGGAGTTCTTGCTCATCAATCACCCGCTCGATTGTCCCATCTGCGACCAAGGCGGCGAATGCGATCTGCAAGACCAGGCCCTGGCCTACGGTGCCGGGGATTCCCGCTTTCATGAACACAAGCGCGCCGTCGAGGATAAGGACTTCGGTCCGCTGATCCGCGGCGTGATGACGCGCTGCATCCATTGCACCCGCTGTGTGCGCTTCGCCAGCGAAATCGCCGGCAGCCCCGAACTGGGCGGCGTGTACCGTGGCGAGCACTTGGAAATCGGCACTTATGTGGACAATGCCATTTCGTCGGAGCTGTCGGGCAATATGATCGATTTGTGTCCGGTCGGCGCACTGACGTCGGTGCCTTACATGTTCAAGGCGCGCCCGTGGGAACTGAAGAAGACCGAAAGCGTCGATGTGTTGGACGCCGTCGGCGCGAACATCCGCGTCGATGCGCGCGGCAGCGAAGTGATGCGTATCGTGCCCCGTCTGCATGAAAACGTGAACGAAGAATGGCTCGGCGACAAATCGCGCTTTGCGTGCGACGGCTTGGGGCGTCAGCGCCTCGACAAACCGTACGTCAAAAAAGACGGCAAGCTGCACCCCGCCACCTGGGACGAAGCGTTTGCGGCGATCAAAGCCAAAGTCGATGGCTTGGACGGTTCGAAAATCGCGGCCTTGGCGGGCGATACCGTCGATGTCGAAGCGATGACGGCGCTCAAAGACCTGCTCGCCAGCCTTGGCTCAAGCAACGTCGATTGCCGCCAAGAAGGCAGCCACGTCGATCCAAACGTGCGCGCCAGCTACATCTTCAACACCACCATCGCCGGGATCGAAGACGCGGATGCGTTGCTGATCATCGGCTCCAACCCGCGCATCGAAGCACCGGTGCTCAATGCCCGCATCCGCAAGCGTTACCTTGCGGGCGGCTTCCCGGTCGGTGTGGTCGGCCCCGTTGCTGATTTGACGTACAAGCATGAAAACTTCGGCGACGACGCGGCGTTGTTAGACGCCATCGCGTCGGGCAAGCATGCTTTTGCCAAGGTTTTGAAAAAAGCCAAGAAACCGATGTTGATCGTTGGTGCGGGCGCGTTGATGCGCGCAGACGGCGCGGCCATTCTCGCCGCCGCCAAAGCCATCGCCGACACCACCGGCATGGTTTCTGAGGGCTGGAACGGCTTTAACGTGTTGCAAACCGCCGCATCACGCGTCGGTGGGCTGGATATTGGTTTCGCTCCCGCCAAGAACGGCATGGACACGGCGGGCATCTTGGATGCGTGCGGCGACGGCAAGGTCGAGGTTCTCTACCTGTTGGCCGCCGACGGCATGGAAGCGGCCAAATTGTCCGATACCTTTATCATCTATCAAGGCCATCACGGCGACAGCGGTGCGCACATGGCCGATGTGATCTTGCCGGGTGCGGCGTACACGGAAAAGAACGCCACCTATGTGAACACCGAAGGCCGCGTGCAGCGTGGCCAGTTGGCGGTGTTCCCGCGTGGCGAGGCCAAGGAAGACTGGGCCATCGTCCGCGCGTTGTCCGCCGTCTTGGGCAAGACGCTGAAGTACGACACGTTGTCTCAAGTGCGTGCGCGCATGGCCGATATCAATCCGGTGTTTGCGAGCGTCGACGAAATTCAGCCGGCAGAATGGGCGGATTTCGGCGTTAAGGGCGACATTCAATCGAAACCGTTGTCATCGCATATTCGCAATTATTACATGACCGACCCGATTTCACGCGCGTCCGAAACCATGGCGGCGTGCACCGCTGAAATCCTTGGTACCCCTGGCGGCGAGACGGAAAGGACCGGCACCGATGGTTGAACTTTGGGATGCCTATCTGTGGCCGTTGATTTGGATCGTGATCAAGATCCTGGTCATCGTTGTGCCGCTTCTCATTGGCGTGGCGTACCTGACGTATGCCGAACGTAAAATCATCAGCGCCATGCAGTTGCGTCGCGGCCCCAATGTGGTCGGGCCGTTTGGTTTGCTGCAACCGTTGGCCGATGGCGCAAAGCTGTTTTTGAAAGAAACGGTGATCCCGTCCAGCGCCAACCGCGCGGTGTTCTTGATTGCGCCGATGGTGACGTTCTTCTTGGCGTTGGTCGCGTGGGCGGTGATCCCGTTCGGCGAAGGCTTGGTTTTGGCCGACATCAACGTCGGTATCTTGTACCTGTTCGCGATTTCCAGCTTGGGCGTTTACGGCGTGTTGATGGCCGGTTGGGCGTCGAACTCGAAGTATGCGTTCTTGGGCGCGTTACGCTCGGCAGCGCAGATGGTGTCGTACGAAGTGTCCATGGGCTTTGTCATCATCACCGTGTTGCTGTGCGTCGGTTCACTGAACTTGAGCGCCATCGTCGAAGCTCAGCGCGGTATGTGGTTCGTCATTCCGTTGTTCCCCATGGCGGTGGTGTTTTTCATCTCCACCTTGGCGGAAACCAACCGTCACCCGTTCGATCTTCCCGAAGCGGAAGCCGAGTTGGTTTCGGGCTACAATGTTGAATATTCGGCCATGACGTTCGCGCTGTTCTTCTTGGGCGAATACGCCAACATGATCTTGATGTGCGGCATGACCACCATCTTGTTTCTGGGCGGCTGGCTGCCGCCGTTCGACATCGCGCCGTTCAATTTGATTCCGGGGCCGATCTGGTTCGTGATCAAGATTTGTGCGCTGCTGTTCATCTTCATCTGGGTGCGCGCCAGCTTCCCGCGTTATCGCTATGACCAGTTGATGCGTTTGGGCTGGAAAGTGTTCTTGCCGCTGTCGCTGGCTGCGGTGGTGATCGTGTCGGGCGTCTTGGTGACGTTCGATCTATTGCCGAATGCGGGTTGAGGAGGACCTGATCATGAGCTTCATCGACCGCAATATTCGCCCGTTCTTGATGATCGAACTGATGCAAGGCATGTTATTGACCTTGCGTTATATGTTCCGTCCCAAGGTGACGCTGAACTATCCATACGAAAAAGGCCCGCTAAGCCCGCGCTTTCGCGGTGAACACGCGCTGCGCCGCTACCCCAATGGGGAAGAGCGCTGCATCGCGTGCAAACTGTGCGAAGCGGTGTGCCCGGCCCAGGCCATCACCATCGAGGCCGAGGCGCGCGACGACGGTTCGCGTCGCACCACGCGCTACGACATCGACATGACCAAGTGCATCTACTGCGGGTTCTGCGAAGAAGCCTGCCCGGTGGACGCCATCGTCGAAGGTCCGAATTTTGAATACGCGACCGAAACGCGAGAAGAGCTGATGTACGACAAAACCAAACTTCTGGCCAACGGCGCGCGTTGGGAGGTCGAGCTCGACCTTCGTCTTCGCGCCGATGCGCCGTACCGCTAGGAGCTGGGGGAACAGATGATCGAAACTTTGGTTTTTTACATGTTCGCCATCACCTGCGTCGCATCCGGCGTGTTGGTGGTGACGAGCCGCAATCCGGTTCATTCCGTGTTGTTCCTGATTTTGGCGTTTTTCAACGCCGGCGGCTTGTTCGTGCTGGCGGGGGCAGAATTTCTGGCCATGCTGCTGATCATCGTCTATGTCGGCGCGGTCGCGGTGCTGTTCATGTTCGTGGTGATGATGCTGGACGTCACGGTGGTCGAATTGAAGCAAGGCTTCCTCAACTATCTGCCCATCGGGCTGTTGGTGGTGGCAGTGTTCGCCGGTGAAATCTTGGCGTCGTCGGTTGCTTGGCACATGGCGCCCGAAGCGGCCGCCAACATTCAGGCCAAGATGCCGGACATGTCCAACACGTCGGCGATAGGGAAATTGATATACACGCGTTACGTCTATCTGTTCCAGACCGCTGGATTGGTGCTGCTGGTGGCGATGATCGGCGCGATTGTGCTGACCCATCGCAAGCGCAAAGACAGCAAGAAACAAGTCATCGCCGATCAACTGGCGCGTGACGCCAAGGAGGCCGTGGTGCTCAAGAAAGTCGAAACGGGGAGGGGCATCTGATGGCTGACATTGGTTTGGGACATTATCTGACCGTGGCGGCGATTTTGTTCGCCACCGGCATGTTCGGCATCTTCCTCAACCGCAAAAACGTGATCGTCATCTTGATGTCGATTGAATTGCTGTTGCTGGCGGTGAACATCAACATGGTGGCGTTTTCCGTCGAGCTGGGAGATCTGGTGGGGCAAGTGTTCTCGCTGTTTATCCTCACCGTCGCCGCCGCCGAGGCCGCCATCGGGCTGGCCATCTTGGTGGTGTTCTTCCGTGGTCGCGGCTCGATCGCCGTCGATGACATCAACGCGATGAAGGGCTGAGGAGACTGAGATGAGCATGATCAAAGCCATTGTCTTCCTGCCGCTTCTGGCATCGATGATCGCGGGCATTCTCGCGTTCGTCGATTGCGGCGACGACAAACACAAAAAACACAAGATCGACACTTACGCGCAGTGGATCACCGCCGGCTTCATGCTGGTGACGATGGTGCTGTCGTGGATGACCTTCCAACAGGTCGGACTGGGTGGCGACAGCTACACGGTGACGATCTTGCACTGGATTCAATCGGGCGATCTGGACCTCAACTGGGCGCTCAAGGTCGATACCTTGACGGCGGTGATGTTGGTTGTGGTGTGCACGATTTCGGCGATGGTGCACGTCTATTCCATCGGCTACATGCATCATGACCCGGACGTTCCGCGGTTCATGAGCTATCTGTCGCTGTTCACGTTCTTCATGTTGATGCTGGTGACCGCCGACAACCTGGTGCAGATGTTCTTCGGTTGGGAAGGGGTGGGCCTTGCGTCTTACCTGCTGATCGGCTTTTGGTACAACAAGCCCAGCGCCAACGCCGCCGCGATCAAGGCGTTCGTGGTCAACCGCGTCGGCGATTTCGGCTTTGCACTCGGCATCTTTGCGGTGTTCGTGATGTTCGGCACGGTCAATTTGGACAGCATTTTCGCCCAAGCGGGCGGTCTGTCGGATGCGACCATTTCGATCTTTTCGGGCGAGTTTCACGCCATCACGGTGATCTGCTTGCTGCTGTTCGTCGGTGCCATGGGTAAATCAGCGCAGTTGGGTTTGCACACCTGGCTGCCGGACGCCATGGAAGGTCCGACGCCTGTGTCGGCGTTGATCCACGCCGCCACTATGGTCACGGCGGGCGTGTTTATGGTGGCGCGCATGTCGCCGTTGTTTGAATATTCAGATTTCGCTTTGCAGGTGGTGACCATCGTCGGTGCATCCACTGCGATCTTCGCCGCCACGGTGGGCTGCACCCAATTCGACATCAAACGCGTGATCGCGTATTCGACCTGTTCGCAGCTCGGCTACATGTTTTTCGCCATCGGTGTGTCGGCTTATCAGGCGGCGATCTTCCATCTGATGACCCACGCGTTCTTCAAGGCGCTGTTGTTCCTTGGCGCGGGTTCGGTCATCCACGCCATGTCCGACGAGCAGGACATGCGCAAGATGGGCGGCACCTGGAAACTGATCCCGGTGACCTATGCGTTGATGTGGATCGGATCATTGGCGCTGGCAGGCGTGTTCCCGTTCGCGGGCTACTTCTCCAAGGATATGATCTTGGAGGCCGCTTACGGCGCGCACACGGGCGTCGGCAACTACGCATTCTGGCTGGGCATTGCCGCCGCGTTCCTGACCGCGTTCTACAGCTGGCGTCTGATCATCATGACCTTCCACGGCGCACCGCGCGCCGATGAAAAGGTCATGGCGCACGTCCACGAAAGCCCCAAGATCATGATCATGCCGTTGCTGCTTTTGGCGGCGGGTGCATGCGGTGCGGGCTGGGTCGGTTACAGTTGGTTTGTCGGCCATGACGCTGCGGTCTTCTGGGGTAACTCGATCTTGGTTTTGGACAGTCATCCGGCGCTCGAAAACGCGCATCATGTTCCGGCGTGGGTCAAGTACTTGCCGTTGGTGGTGGGGGCTTCGGGCATCGCCTTGGCCTACGTGATGTACATGTTTGTTCCAGGTCTGCCGGCCAAGGTGGTCAAGGCCATCAGGCCGGTGCACCAATTCGTTTTCAACAAGTGGTACTTCGACGAGTTGTACGACGCCCTTTTCGTCAAACCTGCGTTCCGCTTGGGATCGAGTTTGTGGAAAGTGGGTGACCAAGCCATCATCGATGGTCTGGGGCCCAATGGCGTCGCCCAAGCCACGCAAGACACCGCCGAAAAGGTCGGTGTGTTGCAGACGGGGTATCTCTACCACTATGCGTTCGCCATGTTGATTGGCGTTGTGAGCATGGTGGCTTGGTATATGTTTATCGCGGGGTGATGGATGTTTGGCTTTGAGCACCTACTTTCGGTCCTGATCTTCCTGCCATTGGCGGGTGCAGGTTTCATCCTGGTGATCCCCGGGGACGATGAGATCGCCGTGCGCAATGCGCGCCGGACGGCCTTGTTCGCGTCCAGTTTCACGTTCTTGATGTCGCTGTTTTTGTGGTTCGGTTTCGACGGTTCCACCGCCGACTTCCAGTTCGTCGAAAAAACCGACTGGATACCAACCTACAACATCAGCTATCACCTCGGCGTGGACGGCATTTCGATGCTGTTTGTGATGCTGACCACGTTGCTGACGCCGATTTGCATTTTGGCCAGCTGGGACAGCATCAAGACCCGCGTTAAAGAATACATGATCGCGTTCTTGATCTTGGAAACCATGATGGTGGGCATGTTCTCCGCCCTTGATATCGTGATTTTCTACATCTTCTTCGAAGCGGTGTTGATCCCGATGTTCCTGATCATCGGTGTGTGGGGCGGGCAGCGTCGCGTGTATGCGTCGTACAAGCTGTTCCTGTACACGTTGACGGGTTCGGTGTTGATGCTGCTGGCGATCTTGGTGATGTATCTGCAAGCGGGCACCACCGACATTCCGACCCTGATGGCGACGCGTTTCGATCCCAGCCTGCAAATATGGCTGTGGTTGGCGTTCTTCGCTTCGTTCGCGGTCAAGGTGCCGATGTGGCCGGTGCACACTTGGTTGCCTGATGCGCACGTTGAAGCGCCGACGGCGGGCTCGGTCATTTTGGCCGGTGTGTTGTTGAAGTTCGGCGGCTATGGTTTCATTCGCTTCTCCTTACCGATGTTCCCGGACGCCTCTTTGTATTTCACGCCAATGATGTACGGCCTGTCGATTGTGGCGGTGATCTACACCTCGTTGGTGGCGTTGGTTCAGCACGACATGAAAAAGCTGATCGCCTATTCATCCATCGCCCACATGGGTTTTGTGACGGCGGGTACCTTCACCATGACCACCCAAGGCGTGGAGGGGGCGATCTATCAGATGCTCAGCCACGGTGTGGTGTCGGCGGCGTTGTTCCTATGTGTCGGCGTCATTTACGACCGCATGCACACCCGTGAGATTTCCGCCTATGGCGGCTTGGTGCACAAGATGCCGCGTTACGCGTTGGTGTTCATGCTGTTCATGTTGGCGTCCGTGGGTCTGCCGGGCACCGGTGGTTTTATCGGTGAGTTCTTGGTCTTGGTCGGTCTGTTCAAAGCCAACACCTGGGTCGCGGCGTTTATTGCGACGGGTTTGGTCTTGGGTGCGGCGTACATGCTGTATCTCTACCGCCGGGTCGTGTTCGGCGCGTTGGAAAAGGACGAGGTCAAGAAAATGCTCGACATGAGCCCGCGTGAAATTGCGGTGTTCGCGCCGTTGATCGTGCTGACGCTGTGGATGGGCATCTATCCGGTGTCGTTCTTGGACGTCATGCATGTGTCTGTCGATAATCTGCTGGGCCAGGTGCAAATCGCGCTGGATATCAGTAAATCAGCCGTTGTGGCTGGCCAGTAAGGGAGAGTTAGGTTTATGGCTGAAGTTCCCAACATCGCCCCGGTTCTTCCGGAAATCTTCCTTGCGCTGGCGGCCATGTCCTTGCTGATGCTGGGCGTGTTCCAAAAGGCGACCACGCCGGATGGTGTGATCCATGCATCGCGCCTGACTTCGGGCTTGGGCGTCGTCACGCTTGTTTTGGCGCTGATGCTGGTGTTTACAGTTTCGGGCGACACGCGCATCGCATTTGACGGCTTGTTCGTGTCCGACTCGTTCGCCACCTATGCCAAGGTGCTGATTTTAATCGCTTCGACACTGTCGTTGATCTTGGCGCAGAACTGGCTGGAACGCCAAGGCGCGCACCGTTTCGAATTCGCCATTTTGGTGATTTTTGCAACCCTTGGCATGATGATGATGGTGTCTGCGGGCAATCTGTTGTCGCTGTACATGGGCTTGGAGCTGCAATCGCTGTCGCTGTACGTGCTGGCGGCGTTTCACCGTGACGACACCCGTTCGACCGAAGCGGGGCTGAAGTACTTTGTGCTGGGCGCGTTGGCGTCGGGCTTGTTGCTGTACGGATCATCGCTGGTTTACGGTTTCACCGGCACCACCGATTTTGCAACCATCGCGTCCACCGTCGCGGCCCAAGATCACACCCCCATGGGGCTGGTGGTCGGGCTGGTGTTCGTGATGGCGGGCTTGGCGTTTAAGGTTTCCGCCGTACCGTTCCATATGTGGACGCCCGATGTCTACGAAGGCGCGCCGACACCCGTGACCGCGTTTTTCGCGGTCGCGCCCAAAGTTGCCGCGTTGGCCTTGTTCCTGCGCGTCATGGTCGGTCCGTTTGGGTCGTTGGTGGCGGAATGGCAACAGGTCGTGGTGGTGATTTCGATCCTGTCCATGGCGCTGGGCGCATTTGCCGCCATCGCGCAGATGAATATCAAACGTATGATGGCCTATAGCTCCATCGGTCACGTCGGATATGCACTGATCGGCCTTGCGGTCGGCAACGAAGCCGGTGTTCAGGCTGTATTGGTCTATCTGTCGATTTACGTGTTCATGAACATCGGCATTTTTGCGTGCATCATGGCCATGCGCCGTGGCGAGCGTCACGTCGAAAACATCTTTGAGCTGGGCGGTTTGGCGAAAACCCATCCGGGCATGGCGGCCGTTTTGGCGGTGTTTATGTTCTCGATGGCGGGCATTCCGCCGTTGGCGGGTTTCTTCGGCAAGTTCTACATTTTCCTCGCCGCCATCGAAGCGCATCTGTATACGCTGGCGATCATTGGCGTTCTGACGAGTGTGGTTTCGGCGTATTATTACCTGCGCATCATCAAAATCATGTACTTCGACGAGGCCGGGATCGAACCGCTGGAAAGTCCGTTGCCGCGCTCCATCAGCGGGGTGTTGGCGGTCAGCGGTGCGGTGGTGATCTTGTTCTTCTTGGTTCTGGCGCCCGTCGTCAATTGGGCGGGTGCGGCTGCGGCCTCACTGTTCTAAGACTTTAGCCATGGCGAAGAAATCGGGCCTCCAGCTCCCAAGTCCATACGTACTTGTGGAGCTGGAGAGCATCGACAGTACCAACGCCGAAGCCAAGCGCTTGGCCGAAGAAGGTGCGCCCGACTGCACGCTGGTGTGGGCCAAAACCCAAACCGCTGGGCGTGGTCGGCGCGGGCGCGAATGGGTGTCGGTCGAAGGCAATCTGTATTTTTCGATCATCTTGCGCATGCCGTATCCGATGCAGGCGATGACCCAGCTGAGCTTCGTCGCCGCCAATGCGGTGGCCGACGCGGTGCAGGTGCTCACCCCGCCGGGCACCTTCGTCAACGTCAAATGGCCCAACGATGTGCTGGTTGAAGGGCAAAAAATATCCGGTATTTTGATGGAAGCTTTGCCCGATTTCGAAAGCGATGCGTTTGATTGGGTGGTGCTGGGCATCGGCCTGAACGTCGCCACACATCCGGTGGTCGAAGAGGGGGCGTTTCCCGCGACTTCTCTGGCGGCGCAAGGCGTGACGGAGCAGGGGCTGGACGTCGCCCTGATCTTGGACACCTTGGCCAAGCGCTTTTTGGCCGGGGTGGCGACCTGGCGCAATCTCGGGTTTGGACCCATCCGCCGCCACTGGCTGGCGCGCGCGCGTGGCGTCGGCGGTCCGGTGACGGTGCGTCTGCCTAACGAAACCCTGCAAGGCATTTTCGGTGCGTTGGACGAAAACGGGGCATTGATCTTGCACCGTGACGGTCAACCCAACCGTGTGATCACTGCGGGCGATGTGTTCATTCCGCCCACGCCCCACGAAATCTAAATGAATTCTAAGATTTCGCAGGTGCGAAAGACATTGGCGTAGCGCGCCTTGAATGCTAGATATGCACCATGCTTTTAGCGATTGATTCAGGCAACACCAATACGGTCTTCGCCGTCTTTGACGACGACGGCACGCTCATGGGCGAGTGGCGCGCCAGCACCACCGCGACGCGTACGTCCGATGAATACGGCGTGTGGCTGTTGCGCTTGATGGAACTGGAAAACCTTCATCCCGGCGACATCAGTGATGCGATTATCGCCACGGTGGTGCCCGCGACTTTGCACAGCCTGAAAAGCCTGTGCGAAAAATACTATGACACAGAGCCGTTGGTGATCGGTGACGATGGCGTCGAATTGGGCGTCGAGATCAAGATCGAAAACGCTCATGAAGTCGGCGCGGATCGTTTGGTCAATGCGGTTGCGGCCAACGCCAAATACGGTGGACCGTTGATTTGCGTCGATTTCGGCACCGCGACCACCTTCGACATCATCGACCAAGACGGAAATTATGCGGGCGGGGTGATCGCGCCGGGCATCAACTTGTCGTTGGAAGCGTTACATATGGCGGCGGCCAAACTGCCCCGCGTGGCGATCGAACGTCCTGCCAAGGTGATCGGCACCGGCACCGTGTCGGCGATGCAATCGGGTATCTATTGGGGCTATGTGTCGATGATCGAAGGCATGGTCGCGCGCATTCGCGAAGAATTCCGTGCCGACATGGATGTCGTCGCGACCGGCGGTTTGGCGCAGATGTTTTCTGAAGCCACCCGCATCATCAATTGGACCGATAAGGACCTGACGCTTCGGGGCCTGTATCTGATCCACAAAAGAAACAAAGGTTAGGTTTAGGTTATGGCCGACGAAGAGCTTCTGTTCCTGCCCCT
>Ga0316204_10002324_pt1 | contig 43820 bp, 47 predicted proteins | sample 6monrhotite_MG_2_FD_205661 | JGI IMG/M metagenome (GOLD analysis project Ga0316204, IMG submission 205661) | Microbial mat bacterial communities from mineral coupon in-situ incubated in ocean water Damariscotta River, Maine, United States -... | ecosystem: Environmental > Aquatic > Marine >... | reverse complement strand
GTGAAGTTTGTGGTTCTGGCAAGTGAGTCAGTTTCATAGGCTACCTCTGCAATTTCTACGGCAAGATTAGCTTTCTCGAGAGACAGTTCTTCCCGGTCGTTTTCCAATTCAGCCAGCAGCTGTCCACTTTTAACACGCTGACCATTAGTAACCATTAGCTTTTCCAGGTATCCACTGGCCTGGAAGGTGATTTTGAGTTCGTTTTCCGACTCAATAACACCCGATGAGTTTACCCGAAATTCGAATGGCCGCAGTTCTGCAAATGCCGTTTGAACTTCTGTGGGCTTAATTTCTTGCCTCAGTGCCTCAGTATCAGGCTCTTCAAAGGTAGTTTTTTGCTGTTTGCAGCCAGTCAAAACCACAGTACATATTAAAAAGAGCAAAACAACTTTTCTCATGGCTGAAAATAGTACAAAATGAGTGAACTAAAAACTAACTTTGGGTAGGATTAGTTATTAGGTTTATAATTTCAATCTATCTAAATATCGTTCTCTTTTATTAGCAAAGGTCACTGGGTTTAGAACTATATTTTTTCTGTCGTGAAGAATTTCCATATACAGGTATTCTAATAATGCCATTAGTATTAGATTAGAAAACATGTTGACAAAAAGGCCATTTCGTGTAATCATCGCATTCATAGCGCTGTCCATCGTTGGAGTAGCTGTGGTGCCTGGTTTGAAGGTCAACTTTGTGCCCAATGAAAGCAGTCCTACGCTTTCTATCAGCTATTCATTACCAGATTCCTCGCCCGATATTGTAGAGCGGTTGGCTACCTCGCCCATAGAAAATGCCCTTTCGCAGGTAAAAGGTGTGAATAAGGTGTACAGTATATCGAGGTATAACCGCGGGGTGATCCGGCTCAACTTTGACAAGGATGAGGACATGGATTTCAAGACTTTCGAAATCAATTCCATCATCAGAAACATCTATAAAAAATTGCCGGAACGATTGTCTTATCCAAGGGTAGATCAGCAAGGAGGGGAGGATGATAAGCAAGAAAGTCCCATCCTTTTTTATTCCGTCAACGGGCCCTTTGCTCCTTATAAATTGCAAGAAGATGTCGAAGAGTATGTGACCAAAAGTTTATCTCAGGACAAAGATATTCAGCGTATAGAGGTTCGAGGTGCCAATCGACTTCAGATTACGGTAGCCTTTGATGTGCCAACACTGACCCGGTATGGGCTTAGCAAATCAGAAATTAGCAGTGCCCTCACCAGTTTGAATAACTCTATATATGCAGGCATGGCGCGTACCGCGAATGACCAGCGTTTCTTCCTGCGCACTACCGGGCAGCTACCCGACCTGGCTTCAATAGAAAATACACGAGTGAAAGAGATTGAAGGCAAAAGCATTTTTATTAAAGATGTAGCCAATGTTTTCATAGAAGAAGAAGCGCCTACGGCATATCGAAGAATCAACAGTAAAAATGCGGTCTATGTCAATGTATATGCGCGCGAGGGTGTGAACAAAATAGTTCTGGCCAAGCGAACCATTGAGCAGATAAATAAGCTTGCTGCGAACCTCCCAGATGGAGTTGAAATGTTTTTGGAACAGGATGATACCAAATTTCTGAACCAGGAGATGGACAAAATCTACCTGCGTACAGCGCTGTCGGTGCTCATTCTGGTCTTGTTTATATTAGCCATCAACCGAAATGTCAAATACCTCTTTGCCTTATTCCTGGGCATTCTGGTCAACCTCTGTCTCACCGCCATCATTGTTTATACTTTAGGGGTTGAACTGCACATATTTTCAATTGCAGGGGTCACCATCTCCTTTGGGCTCATTGTAGACAATGCCATTGTAATGATGGATCATTTGCACAGGAAGCGCAATGCCAAAATATTTGTGGCCCTTTTGGCAGCCTCCATCACCACCATTATGGCCTTGCTCATGGTGTTGCTTCTGCCAGAAAAAGACCGTCAAAACCTGACCGATTTTTCAATTGTGGTAGCCATCAACCTGGGAGTATCGCTCATCATTGCCCTGTTTTTTACACCTGCATTGTACAGTTTGCTATTCAGCAAGGGGCGCACTGTCCGTAAACTCTCCATGAAAGGGCTCAGAAGGCGTGTGCGAATATTCAAGGCCTATATGAGTAGTGTGGCCTTTGTAACACGCTACAGAAAAATATTCACGGTGCTGGTTATTCTGGGCTTTGGTCTGCCGGTGTTTAAAATGCCCCTGCAATGGGAAGGGCAGGAGTGGTACAACAAAACCATTGGAAGCGACAAATATCAGGACGATATAAGACCTGTAAGCGACAAAGTGTTGGGTGGGGCACTGAGAAAATTTGTGACCGAAGTTTATGAAGGCTACAGCTATCGCAACCCTGAACAGACCAGGCTATTTGTAAATGCCCGCTTGCCGTTTGGCACCACTCTTCAAGATGCTGATTTTGTGATTTCTACTATAGAAGAGTACCTGAAAGGCGTTAAAGGCATTGATAAATATGTGACCAATGTAAGGTCCAAAAGCGCATCAGTAGAGATAACCTTTAAGCCTGAATACAACGATTCGGCCCTGCCGTACCAATTAAAAGCAAGGCTGCAGGCCAGGTCCGTTGATCTGACAGGAGTTCGCTGGAGCATATATGGTGTAGGTAGGGCATTTGGAATAGGTGGTGATTCTCAGTCGGCACCCAGTTTTAAGGTTCGCATGAAGGGCTATAATTTTGATATACTGGCCGAACAAGCAGAAAAGATGGCCGTAAAATTGGGTGCCAACAGAAGGGTGGATAAGGTTAACCTGAACGAGCAGATTTCGTGGGGCAGAGAAGCGACAAGTGAATATGTGCTAGACTTTGACATCGATCGCCTGGCCGCTGCGGGCATCAGCCGAGGTAAGGTGATGCAGCTATTGGGAGACCTGGCAGCACCCAGGAGTCCATCGCTCAGCGCCAACTATCAGGACGAGCGATTGCCGGTGTATGTGGAGGCCAAATCTGCCAATGCCTTTTCTAAATATGACCTTCTGGAGGAGGCCCTGCCTTTGGATACCAATCGCTTTATCAGAATAAAAGATTACGCAAGCCTGACTTTCGAAGAATCGGCCAATGAAATACATAAAGAAGACCGGCAATACCTGAGGGTAGTGGGTTTCGACTATTTGGGCTCTTATAAGTTTGGAAATCAGCACAGGGAAAAAGTAGTGAATGAAATGAATGCCGAAATGCCGGTGGGGTACTTTGTAGAATCGCAAGAAAACCTGTTTAGTTTTGACAAAACCAAACGTCAATACGGGTTGCTTCTTTTCCTGGTTTTGGGCATCTACTTTATTTGTGCAGTGCTTTTCGAAAGCCTGCGCCAACCATTCTACATCATCATCACCATTCCGGTTTCATTCATCGGGCTCTTCCTCATCTTTTCGCTTTTCGATTTTCCCTTCGATCAGGGCGGTTATGCAGCCTTTGTTATGCTGGGTGGCTTGGTGGTGAATGCTTCGATCTTCATTGTCAACGACCTGAACAACAGTAGACTCAAACATCACAATCGCTCTGTGATCAAGGCTGTGCTGGGTAAGGCACAACCCATTATGCTCACCATACTGTCTACCTGTTTTGGCCTCATACCCTTTCTGGTAGAAGGACAAAGTGAAGTCTTTTGGTTTGCCCTGGCCATAGGTACCATAGGTGGGCTTGTATTTTCAGTGGTGGGCGTTTTCCTCTGTCTGCCCGTTTTTCTGTCCAGAAAGGGGAGGAAAACTAAATTGAAGCTTGTCGGTCAATAACCCGGTACATTTTCAGCAAAGCTTGAGGATCTTCGCTTTTCTCATTAATCAGTTGCCCGGCTACCTGGCCTATGAGCAGGTTGGGGTAGAAATTGTCTCGCAAAAAGTGTACATGCTTCATGCAAATAAAACCATCGAACCAGACGAAAAACTGCTTGGTAAACTGCGCCAGGTCTTTGGTATTGGCTTTGATGAGTTCGATTTTTTCCAGGTAATGGTGCTTCTCAATAAAATTGCGGTTGGCTTTAGAAAGCTGTTTTAGCGCGGTCTCTGGAGCTGAAGTAAAGAATGCCGGAACCTGATCAAGCAAAGCTTTGAGCTCCTGAAAAATGATGGGGTCATAGGTTTTGTAAGCAGGGTGAAGACCATCGACATAGTCTTGCTGCGCTTTGCCTGTACCAAAAGGCACCCGGTCGGAAGTACGGCAGGAGGGGTAAACCGCAGCCCCATTCACTGCTTTGAATGATTCATGGGGGATAATTTTGTGCAGAAAGTAAAAGTCTTCGCCTGCCTTACGCTTGTTCATACCTCCATGTTTGGCATATACCGATGCTTTCACCAGCATGCAGGAGCCCACGGTTTGGATGGCATTAGGAAAACCTGCCTGCCTCAGCCCATGTACATAGTACCTCAGAAAAAGCTCATAGTTGATAATGCCCTCTTTTAAGTTTTCGTTGGCTTCTGATTCAAAGAGATGCTCATAGTACAATTCGCCCAGGCCGGCATTGCTGTTTCCAAACTTTGTTTCAATGGCCTTTAAGTAGTTGGGAGATACCTGGCAATCGGCATCGAGGCAGATTATGGTGCCGTCAACGTCAGCCCCGGCATACCTTCTCAGTGCTTCGTCCATGCCGGTTTTGCGTGCCAGTCCTACGCCCGCCTGTTTTTTGGGCATATCCAGTGCCTCAATCAGATGAAAATGTAGCAGATCATCGGGTTGTTTTGAATTCCATTCGCGGAAGTCTTTGATCGTTTGCTGGTTCTGCTGTTCAATTGACTCACTGGCATCGACCGCCTGATTTACCACCACCATCACCTCTACTGCTGATGAAGTTGGAGCACAATTGGCCAATGATTCTAGCGTTCCCAGCAGGTTGGGCTCATTGTGGCAGGGAATGATAACCGTCATCTGGCATTTTGGATCGACAGGTGCCTTCAGTAGTGGTTCCGCCTTGGCGAACCTTTTGAAGTATTGGTGGATGTAGGCTTGCCAGTTCTTAGAAGGCATGCGCGAAGATAGGGAGATCGCTTGATTGACGGCAGTATTAATTAGTGAGAGAATCCTTTATAATTGTGCATGAAATACTCTGTAGAAGTACTCACCGCTTCGCCTCAGGCCTGGATCGATTGTGTAATGGCCGCTTTTCCTGCTTTTCTGCAAGACCATGCCGACTGTGAGCGCAAAGCTTCGGCCATGGCCATGAGCTTGATCGCAAAATATCCCGACAGAGATTTCATCATCCCCGACCTGATAGATACTGCCCTGGAAGAGATGGAGCATTTCCAACAGGTATACCAGGTAATGCAGCAGCAGGGCGTGAGGCTACCCGCCAAAATGGAGCCAGATCTATACATTCACGAATTGATGAATGAAGCCAAAGGGGGCTCTGTAGATTCCAGGTTTCTGATCCGCCTGCTACTGGGGTCAGTCATTGAGTGCCGGGGCTGCGAGCGCTTCAAACTGGTGGCAGATAATGTACAAGATCCTGATCTCAAACGCTTTTATAAAGAGCTCTGGGTAAGCGAAGCCAAGCATGGCAATATCTATGTAAAACTGGCCCTGCATTACTTTGACGAAGACCTGGTGTACACCAAACTGGAAGAGCTCATGCAAAAAGAAGCCAAGGTGCTGGCCGGGCTAAAAATCAGACCTGCACTTCATTAATCGTGATTTTCAATCCCTTTGTATAGGCCTCATTTCATGCTCATAGTCAATTGATTAGCTGTTTTAACAAGCTTTAACTCAGCACTAACATTTCTTAACAGGGTTGTGCCTCCCTTCGGACTGGTTTTGGTTGTTGTAGTACCAAACACAACCAACCATGTACAAACTCAAAATAGGGCTGGCAGCCATTGCTTTGATGCTCGTGAGCCAGTCGGTCAATGCTCAATCCACTGAGCCCGAAGTAAAAGAAAAACCAAGTATTCCAGGTTCCATTCTTAGGGTAGGGTATTCTCCAATTAATCACATACAAAGCGGTAGTTTTAAACCAGGAATTACCATCGAATTCGAAAAACCCCTGACACCGCGTTTAACAGTTGCTGTCAATTATTACAGAGACTTTACTGCCAGTAACAGATATAACTTTGATCAGACAAAATATTCCGGGTCAACTTTATCACAGCTTAAGCTCAGAGACATTCGTTCCAGCCTGAGCGTAAACGTCAATTATTACTTCAAGCCATATGCCTATGAGGGTTTCTATGCAGCTTATAGGGTCAATAATGCCTTTACCGAATATATGGAATACGACAATGCTATTTTCGACCCTGAAGCGGGTAATCGAAGATTTGAAAGTGAGCCCTGGCGTGGCCTGTACCTCGGCTACCGCAAAACCTTCGATAGTGGTTTTTTTGTTGACGGTAGTGCCGGTGTTGCCTGGGCAGACAGTAATCAAGGTACCAGAAGACTAAGCAGGTTCAACGGAAACCTAAAACTTACCCTCGGCTGGCAATTAGGGCTAGGCAAAAAGAAAAAGAAGAAGAAAAAATAAGATACTTCCTTTCATTCGATCCGTATGGGGTCGACCTCTTTATGCCCCTGGTACGACCTCGCCAGGGGTTTTTTATGTTAAAAAGGTGCGCCTTTCCAACCCAGCCAGCCTTATCTCACACTTTATAATAAAACCTAGACCAATGAGATTTGAAACTGGACCAATTAGCAAGATATTTTTAGTCGCATTTTTAGCAATGGCATTGGCGGCTTGTCAAGACAATAACGGATTTGGCTGTGGCTTCATTGACCTTACGCTGGATGGTATTCGGTATGATGTCAATACCTGTGAAGACCTAGGGTTTCGCAATGGGTGTGACTATACAATTGACTATCTTAATCTCTGTTACGAAGAAGGAGGGACACAATATTGCCAGGAACTGTCAATCGCCTTTGTGACACCATTTGCGGTAGGGGAATTCGAGATTGTTCATCCGGATGAATTTCAGGAAAGTTCCGCAAGTGGCAATGTCATAACGGGTTACCTGGGCGAGCTGCTGGAAGATACCTCTGTGGTGCCAGTGCATCACATGCATTCGGGTAGGTTGATTATCACGGAGTACGATGTAAACACAGGCAGTGTCACCGGCTCCTTCGAATTTGCGGTAAACATGGGTGGAGAAAACAATAAAGTAATTGTAGCCAACGGTACTTTTACCAACGTGCGCTGGTAAAAGCAGGGCTCAGATACATGCTGAAATCTGAAGAAAAACGACTGATTAAAAACTGCCTGCGGCAAGATCGCATGGCGCAACGGATGCTGTACGAAAAGTACAAGACAGCCATGTTTACCTGCGCCTATCGCATTTGCAATGATCAGGAACTGGCCCAGGATATTCTGCAGGAAGCTTTCATCAATGTGTTTAAATACCTGAAATCTTTCAAAGGCCAGGGAACACTCGGTAGCTGGATCAAAACCATAGTGGTGCGCACAGCCATTAAGGAAGTAAAAGGTCTGCACCTACATGTAGAAGTAAGTGAAACAAATGGGGGCCAGGAACTGTGTTTTGACGATACCCTCACCGGCCAGCTTTTGCATGAATTGGTAAAGTCGCTGCCCAACAAGAGCCGGGTGGTTTTTACACTGATAGAAATAGAAGGCTATGCCCATAAAGAAGTAGCCGAAATGATGGGAGTGAGCACAGGCACCACCAAGTCGCAGCTGCACTATGCAAAGCAAATGCTTAAAAAGAAGCTTGAATTGAGAGGATATGAAAAAAGAAAAAGAGGATAGAGCACTGAAGAAGGCTGTGGCTGATCTGCCCGTTTTTTCGCCAGAAGAAGGGCTTTGGGAGCAGATTGAAACAGAATTGGAGGAAGAAAAACCTGCAAAAGGAAGGCGCAGGAACTATATGCGCTGGGCGGCCATATTACTGCTGCCTCTGGTAGCAGGAGGGCTCTATTTGACCATAGGTTTTGGTGCTTCTCAACTTGATTATACAGAAGAAACAATCCCCGAATGGCCATTGACGCAACTAATCACACCAGACAATGATTTCAGTGTGTTTCTACAAGAAGAATGTCAGCCGGGCAGAGATATTTGCGAAAACCCCGAATTCAAGTTATTGATGACTGAATTACAGGAAGTGAGCGATGAATTCAATACCATGGTGACCATGATTGATGAGTCGGGCATGGATGAGTTTTTAGTAAAAGCCAGGTCACGACTGGAAAAAGAAGAGGTGCGCCTTAAGCGTAAAATTGTTGAATTGCTTAAAGGATGAACAACATAAGAAAACATAGTTGGGCAATGGGTTTGCTGCTGTTATTAGTCGCCAGTCCTGCCGTTGCGCAGAAAAAGGTACAGGTAGTTACCAAAACCGTGAAGCAAGACCTGAAGCAACTGCTCGATTCGGGCATAGTGGTAGAGGGCAAAAAAGCCCAGGTAGAAGTCACAGGTTGGGACAAGAATTTCATACAGGTAGAAATGGACCTGATTGCCAAGCACCCTCAACGAAAGGTGGCAGAAAAAGAACTGGAATTCATTCAATATGCCATCACCAAGGCATCAGACCATTATGTGATCAAAAATCTGTTTTATACAGGGGGCAAGGCTGTAAAGGTCAAGAGTCACCTGAGTGTAGTTTATCGTATTTTTCTCCCCGTAGACCAAAAAGTGGTCATTCACAATGATTATGGTGGAATGAACCTGAGGAACTTATATGGGCAACTCGAAATTGAATCGAAGTTTTCAGAGATAGCGTTGAACCGCTTTTTTGGAGAGGTTAAAGCGTCACTCGACTATTGCGAATTAAAAGGGACGAATGTTGATGGCCTGCTGCGTTTCGATACACGCAGAACGGACATCAGGCTGGAAGACTTTGCCGGAAAGGTGTCTATCAAAAACTACCTGGGTAAAATTGTCCTGTTCCCAAGCTCTATGTTGAGGGCTTTGAACGTGAATTCAAAGAATGGAAAAATTGAACTGACAGTCAGATCTCTGGATGCCTTCAATTATGACGTGAAAGTAAACTCCTCCTACATTTCTTTACCCGATGCGGAGTCTAAACTGGTAAAAGTAGATGAAGTGTTGAATGAGCATGCCTTCCGGCTTAGAAATGATGTGGGCAAGGCCAACATTACCATCACCAATCAGCTCGACCCTGTGACCATTAGCTATGCATCTACCAAATCAGGGAGCAATGATTAAGAAGGCAGTGCTGTTTATACTTCTGATTTTCACCTGTCCGACTGTGCTCAAAGCACAGGAAGAAGTAATTCTGTCATCTGAAAAAATTGAAGAGGCGGAAAAGTCGACAGCCCTGCTCAAAGTGAGGCCACGATATCGCTATGTCGACTCTACCAATCAAAAAACACTGATTACCATCGCCTATCGACCACAAAGAAGGCAGTTCCCTGGTAGTTTCGAACCAATTTACCAATACCAGCCTTCACCCTTTGGAAACACCTTGGTGCTTAGCTACGAGCGACTATTACGTAATCATCAATTCTCATTCTTTATTGAGAACACCACGCGATTGTATGCTGCCGGAAACTCTGGTTATGATTACGATAACAAGTTCAGGGTGGTGGACAATTTTGGGAATCATCTTAATAGAGGTGGGGAGTTTGATGCCAACCTTACCACCTTCGACATTGGTGCCAAATGGTACTACCGACAGAAAAGAAAAATAGAATATGGTGCAAGTGGTATCAATCCCTTTGGTGAATACTTGTTTCTTCGGGTCAAAAACGTGGTCAGTTTTGTACACAGAACTACCCTTGTCTTGTCCAGTCCCTTTGGCCTTACTGATTTGCATGTAGAAGAAAAAAAATGGTTGATAAATCCGGGTTATCTAATGGCAGGCTGGGGAACACAAAGAACCATTTACAAACGCTTCCTTATTGATTTTTATGTCGGCTTTGGGCTGAAAGTGGTTGGGCAACGCACCCATGTATATCGCGATGTTCTTGTTGATATAGGCCTGAGTTTGGGCCTTGGCTTAGGTAAAAGAAATTGAGAAAATTGAAACAATACATACGTCTCATACTGCTTTCGACAATACTCTGCATCACTGCCTGCGAAGAAGTAGAGGTGGTATATGATCACAATCAGCAGCTTGCCACGGACATTGCCATCATTGATGCATACCTGGAAGAGCAAAATATATCAGCGCAGATCCATCCATCTGGCATGAGATATACTGTGCTGGAAGAAGGTGAAGCAGGTGACTTGCAAGCAGACGATGGGTTGCTTTATTATGCTTCAGTAAGGCGGCTGGATGAAGAGCCATTCGAAACTTACAATTCAGGGCTAATTGACGAGTTCTCCATGATAAATGGTCTTATACTAGACCCTTTCTTTAAGGAGCATTATTGGAGTTGCTTCCACGAAGCGTCAAAGTTTATGCGGAAGAATGGGCGAATCCGCATGTATGTGCCTTCTGGGCTTTCTCTCAGAGACTTACCGCAAACCCGGTTCGTGGAAGATAATAATGAGTTCATAGGGGTGATAATGCCTGGTAAAACAGTGTTTGTAGTTGAAGCAATTATACGTGATCAGAATTAGCCTGCATATTACAAAAGTGAGCCTTGTGTTATTGTTGGTAATCATGGCAATGTCTCCTGGTCATCTTTGGGCACAAACCGACACAACCTCTGTCCAGTTCACCAGTGAAGAGGCAACTCAGGAACAGTGGAACAAAAAGGTGAAATTGCGCAAAATTCGTGATATCATTCTGCATGACGCCACCAGCGTTTGGTCCTTAGGAGTAAGCGCTTTTCGTGAGGTGGGGCCAGCTATTTTCAAGCGCAGAAATACTTTTCCATACGATTCCTATCACTACGACATCAGCTTGGCCTATGAAAGGAAAATATTCGGTCCTGATTTTTCTATGAAGATAGAGTTACTCACCAGGCTTACTGGTTATGAAGGGCAACCATATGATTATGGGAGCTATGTCTTTGATCGTTCCCTGGGAATAACCAGTTCAGGGGTCTTTGGCCAGAGAAAAGCATGGTTCAATATCGCAGTCAAATATTTTTACAATAAGCAAAGGAAATATTTGGAAGGCCGTTCAGGAGATAATCCCTTTGGCCAATACTTCAAAGCCGAACTGATCAGCCCATTGGCTATTTCAGAAGAGACAGTGTTGCGCTGGCGACCAGCGGGAGCCGGAGGAGCCGTAATTTCAACGGCAAACGAACGTATCAACATTATCTCAGGCCCTGCTTTTATCAACCTGGGCTGGGGCATACAACAACCCTTTCTAAAGGTTTTAATGGTAGATGCCAATGTAGGCGTTGAGCTAAGCCTGGATGAGAAATACACACATACTGGTCGTACGCACCCGGTATTTCGTCTAAGATTAGGTTACTTAATTATAAAATGATGAAGAAATTAAGTCTTTGGATATTGCTGATGTTATGTCTGACTATGTCTTGTAAAGAGGAGCAGGTTTATGATTTTGACGCTCAACTGTCTAAAGATGTACTCATAATTGATAACTATTTGGCCGTCAATGGTATTAATCATATAAGAGATGACACGGGGTTACGATATGTAATACTAAAGGAGGGTCAGGGGGATACCTTAAAGATCAATCAGTCTGCCAATTTTGAGATATCAATCTGGATACTGGGTGGCTCTTTTCATGGAAGTACCAATCCGTCTATAGACCTTGGCAATGGAGGTAATAATGAGCTGGTCGCTATTCCTCATATTGCCCGACTTACAACAGGATATCGGGTAAGTAGCGTTGTCCAAAAATACTTATGCATCATTGCTCCTAAAATGACCGAGGGAGATAGATTCAAATTATATGTGCCGTCTGGCTATGGTTATGGCTATTTTCTGGATCCCACAATTCCATGGAGACCAATAGCGCCCAATACCAATCTCATCGTGGAAGTTGAGATGACCCGCATTGATTGGATTCAAAGGTAGTATGGCTTGAGATTAAGCGCTGATAGCCTTACAGGTAAAAGTTACTAACGGATTCTGTCTACCGACTTTACCAGTTTCTCATCTTTCTTGATAAAGCGGTTGGCGATCATGTTGAGCAGCAATCCAGCCATAGGAAGGAAAAAGCCAAGCTGCGTTTGCCCTTGAGTCTCAGGGAAGATCTTTTCAGCATCATTGATCAGAAAATAACAAGCCCCCAGGGTAGCCACCATAAAGAGCGAATTAAGAGCGCCCAGTTTCATTTGTGTCAACCTGTTTTTGAATTGGAAAACTGAAAACAAAGCTGTCAGAGAAGCCAAAATGGCCAAACCACCAACATACCATGTGCTTTGAGATTCAATCAATATATCATCAGTGCGTTCAGGGGTGCCTTGCGTATTAGTCACATCGATAGAAAAGGCAGTAAAAGTCACCACCCGGTTTTGATCTTGTACCACTTCTCCCCAAATGAAATATGCCAATAACAAACCCATACAAATGGAAATGCCTAACAAAAACAATGTTTGAAACCTTTGAATCATGATCAGCTTTTTTAATTCGAGCGCAAATATAAGGAAACTGATGTACGATTTAGCGCTGTGACAATGGTACTTCATGTTTTCATAAAAAAGTTGCCATGACAATTAGCTAAATTGACTTATTTCGTGTGCCAAAATCATACACAGTACATCCGACATCTTAAATCGTAAATTCAAGAAATGGAAACAGCATACATAGTAGACATAGCCCGCACTCCAGTGGGTAGGTTTGGAGGCACACTGGCTTCTGTCAGGCCCGATGACCTGGCGGCCATGGTCATGAAAGGATTGATGGAGCGTAACCCTGGCTTTGACCCCACTTTACTGGAAGACGTGATTTTTGGCGCAGCCAACCAGGCAGGTGAAGACAACCGAAATGTGGCACGCATGGCCCTGCTTTTGGCTGGCTTACCGATGGAAACTGGCGGAGTAACAGTGAATCGACTATGTGCGTCTGGCCTGCAATCTATCATGGACGCCAGCCGTGGCCTCATGCTGGGCGAAGGGCAAGCTTACATTGCTGGTGGTGTTGAGAGCATGACCCGTGCACCTTTTGTGCAAGGCAAGCCTGAAACGGCATTTGGCAGAGCGGTCAATATGTATGATACCACCATTGGCTGGCGCTTTACCAATCCTAAGCTTTCTGAGCTGCACCATCCCTATGCCATGGGCGAAACGGCTGAAAATGTAGCTGAACGCTGGAAGGTGAGCCGCGAAGCACAAGACGAGTTTGCACACAATACCCAACTGAAATATAAGGCCGCACATGATGCCGGTAAGTTTGCCAATGAGCTGGTGCCCGTATCGGTGCCGCAGCGAAGGGCAGATCCTATCCATTTCGATAAAGACGAACACCCAAGACTGTCTTCAATAGAAAAACTATCCTCGCTACGCCCAGCCTTCAAAAAGGACGGTACCGTAACAGCTGGAAATGCCTCGGGCATCAACGATGGTTCTGCTGCCGCACTAATGGTGAATGAACAAACGCTCAAAGATTTAAATCTCACACCCATGGCCAGGGTAGTGTCAATGGCAGTGGCTGGTGTGTCGCCCGATATCATGGGAATAGGCCCTGTACCTGCCTCTCAAAAAGCACTGAAAAGAGCAGGGCTAAAAGCGGCCGACCTGGACCTGATAGAACTCAACGAAGCTTTTGCAGCCCAAGCCATACCTTGCATGCAAGAGCTGGAGCTAGACCCTGCCAAGATCAATGTAAACGGAGGCTCTATAGCCATCGGTCACCCATTGGGTGCAAGTGGCACACGAATTTCTACCACACTGCTTCATGAAATGCAAAAGCGTGAAAATGTACGCTATGGCCTGGCCACCATGTGCATAGGCGTAGGGCAAGGTGCCGCGGTTATTTATGAAAAAGTATAATACAGGCACTCATTTAACATTATTCATTCCTCATTCAACATTTCTGTGCTTCGCTACTTCCTCGATATCGCCTATAACGGAACCGCCTACCACGGATGGCAGATACAGGACAATGCCCATACGGTGCAGGCCGAACTGGAGAAGTGCCTCACTACCTTGCTGAGAACAAAGACAGAGATCATGGGCAGCGGTCGTACCGATACGGGGGTGCATGCCCGCCAACAAGTGATGCACCTGGACATGGCCGAACCCGCTGACCTGAGCAAGTTTCAGCAAAGGCTCAATGGCATTTTGCCCAAAGACATCAGCGTGGGTGGCATACGCAAGGTTAATACAGAAGCACATACCCGCTTCGATGCCCAGGAAAGAAGCTATGAATACCATGTCCATCAGGCTAAATCTCCCTTTTTGGAAAACCTGAGCTATTGCTTTACCCGGCCATTAGATGTGGATGCCATGAATGAAGCCGCCAAAAACCTGCTGGGTGAAAAAGATTTTGAAAGCTTTAGTAAGGTCAAAACGGAGGTAAATACATTTATTTGTACCATCAAAGAAGCACGTTGGGAAAAGCAAAACGATTCCCTGATCTTCCACGTTACAGCAAACAGGTTTCTCAGAGGCATGGTGCGGGCCCTGGTGGGCACACTGCTCGATGTAGGACTGGGAAAACTCAACGCTCAAGAATTTGTTAATATCATAGAATCGAAGGACAGGCGCAAAGCGGGCAGGGCAGTACCGGCCCATGGGCTTTACCTCACCAGGGTAACATACCCTGATTCTATATACCTGGATTGACCTTTTGGAAAAAGAAAAAATAAAAAGTGGCAACATAGTAGACTTCAAAGTGCTTCAGAGGCTCTTTGGGTTTGCGAGACCTTACCGGAAGCAGTTTTTCTTCCTGGTATTCCTTACGGTGGTGCTGGCTGCTTTAGTACCCCTAAGGCCAGTGCTGGTTCAACGCGCCATTGATAATTATGTGCCCCTGGGCGACTATGGTGGTCTGGTGTATATGGTTGGGCTTTTGGTCATTCACATGATTCTCCTGGCCATTGTGCAATACTCCCATACTTACATGTCGGGCTGGGTAGGGCAAACCATCATCAAAGACATCCGCACCAAGCTGTATGAGCACCTGCTTAAACTCAAGCTTAAGTTTTTCGACAACACACCCATCGGTCGACTGGTAACCAGAAACGTATCCGACATAGAAACCCTCTCCAATGTATTCAGCGAAGGATTGGCCGCGCTTATTGGCGACCTACTTCAGCTGGTTGTTATCATTGGCTGGATGTTTTACCTGGATTGGAAGCTGACCCTCATTAGTTTGTCTACCCTGCCACTGCTTATTTTCAGTACCTACATTTTCAAAGAGAAAATCAAGGTTACCTTCAATGCAGTGCGCAATGCTGTTTCCAACCTCAACTCTTTTGTACAAGAGCATGTCACCGGTATGAACATAGTACAGGTATTTGGGGCTGAAGAGCGCGAGTTTGAAAAATTCAAAGAGATCAACAGAGAGCACAGAAAAGCACATATCCGTTCAGTCCTCTACTACGCCATCTACTTCCCCGTTGCTGAAATTATTCAGGCCATCGCCATAGGCATGGCAGTATGGTATGGTGCTCGTAGTATGCTCATCGACACAGACATTAAACCTGGTATGATCATAAGTTTCATCATGTTCATCCAGATGTTTTTCCGTCCCATTCGCATGATTGCCGACCGCTTCAACACCCTGCAAATGGGTATAGTGAGCTCCAACCGTATCTTCGATTTGCTGGACAGCGACCAACACATTGCCGATGAAGGCAATTTCAAACCCGACACACTCAAAGGAGAGGTCATCTTCAAAGATGTTTGGTTTGCCTATGTAGATGAAGAGTACGTGCTGAAAGACATCAACTTCGAAGTGAAGGAAGGAGAGACTGTAGCCATGGTAGGAGCCACCGGGGCAGGAAAATCTTCGGTGATTAATCTGCTCAGTCGTTTTTATGAAATCAACAAAGGCACAATTACTGTTGATGGCACCGACTTGAGAGAATTTGACCTGGAGGCACTCAGACGAAACATTGGGGTGGTATTACAAGACGTATTCCTTTTTTCTGATACCATCAGGGCCAACATTACCCTGGGTAACGATGACATCAGTGAAGAGCGAATCTGGGAGGCGGCTGATTTGGTGGGAGCCAGAAAATTCATAGAGCGCTTACCTGGCGGGCTCGACTACAATGTGATGGAGCGGGGAGCAACCCTTTCAGTAGGGCAGCGACAGCTCATCTCCTTTGTAAGGGCCATGGTCTATAATCCGAAGATCATTGTATTGGACGAAGCTACCTCTTCGGTAGACTCTGAAACAGAAGAACTCATCCAAAACGCCATAGAGGTACTGATGAAGGGCCGAACGGCAATTGTAATTGCACACAGACTTTCGACCATTCAGGGAGCAGATAAAATCATCGTGCTAGACAAGGGTGAGATCAAAGAAATGGGCAACCATCAGCAGTTGCTTGAGCTCAACGGATATTATTCAGAATTGCACCAAATGCAGTACAAAGAAGTAGTAAACTCATGAACAAGAAATCCATTCTAGGCATCATTGCCGTAATGCTCGTGGGTGGCATTGCCATCTATTTTTACCTGGGCGGACTTAATAAGGTGGAAGTGAAAGTCGAAAGCATTTCTGACTACAATCTGGTAGGTTTCCATTTTCAGGGAGAGGGAGATGACAAAACTTTGAGAGAAGGCTGGGAAGAAGCCAAAGAACTGGTCCAGTCAGGTCGGCTTGACGGTACGGTTACAGTTTTGAATTACAAAGACTCAACTCTGGAAGATGGCCATGTTAAAGTATTCATGGGGGTAAGGCTGAACGCAGGTACTTCTGACCTTCCTGAAAACTACGAGCGAATCACCATTCCCGCCAAAAGAACGGTCAGGGCGGTTATTAATGCTCATAACTCTGTGATGCCGAACTCACAAACTGTTGAAAAACGACTGCTGGAAAAAGCAGATGAACTGCGCCTTGAACTGCAGGATTTTACCATTGAGCAATACCTAAGTGAGCAGGAACTCTGGATTGACATGCCGGTACGGCAGTAGTCTTCAACAGAGGTACTTCCTTCCGATTTACTGTCACCCTGAACTAGTTTCATGGGCTTCTTTTTATAACTAGGACCGTCATGCTGAACTAGTTTCAGTATCCCCATCTCGTATTTCTGAATTTAATTGGTGGAAGTTAACAGCATTCAAAAGATTGACGCCCTCTAAATCCATCAGAGTCATCCGTCTTGGATACCGAAGCTTAAGCGAAGGGGTCAGGAGACTCTCATGTTCCAGGCCTTAATCTACTTCTTCTTCTTGCTGAAGCTGTTTTTCGTAAAGCTCTTTGTACACGCCATTTTGCGCCAGCAGTGACTCATTGGTGCCTTGCTCAATGATTTTTCCATCGTCCAGCACAATGATCTTATCTGCCAGCTTGGCCGATGACACGCGGTGAGAAATTAAATATCCATCAGAGTCATCCATCTTGGATTCCGAAGCTTAAGCGAAGGGGTCAGGAGACTCTGATGTTCCAGACCTTAATCCACTTCCTCTTCTTGCTGAAGTTGTTTTTCGTAAAGCTCTTTGTACACGCCATTTTGCGCCAGCAGTGACTCATTGGTGCCTTGCTCAATGATTTTTCCATCATCCAGCACAATGATCTTATCTGCCAGCTTAGCGGATGACACGCGGTGAGAAATTAAATATCCATCAGAGTCATCCATCTTGGATTCCGAAGCTTAAGCGAAGGGGTCAGGAGACTCTGATGTTCCAGGTCTTAATCCACTTCCTCTTCTTGCTGAAGCTGTTTTTCGTAAAGCTCTTTGTACACGCCATTTTGCGCCAGCAGTAACTCATTGGTGCCTTGCTCAATGATTTTTCCATCATCCAGCACAATGATCTTATCTGCCAGCTTGGCCGATGACACGCGGTGAGAAATGATCACCGAAGTACGGCCCTTCATAATTCTGGCCAGGCTGTTCAAGATGGTGTTCTCAGTATTGGTATCCACAGCCGACAGGGCATCATCCAGAATGAGGATGCTCGGATTGCGCACAATGGCCCGGGCAATAGAAGTCCGCTGCTTTTGACCTCCTGACAGGGTAATGCCTCGTTCGCCCAACATGGTCTGAAAGCCTTTAGGAAAGTCTTCAATGTTACGATACAAATCAGCGTCTTTAGCAGCCTGTATGATTTCATCTTTGCTAATGTCATTCCCTCCAAAAGCAATGTTATTTTCTATCGTATCAGAAAACAGGAAGATATCTTGAGGTACGTAGCCAATCTGCGTCCGCAACGAGCTCAGGTCATGGCTTTTGATGTTGTGCCCATCTACCTCAATCTCCCCTTCGGTGGTATCGTACATGCGGCTAATCAGGTTGGCCACCGTGCTTTTACCCGAACCCGTAGTGCCAATGATTGCAATAGACTGGCCTGCTGTTACATCAAAGCTAATATTGTCCAAAGCAGTAATGCCAGAATCGGGATAAGTAAAGCTCACGTTCTTGAAGCTGATGTCCCCGGTTATGTCTTGCACCAGATTATCGGTAGAAACAATGCTGTTTTCTTCCTGCAAAAATTCATTGATCCGCTTTTGAGAGGCCGCAGCCCTCTGGATAATACTAGTGATCCAGCCGAGCGAAGTCACCGGCCAGGTGAGCATGTTTACATAAATCACAAATTCAGCAATGTTGCCATAGCTGATTTTCCCGTTCATTACCTGACTGCCCCCTATATATATGGTGAGGATCACACTCAAGCCTATCAGCGCCATAATCAATGGAAAGAACAGAGCATTGACAAAAATCAGCTTCAGTGATTTATGCTTATAATCTTCACTTTCCTTCAGGAAATTTCTGGCCGAATCTCTTTCACGCACAAAACTCTTGATTACCCTTATGCCCGAGAAAGCCTCTTGTACAAAAGTAGAAAGGTTGGACAGGCTCCTTTGTATCTCTTCAGAGCGCTTATTGATGATGTTGTTTACAAAATAAATGCTCACCGAAAGGATGGGCAAAGGCAACAATGCGTATAGTGTCAGCTCCGCATTCACCTTGAGCATTTCATAAATCACCATGGGGAAGAGTATGAGCAAGTTTACCCCATACATAATGGCTGGCCCCAGGTACATGCGCACACGGCTAACATCTTCTGAGATGCGATTCATCAGATCACCCGTGTTGTTGCGCCTGTAAAAGCTCAGTGGCAACGACTGATATTGCTCGTAAATCTCATTTTTGAGGTCATACTCCACCTTTCTGGACATCACAATTATAGTCTGCCTTACCAAAAAGAGGAAAAACCCACGCATCAAAGCCATCAAAATCATGAGTGCTCCCAGAATGAGCACACCTACTTCAAGCTCATCAAAAATGTCAGCACTCAAATTGCTGCCCTCAAACACGCGGTACAGAGCAAAACTCTCAGTCACATAGTCGAGCGCATAGCGCACCACCCTGGCTGGCCAAACAGCAAAGTAATTGGAAATGACCAGGAACAAGAACCCCAACAGCAGCAGGTGTTTGTATTTGTAGAGGTACTTGTTTAAGTGACTTAATTCTTTCACGCCTTACTTAACAGAAATGGCCAAATAAAGGTTGCCTGGGGCAAGCCCTATTATTTAGATAATGTCAATTTTTGGATTACTTTTGCTGGAAATGGAAATGGCCTAATCAACAAGAGATTGGGCAAATATAAGTAAACTATAAAACGAAACTAATGGTGGAAGTAAGCAGCCAGGAAAAAGTGGGAAGCATTTCGGTTTTCGCTGAAGCTTCCAGGCTTGGCCACGAGCAAGTGGTGTTTTGCCACGATGAACCTACCGGACTAAAAGCAATCATTGGTATTCATAATACCGTATTGGGCCCATCGCTCGGAGGAACGCGCATGTGGAATTACGCTACGGAAGAAGAAGCCGCAATTGATGTGCTTCGGTTGTCTCGCGGCATGACCTACAAAGCAGCCATTTCAGGCCTTAACCTTGGAGGAGGTAAGGCGGTGATTATTGGCGATCCAGCTCAATTAAAAAATGAAGCATTTCTCAGAAGGTTTGGCAAGTTCGTAGACAGTCTGGGCGGTAAGTACATTACTGCTGAAGACATGAATATGAAAACCAGCGATATGGAATATATCGGCATGGAGACCAAACACGTGACGGGCCTGCCGGTAGAAATGGGTGGTAGTGGTGATCCGTCACCAGTGACGGCCTATGGTACCTATGTAGGTATGAAAGCCGCAGCGAAAAAAGCCTTCGGTAACGATTCGCTGAATGGAAAAAAAGTATCGGTTCAAGGTGTGGGTCAGGTAGGCATGTACCTGGTAAATCACCTTACCAAAGAAGGAGCCGAAGTGTACATCACAGACATCAACCAGAAAAAACTGGCTGAGATTTCTAAAAAAACTGGTGCTACTGTGGTAGCTACTGACGAAATTTACGACCTGGATGTAGACATTTATGCACCATGTGCCATGGGCGCCACCATCAATGACGATACCATTGCCAGGCTTAAATGCCAGGTCATTGCAGGTGCTGCCAACAACCAACTCAAAGAGGAGGTTCGTCATGGCAACATGCTAATAGACAGAAACATGATTTATGCACCCGATTTTGTAATCAATGCCGGGGGTATTATTAATATTTCATCTGAATTGAAAGGCGCGTACAATAAAGAGCTTGCTTACGCGTGGACTGAGAAGATATACGATACTTGTACGAATATCCTCAATAAAGCAGAAGATGAAAACATACCATCCCAGGAAGCAGCAATGCTTTTGGCTGAAAAGCGCATCGCAGATGTGGGAAATATTAAACTTTCACTGTAAAATAACAGTCTGCTTTTGGTAAAAATGCAGACTGCTATTTATTTTGGTCGCTCTTTAAAATACTGAAATGCTCAATCGGAGATCTCTAAGAGTCAAAGCGATGCAATCACTCTTCGCTTTTGGACAATGTGTTGAAGCTAACTACAACCTGGGCCTAGCCGAAATTGACGAGGTGTTCTCACCTGACCTCAATTCGATGGAAGCTCCGAATCATGAGTTGCTTGATCAAAATAAGAAACAAGCCAGGGCTGTACTGGCCAATAAGATAATGGGCGTTGCTTTGCCCGAATCTGAAGAAATTTCTGTAGAAGCGCAGGCTACTGCCAACAACGCTCATAAAGGATACCTGGATCGCTTTAAGAAAGATTACGATCACCTGTCTAAACAGATGGTACTGGATGCAGAATCACTGGTAGACCGTTTTCTGGAAGTGATCAGTTTGCTATTGGCCTGGGCCGACTACAGCAAGCAGGAAGCTGATAAGAAGCGCAAGCTGAGTCCGGACAGAATCCTTGCAGGCGATTACAACCTCGACAAAAACGCCATCATCAAGTTTTTCAGAGAATCTTCTAAAGTTCAAGTGGCTTTGGTGAAGAAAGACCTGGGCTGGGAAAATGACGAAGACCATGTGAAAACCTGGTACAAAGACATTCTCAAAAAAGATGAAGACTTTGGCAAGTACAAGCGTACCGCCAACCCAAGCTTTAGAGAAGACAAAGAAATCATCGACCACCTGGTGAAACAGGTAGTCTTTAAAAACGAGATGGTCCTGTCTATCTTTGAAGAGCGAGATATTTTCTGGAACGAAAACAAGCCCATCGTCAGAAGCCTGGCGACCCGCTCTATCCGGGATATCGAAAAAGTGAGTCAACCCAAAGAATTTACTTTGCCCGATTTTTCCAACAATTGGGACGAAGACAGGGTCTTCTTTGAAGAGATATTCAAGGCAACCGTTGACAATGACCAGGAGTATAGTGACATGATCGCTGCCAAGACCAAGAACTGGGAAGTAGACAGGCTGGCTTTAACTGATCAGATTATCCTGAAAATGGCCATTGCTGAGCTTCTGAATTTTCACAGCATCCCTGTGAAGGTGACCATTAATGAGTATATTGAGCTCTCAAAAAATTACAGTACCCCAAAGAGTAAGCAATTCGTTAACGGAATTTTAGATGTTATTTCTGATGACCTTAAAGGTGACGGGAGACTAAAGAAGAGCGGAAGGGGATTGTTGGATAACAAATAGGTAAAAGAATGAGTAAAGGATCTAGCAATTTATTGGCATTCATGATCGGTGCAGCAACAGGAGCCATTTTGGGTATTCTTTATGCGCCAGATAAGGGTTCCAATACGCGAGATAGACTAACCTATCAATTGGATAAGTATAAAAAGCAGCTGGAAGAGTTGCTTGAAGACCTGATCAACGGCAAAACGGAAATACATTCAGAGGCCAAAGAAGAAGGCCAAAAAGTGGTTTCAGAAGCCAGACAAAAAGCTGAGCAATTGTTGAGCGATGTCGATGACCTGATCGGACAAATAAAATCTGGAGATAAAGATTAAAACAAAAACACGATGAAAACTAAATTAACCCTATTCAGCTTCGTGGCTTTGCTTTTCGTGGCTAGTGCTTGTGGCAATGCCGACATGGAGAAAAGAATTGCCAACCTGGAAAGAAGATTGAACCAGTTGGAGAACAAAGGAGTGGTAAGAACACAACCGGTGACTCCTGTACAAACACCTCAAGGTGTGGAGCAGCCCGTTGCCTCAAACGCTTCGTTTCAGTGGGACAATACCCTTCATAACTTTGGCACTATCAAGCAAGGTGAAGTAGTGAACTACACGTTCAAATTTACCAACAATGGTACTGAGCCTTTGCAAATTGCTAGTACCTCTGCTTCTTGTGGATGTACTGTACCTCAACACACCAAAGAGGCAATTCCTCCTGGAGGATCTGGCGAAATAGTGGTAAGGTTTGACAGCAAAGGAAAATCTGGCCAGCAGAGCCCGGTAATAACCGTAGTAGCGAATACAAGTCCTAAGCAAACCCGCCTTAACCTGCGTGGCTTTGTACAGACTACCTGATAATACCTAACAGATGATTCAAAGAATTTTAGTACAAACAGGGAGCGGTGGTTTCGATCCATCCTCCCTGATACTTTTCGGGGGTATCGCCCTCGTTTTCTACTTTTTTATGATCCGCCCTCAGCAGAAAAAGCAGAAGGAGCAGAAAAATTTCATTAATGAAATTAAAAAAGGAGATAGCATAGTAACCATAGGAGGCGTGCATGGCAAAATCATGGAAATGGACGAAGAAACCGTGACCGTTGATGTAGAAAAAGGTGCGAGGATCAAATTTGAGCGCTCGGCCATTTCACTGGAAGCCACCAAAAAGCAAGCCGATAAAAAAGGATAATGCAACAAACTCAGATTGAGAAGTGCTGAAGAAATAATTGAGAAACTAAGAGGTTCTTTTAACGCACCGCGTTCAAAAGACGAGAAAATAAAGGTGGTGGTATTCTGTATAGTGATATCCACCACCTTTTGGTTTTTCAGTGCACTGAATAAATCTGATTATGTAACCCAAATCAACTACCCGGTAGAGTTCATCTATAATGAAGAATCCTATGTAGCGGTAGATCCACTACCAAGGTATTTGCGCCTTGAGGTTACCGGGGGTGGTTGGGACTTAATGACTAGAAGCTTCGGCTTTGGTATGCCTCCCATCATCATCAACCTCGATAACCCGTCACAGTCCAAGTCGCTGCTCACATCATCCCTTAGGGGAGAGCTCACGCCTAAACTAGACCCTGTTACAGTCAACTTCATCCTAAGCGACTCTATTCCCTATAATATTGAGACTATAGTAAGTAGGACGGTTAACCTGTCTGTAGACAGCACATCCTTGCAGTTGGCACCTGATTACCGTTTTACATCTTCCATAAGCTTAAATCCACCTACAGTGACCTTCACGGGTCCGGAAAGCCTGGTAAATGCCCTGCCCGACCCCTATGTGGTGCCGGTATCAGACGACACCTACGATGACTTTGTAGAAGAGCAATTCGACATACCAGAACCCAATTCTGATCTCATCGCGGTTGATGTTTCAGAAGTAGAGGTAAGTTTCGAAATAGATGAATTTGTGCCTCATCAGAAAAGCATTCAGGTCATGAGGCTGAATTTCACAGACTCTACTTTGAACCTGAGTCCCAATGTCATCGATGTTACCTATACCATCAGACGGTCAGAAGAGGTGCACGCAGATTCGCTGGACATCATGCTCATAGCTGACTTTTATACTTTCGACAATCAGGACTCATCTGTGGCCATATCAGTGGCTGTGAAGGCCGGGCACATCCGTGACCTCAAGCTCCTGACAGATAAGCTCAAAGTAGTTTCCAATGAGTAAACCATTATTGGTAGGTCTTACAGGAGGCATCGGGTCGGGTAAGACCACGGTTTCTAAGGTTTTCCAGAGCCTTGGGGTTCCCGTTTACTATGCCGATGATCGAGGCAAATGGCTGATGGCGAATGATCCAATACTCAAGGAGGCAATCAAAGAAAACTTTGGTGCTGAGAGCTACACTGAAGATGGTGGGCTAAACAGAGCCTACCTGGCAGAAAGGGTTTTCCCAAATCAGGCCGAGCTGAAGAAGCTCAACGCATTGGTCCACCCCGCAGTTGGTCGCGATTTTGCATCCTGGGCTAAAGAGCATGAGCAAATGCATTATTTGCTGAAAGAAGCCGCATTGATATATGAATCGGGTTCTTACAAACAGCTGGACAAAGTGATTGTAGTTACGGCACCAAAGGAAGAAAGAGTCAGGAGAGTCCTACTAAGAGACATGCAGCGCAGTAGGGAACAGGTAATGGCGATTATCGACAAGCAATTGAGCGAGAACGAGCGAAAGCGCAGGGCCGACTACCTCATCGATAACAGCGGTAAGGTACACGTGATTCCACAAGTACTGGGGCTCGATCAGAAGTTGAAGGCACAGCCCTGATCTGGGCTCAGGTAAAATGACCCAAAGTATTTTTAATGATTCAATGAATAGGGGTCAACTGGCTATTGACCCGAGAGAGATTTGATCATGATAAAACTTCATACGTGAGTGGTTGAAGTCCAGGCGGTCAATTCTTTCTATGCGGTCTAGCTTATGATTGTAGAAAACCTCCACATAGAATCCATCAAGCAAATAAAGATTGATTTTATAGCCATAATAGCGAATGGCCACAATGAAGCTCCCCTCGGCATACAACCGCTGAATCTGTTCTTTTTGATTAAGAGAAAGAAAGTCGAAAATCGCTTGCTCCATAACTCAATATAGGCATTTCAGGCCTAAAATGAGTCATTAGGAATGCAAAGTGTGGTAGAAAGATCCCTTTTCAGGAACAAGAGTTTTGTAGACAAATAGGTACTGACCTTTGCCTTGATAACCGTTGTGATTGGACTTGAAAATGAAAGGGTAGCAATTGAGATCTCTTATTGCTTCCATGGCATTCTTGAAAGTGTGTGCACGCCAATACTTCCAATGCTTGCAATGCATGTCTTGACGCATCAATGCTTCCACTTTCACGATCTTCTCGGCAGTGGTAATACCAATACGCCATATATAATGACGGTCGGCATAGTACATGTTACTGTCAATCCATTCTCTAATGTCTTGAGGCAATGACTTCTCCTTTACACCTGGAGAAAAGTCAACCACCGTTGACACATGGTTGGTGAGTTCCATAGGTTGGGCCTGTTAGGATGTAGCGGTGCAGTTTTTGTGTTGATCTTCATGAAGTCGCGGAACCTCAATTCAATCAGAGAGGATGAATTAACCATTTAATAAACTAAAAATCAAGAATTTACAAGATAAATTGATCAGCCTGTCAGAGGGTTTTATCTATCAAAAAACCATAATATCAGGTTTGAAAGACAGTTTGTTGTGGCAGGTAGACACAAATTAGCTTTTCTTCAAATAGATGCTCTTGTTCTCCAGCGATACTTCAAAACCGATTTTGTTGAGGGTATCGGCCACCAGATCGGGCATTTTGGTTGGATTGTCTGTGTTGATGGCCCTGGTAAGGTTGCGGTAGTTAATGTCCTCGTCTTCACAAAACTGTTTCTTAGCGCCTCGCTTGTCTCCGTAGGTTTCGGCTATGTGGTCATTAATGATGGCGATAGCGCGTTGATAAGAGATGCCTTCGCGTTTTTTCTCCCTATGTAAATGCAAAGCGAAAAGCACCATGAGAACTACCACTAATGCTACGCTTACAATTAAGATTATCACCGCAATATTACTACTCAACTCCAACTTGTTCTGGTGAAATTCGACCCGATGCCCCAAAGTTGGCGATTTTTTCGAAAAATAGCCAGAAATCGATTTTAGAGCGAAAACTTTAATCGATTATTCGTTTAATGACAAAAAAGCACTCAAAATGGACCAAATCCTTAGGTCCAACGATCACTGGAGCTAAAAGTCCAATAACTCTTGCCCTGCTTCTTCTCATTTTCTTAGGTTTTTTTTTTGTGTCGACTGAAATTCCAAACATCAAACACACAGCACCGATGAGAACTCTTAAGGCAAAAGATTTTTTGAAGATAGTCACTGGGAATGACCTTGAGTTCCGAATGACTTCTTATGCCTTTCGCCTGGCCGAAGATGTGAGCCTGCACGGTGTGAGTGTGGCGCACAACTTTACTTTCAAAGGATGCAAATTTAAAGAAGTCCACCTAGATGATGTCTCAGTCACTGGTTCCCTGACTTTTGAAGATTGCGAATTGAAATCTCTGGAAGTTGTTAATTCTGACTTTAGCGAAATAGCGGTAAGCGAAAGTCGAATGGACAGCCTGCACATTTGTGGCAACGAAGCCATCGGCAGCCTGTCTGTAGATGGCTCAATGATCAATCGACTGGAGGTACGTGACAACAAGCGCTTTGAACGTTTGCATGTAGGCTGCGCCAATGAGATACAGAAAGCATTGCTTACCTCTAATGGCTTTAAAAATGAGCAAGGCGATCAGTCGAGTGTTTACCTCTGCCCTGAGCGTTTTAACCACCTTGAGATCGATCGTTTGAACTCAGGTAGGGTAGAGTTCGGAACTTTCGGTGAGTTTGCTCACATGCGTGTAAATGAGCTTACAGCAGCTGAGGTAAAGCTGGAGAATTGCAGCAACGCCAAATCAGATGTGTTGTTTACCAATATTCGCCCTAAGTCAGAAAAAGGGACAAAGTTCAGTATTGCCAATTCTACCATAGGCCCGGAAGTATTTGCCGATGGGGAAATCAAGAAATTCGATCAGTTCTCAGTAGAGAACAGTTCAATAACCGATGAACTTCTAATGCTCAACCATATCAACCAGCGCAAGAGAGGTAACTTCAGCAGCAAGCTGGCCAGTTTCCTTTTCTTTACCTGGTGATACCAACAAGAACTTTTTTATAGTATAGTCAGTCGATAATAGTAGTCAAAAAAGAGTGATCCGGATGGGATCACTCTTTTTGCATTTATAAAGCTTTCTGTCACATACAAAACCCTGATGGATGACTTGTGCTAAAGCGCTAACCTCTACAGGTCACTGGCCTGGTAGAAATGTCGTTGAGTGGTTTTGCGAAAGGCAAATGTGGATTATTGGAATTGTGAGAGAAACGAAACTGTTTTGAGATATCTAGAGCGAAATTTTCATAGCCGCTATGATTTGAAACTCTTAGTAGAAAGCCGTAGTGCAGGGTAGAGAATTAGATAGCGAAGCGCTGTTCTATAAAGAAGTTGCGATTGATATGTACCACAGGTGGGCCAATCTTACTCAAGGCTTCTGCAATAATGTGTGGAAAGAGTACTTCACCTTCTTCAGCCTGGAGAACTTCTAGGAACGAGTCTTTTTCTGAAATGCCAAAGTCATCACAGAATTGTTCCTGGTTACCTTCCAGCTTGCCATACTTATGGCGGATAAACATTTTGAGCTTTTGAACGGCAAAAGGGTAAGAAATCCCTTCGCGTTTTTTGTGCAGATAAAGGTAGAACGCAAACACGCATATGAGTGCCACAAACACTGTAGCACTAGCATAAAATATCCACTCGTTAATCTGGCCCTCCATTTATGCGTATCTCCTCAACGTATTACGCAAAAATACCCTATAAGGGTTTACTAACCTAATTTTTAGATCATTAAAATTGTAATAAAATATTCGAATAGTGCATAAATGAACTTTGTGCAATGATTTACTGATTAGGCACAATTATTATTGGTTGAGTGTAGCCTCAGCGCGGAGAAAGTATAGTTCTTAAGGGCTGTAAAGCGTTGATGTACAGTTGATTAGTCTAGTAACTTGGTAGGAGAAGGGCTGATTGTACTTTACTTGATCAAGGACTTCGTTTTACCTTAATGAAGCCCCAGGTAGCCAGGAAGATTGAAATAGTGATAATAAAAAGCCTTGCTGTAAATATGTTAAAAAGCAGCTGCATGTCTTGCTGTTGAAATAGCCTCAAACAAGAAAAAATGAGTATGCTGCCCAGGTAGTATACACCCGTACTGAGGGTAAACCAAAATTCTGGGCTTTTGGATAGATCATAAAGGTTGGGGTCATACCTTAATTTCAATAATGATCTAATGCTCAAAGCACTTAGCATAAAGGCCGCATAAGTGAGAGAGAGGCTATTGAACATAGAAGTGCCTCCTTCTCTAATCAGTGCCTCAAAGAGGATTAAACCAAGCCCTATAATAACTCCCAAAACCCAGATGGGCTTGTAGCTCTTCTTGTCAGAGTCACTAAGCAAAAAGAACGGGAGCACTAGAATCTCGGAGGTATTGAAGATATAAGCCACAAATAAGTTGTTGCCCAATTGGCTGGTAATGTAAGACAGCAGACTGCAGAAAGTGGCTACCGTTATGAAGTAGAAATAAGTTTTCTCACGCTTCCCCAGATAGCTGAATTTCCCCAAACCTATTAAAAATGGGATTAGATAGGCGAAGGAAACTATGTTGGCGAATACTATAATCATTGATTGGCCAGGGCTTTAATAGCCGGGCTTATTTAATGGAAACTCAGAAATCGGAGGTCGGTTATTTTAGTTCTGATGTAATAGATGAGTCTTGATAGCACATATCCACTTACGTGCTTTGTGATCCATATTTAATGGTTCGACTTATGTGGTAAGTTTTAAACGACTACTTGGATTTACCTGCCAGGGTACCATTATTGGTTTTTGTCTTGATGATCAGAAAGCCCCAAGTGTAAAGAAATACAGATATATAAATTATTAAAAGCCGAAAGTAGGTAAGGTTACCTAGGATTTCAGGGTTTTGTTCCTGAAAAATGCGGGTAAAAGCAAAGATTAGAATGTTGCCAAGATAATAAATGCCAAGCCCCATAGTGAACCAAAATAGAGAGCTTTTGGATAGATCAAAAATTGATGGATCAAACCTCAATTTTAAGAGATTTCTTACGCTAAGGATGCTTAGGACTATTGCAGCATAGGTCAAAGAAAAGTTGTTGAATTTTGTCACCCCACCATCTCTCATTAAAGCTTCAAAAAGTATTAGTCCAAGGCCAATAGCTACACCTATGACCCAAATCCACTTGAATTTTTGTTTATCTTTTACATCCAAGAGAAATATTGGCAGTAACAATATTTCGAGTAAGTTGAATAAATAGACAACATAAATGTTGTTCCCAATCGAACTGGTGAAATATGCAAGTACGCTGCAGAATGCAGAGGCAATAATGAATAGAAAGAATTTCTTTTCATTGTTTGAGAGGAATGGGTATTTACTTAACCCCAGAAACAGTGGGATTAAGTAAATGTAAGATGTAATATCAAATAGAATTGATCTCATTATTCTCCTTCAGGGCACTCCATTGGGCACGTTTTGACAAAATTTAAAGCTGTATCTGGGTCGCCCCCACCAGGGTCTTTCTCAACCCCAGAAGAGTACCCAAACAATAGCCCAGAGTCTTTTCCATCAGTTTTTTCTACGAAGCTGGCTTCATATCTCGTTATATCAAAGTCTTCAATATTCCGCATTAACGCATCAGTACCAATAAAGAAGAATTGCAGGACCTCTTTATTGTCTTTGAATCGATCTTTCCATTGCCCTCTGCATAGTGCAAATTCTTCCAGTGAAATCTCTTCTGTGGAATTAAAGGCTGCAAGTGGGGCACCATCTTCATTGATGGCGGCCATTACTGGGGCGTATTCATCACCATTCTGTCCATTACAGAATTCTATGCCTGTGGCTTCCGAGTTTTCATTCAAGGTTTTCATCAGTAAAGACACATCTACTGAAAAAGAGTCTGTCATTCCCTTGTGTTTTGGATTGTTCTTCCAACGCTTTTGTTGAGCCATGGCACGCTTTACGTTCATAGGCCTTCCTTGTCCTTTTGGGTATTTTGCTTGTCCATTCATATATGTAAGTGATTTGGTATTTCGTACCCGATGAAATTAGCAGGTATGTACATATATGACAACCGTCAACTCCGAAATTAGCTAATTATCACCTAATTATTATGTGTAAGTGTAGAAAATTCTAGGAAAATGAAAAAACTTTAGGCTCAACTCGCATTAATGCTTACTTTAGGATAAGCAAGACTGGAAAAACTCCTCATTTATAGATGTCTTGACAAGCTCCGGGTAGCGTCTTACCCTATCTTGGAAATAAAATAGATTTCCCGCAACAATTTAATTTCTTCTTGGTTGTGACAGGCTGATCTTTCACACTTGTCAAAGGCTTTTTATTCTATTGAAAGCAATGACGATTTTTTTTTATGATAGAGTTGTCAGTTTGATGATAATTATAACTTCGCGCCCTGATCAACAATACTTAACCAGACCTCAATCATGAAGAAATTTACCATCATCGCCCTCATCACACTTTTTGCCATCGGATTCACCTCATGCGCCACTGACTCAACCGAGACTGATCCTGTAATTCCTGAAGTACAGATTGACAACCCTGCGGGTGAAGATGATGAAGAAGAATTGCCTCCACCGTCAAGTGGTAACTAATACTTGCACTGAATAAAAATCAAGGCGTATGCGGCAAGCATACGCCTTTTTTTTTTACTTTACGACTTAGAAAAAAGTCAGAAATCAGTGAAAAAACGGCTTACATACGGATTATTGTTTTTCGCACTCATTGTTTTGGGTTTCGAATCAGGAATAGCTCAATCGGCTAGGTCCGAGTTCAAAAGTGAAATGGACAAAACTTTGAACATTTTGAAAGAAAATCCTGATGAGGCGATTAAATCAGGTATTAGAACCTATCAGATTGCCAAAGAAAATGAAGATAGATGGGCGATGGCTGTGGGCAAAAGTTTGATGGGTTACATTAGTTATAGGGTGAAGGATTATGAAACGGCTTTCATTAACTATACTGATGCCTTAAATAGTTTGCAGCAATTAGATTCTGTAGATCTTGACAATGAGATTAGTGTCCTTAGGCATTTGGCAACTATAAGCTCAAAATTCAATAATCATGATCAATCTATTCTTTATAGGAAAGAAGCATTAGATAGAGTCAAAACCTATTCACGTGAATATCCTGAGTTGGCCATTGAAAAAGGTATTAATAAGCAGCTGCGAGACATACCATATTTTTTGGCAGTAGAGTACGAAAAGAAAGGGGCCCACCAAACTGCCGGAAAAATTTTGATGGACTTGTGGGAGAGGGCTGAGAATCAAAACGACATTGTTACCCATGCAAGAGTGCTTAATAGGCTTGGTTTGATCAAGAAAGCGAATGGCGAGTACAATGAAGCCTTAGAGTATTTCGGCCTTGTAGCCTCAGAGCCTACAGTCTCTGAAAAGAAAAAGGCTATTGCTTACCAAAACCTGGGGGAGACTTATTTGAAACAAGGTGAATTAGAAAGAGCAGAGAGATATTTGTTGTTGGCTCTAAATGCCAAAGAACAACTGAACAACCCACGCTCAACCTTTATTGCCTACTTATACCTAGGTGAATTAGAGTATCAAAAAAATGAAATGGGCAAGGCTATCAATTTGTGGGAGCAAGGGCTCAATGTTTTTGACAAAGTAGAAGGTGAGCCAGAGCTCTATAATGTTTACAATAAGTTACAACTCGCCTATATGGACATTGATATTGCCAAGGCAAAATCACTAAACCAGGAATTCAATAAGTTGAATGACTTCTACGTACGGAATCAGACTTTCCAAAGGGGAGAAGAATCCTCAAGGCGAGAAGCTTTAAGTGCGTTGATCGATCAGGAAAAGCAACGTAGACTCGATGCGCAGCAGCGTCAAGAGTTTATCAGAACGTTCTGGCCCGTATTCCTCGGGGTAGGGCTGTTAGTACTGTTTTCTGTTATTCTGGGAATACGTTACTATGTGGCACTGCGTGCCAACCGTGCATTGTCTCAAACACAGCTAAAACTGGAGCGTGCTAAAGAGATTCTAAAGTCGGCTGAAACCGACCTGGATTAAATACCAATTTCACCAACACTACCTGTCCGGAACCTAACTGGGCATGATTTACCTGGACTTATCTATGGTGTGACTGTACGCCAGCACCTTCCTTTCACCTGCGTGCTATGGTGCTCCTTTGTGGGCTCCAAAGGGCCTTCTTGGCTCTTAGGCAACAAACCAGGTGAATTCACATTTTTTCTCATTTGTAAAAAGATTTTCACAATTGTGAATGTTCCCTGAAAATCTATGATTTGAACTGAATATCGGAATAAGTGTTCTGATATCTTTAATTAATCAATGATGGATGATCATTGAAATTGCCATGCGAGCATAGCGAGACTTATCTGCCTTTAGGCAGGCAGTCTGTTCAAGGGGTCTGCATACCCCCCTAAAGATCGCTTCGCTTCGCTCGCGATAAAGAAACAACCGACTGATGGCACAACCTTTTGGTGTCAGTCCTGGCCTTTAAATATTGTCGGCCAGCCTTGTGCATTGGAGCTGAAAGGCTTCTGCTATTCAAAAAGAAAACAATTAAAAAAAACCACTTAAAACCTAAATCATGAAAAAGTTACTCGCAATCCTCTTTATCGCTTTTCTAGTAGTTGGTACCACTTCATGTGCTGAAGAAGCATTGGACACTCAACCTGTCATTCCAGAAGTAAGCCAGGAGGCTATTGATAAGTTGCAAGATCAGAAATCGACTACTGTTAAGAGAAGAAACAGGCCTAAGAATAAAGTTGACTACAAAAGTAAAGGTTGATTTATTAGTTCTCTGACGAGGCTTAATTCGTCTTTTTTTCATAGTTTGTAATCTGTTATTAAAGTTTTTGAGCGTGCTCAAACGGATTACATACATGTTTTTGGTACTCGCACTACTTTTAGTGTCGAGCAAACTTGTTTTTGCTCAAAAACACAGGTACCTATTTGAAGATAAACTGGATAGAGCAAACTCGATTTTTGTCGATAATCCAAAATTAGCTATCGATTTGGCTATGGAAGCCAGAGATATTGCTGAGGAATATGATGATTTATGGGGAGTTGCTATTGGCCTCTCAAGTCTAGGATATTTTAGTTATGAAGTCGAGGATTTTAGAGCTTCGTTTCTTAACTATTTGAAAGCGCTTGAAGTGCTAAAAGCTGCTGACACGGTTGATTTATCTAATCAAATCGTAATACTTAATGAGTTGTCAAGAATACAATCTGAGTTTAACAATCATGATGAGGCAATTAAGTATGGTAAAGAGGCTTGGGACCTAGCGAAAAAGCACATCAGGAAAAATCGACAATATGCTCAGCAAAATGACCAGTTACATTGGTTGGTTGAGATACCGTACTATATGGCTATTGAGTACCAGGCAAAAGGAGCGCATCAAACGGCAGGGAAAATCTTATTTGAATTATGGGAGACTGCAGAGAATAAGGATGATGTATATGCTTATTCACAAGTTCTAAATGAGTTGGGCATAGTAAAGATGAAGAATGGGGAGTACAGTGCTGCTCAGGAGTATTTTGGAATTGTTGCTTCTTCTAATGAAGTGGATAATTGGGACAAGGCAAATGCCTATCATAATTTGGCAACAACCTATTTGAATCAGGGTGAGTTTGAGAAGGCAGAGAATTATTTTCTGATAGGTCTTAATTTGACGACAGATTTAGATGATCCAGAGTCGCTATTCATTTCTTATCAAGATATTGGGGAATTGGAATATAAAAGGGGTGACTTAGCCAAGGCTATAGAATACTGGGAATTGGCTCTAAATACATTCGAGGAAATAGAAACGAACCCGGATTTGTACAGTATTTACAATTGGCTACAGCGTGCCTATATGGATATTGATATTGAGAAGGCCAAAGATTACAACCTGAAGTACACTCAGCTCAATGACTTCTATGTAAAAAATCAGACCATCCAGCGTGAACTTGAAGCGCAAAACAGGCAAGATCTCAGTAACTGGATAGATCAGGAAAAGAATAACCGTGTCCGGGCTGAGCAGCGTCAGCAATTCATCAAGCAGTTCTGGCCGGTATTTTTGGGAGTAGGGCTGCTCTTTATTTTCTCCCTAATCATTGGGGTACGTTACTACAGAACGGTGCGTGCCAACAAGGCCTTGGCCAAACAGCAAATGGGCTTTACCGCAGTGCATACCCGTGACGAGGCGGCATAGGTCTTATCAATACAATCGAAAACTTATTGTATTTCCATAACCACGTTTCTTAGGTGGTACTCTATGGCGTATCCAATTCTTCCGTAAGTCTTTCTATGATCTGACGGAGTCTCAGGTTTTTGCGGTGAAGGTGGAAATGGTCATTGCTGGGGTCGCGCATGCGAGGGGTCTTGTTGTGTAGGAACCAATCAGGGTTAATTTCAGGATGCCTGGCCAATATGCCGGTAATGATCTTCCAGGAAGGAAAAGCGCCCTTGTTGAGTATTTGCGTAAATGTAGCTGGAGCCACCCCCAAAGCATCAGCTAGTCGCTTGGGGTGTCCTTTATAAAACTCATCAATAATCCAACGGATACGCTCCGCAGGGTGTAGGTTGAGGCCCATCTTTGCTAAGATATCTTTTTTTGATTGGGAAACTGTTACTTAATATCGCTTATTCTCAGCGAATTATGAATAGTTGGGAGTAACTAAAAATTAAGATAATCAGATCATTTGTTCTTATAGAAGAACATATGGCACTTATAAATTAAATTAATGTTGTGCCAGGCAATCTTCCTTGGTAGTACTCCTCCAGCCTCTGGTCATACATCTCTTACACAAATAAAACGAAAGAAATGAGACTAACATATGTCTTGTGCCAACATACAATTTCTTGTAAATCAAGCTCAGAATTCACGATGTGTTGAAGGATTTGATCCTGCTTAAAACAATTATGCAATTTCTAATGTCATAGAATTTGAGTTTTTGTTTTAAGTTCAGTCAAATACAGACCATGGATATTTTCATTGTTTCCGTTGCCGCTTTCCTCACTGCTATACTCACCTTCTTTTCGGGTTTTGGACTGGGTACCATTATGACTCCCGTGTTCATTATGTTTTTTCCTGTAGACCTGGCCATAGCACTTACGGGGGTAGTCCATTTTTTTAACAACCTGTTCAAGCTTGTTTTAGTAGGGAAGAATGCCAGGAAACCTATTCTGATCAGGTTTGGTGTTCCAGCTGTGTTGGCAGCCTTTGCCGGGGCCTTTTTACTTATAAACCTTACAGATTTAGAGCCTCTTTTCAGTTACGAGGCATTCGGGAGTACCTTGACGGTTTACCCGCTATCTTTCATTGTGGGGCTGGTATTACTCTTTTTTGCAATTATCGAGTTACTTCCATTTTTCGACAAGTTGGAATTCAGTCAAAGCAAGTTGCCGTTGGGCGGGCTTTTAAGTGGCTTTTTCGGTGGTCTTTCTGGTCATCAAGGCGCATTGAGATCTGCCTTCCTGATCAAAGCAGGCTTGACGAAAGAAGCGTTTATAGGCACCTCTGTGGTAATTGCCTGTTTCATCGACTTCACCAGACTGTCGGTATATGCTACACGCTTTGGGCAGGCCGGGCTTGTTGAAAATCTCACATTAGTGGTCTTTGCCACTTTATCAGCAATATTGGGAGCTTACCTGGGAAACAAGTTGCTGAAGAAGATCACTTTGAAATTTCTTCAACGATTTGTAGCGGCCATGCTAATTGTGATTTCTCTGGCTATGTGTGCCGGGGTAGTGTGATTCTATTGAAGGTGAATCAGCTATTAGTTTCTAAAAGGGCAAACAAAGGTCTCTATATATTAGAAAGCACCAAGGAGTCCGTAATGCTGAACGCCCTTGGTGCTTAGCTTCGTAAGCTATGATCTATTAAACATTGATACTTAGCTCTTGAAAGACAGAGAAATCGATATTAAAAGCATCCTGCCCATAACTCCATACATGAACCAATGCGAGCTCTTTGAAGTAGGTTTCAAATTCTCCAGGAGTACAGTACTGTAACGTTGTAACATCACATGGTGAGTAACCGCATGGGTTGAAACTTTGTGAATTACCATTGTCATCAATGTAATCCATTGGGAACTGACAATCGAATGCATTAATCAACAAGGATGAAGCATAATCGGCCACAAATGCATTGGTCTCTGCTGCTATGGCAATGGCCTTTTCAGTATCACCAGGTACAAGAGTCCCCATCTTAGAATCGAGACCAATGGTTTGACCCGTGCCATTGCAATAGAGGTCGGATCTTGAAGAATCTTTAAAGTAGAATAAATCATCAGCGTAAGAACCGAGTTGTTGGATTTTATAAATAAAACTCCATGCATAGGGTACCAGGTCTTGCTTGCACTTTACATTGTAATTGAGTCGGTTGACAATGTTACCTTCATTGATTGTTCCTGGTGCGGCTGAAGAAAGGAATTTGGTGTTCCAGCCAGTCTGGTATGTTGCATTACCAGCAGTAGGCCCTGCAATAGGCATGGCAGTAGTAATACCCTGGAAACTACTGTTTTCTTTGAACCAACGAGCCAAAGTGGGGGCAAGTGCACCACCGAGACTATGCCCGGTAAACAGTATCTGCGTTTTGGCATTGGTTGCATTGAGGTTTTTGAGGTATTCACCTAATGATTCTGTTGATGGACTGTCTGGAACTTGTTGTAATTGGCTGGCCAATGCCCACAACCCGGTGGCTGTTGACAATGAGATTTGAGCCATCTTAGGGTTCGCACTTGTACTCGTAGGCTGTGCTCCTAAAGGGTCAAAACCTTGCCAGTTAACGAGGTCTTTGATTGCATCGACTTCCCCGTCCTCTACAAGAAAGTCCAGTGTAGATTTTGGATTAGTGCCGGCAATGGCCACCACATACATGTCCAGGCTATCATTATAGACTACAAAGGCTGTATTATCAGATTTCTGATCAGATTGCCCCTGGCTGCTTAAGGAGAATACACCTGGCCCCCAGGTAATTTGCCAGCCACTACTTCCACCTCCTAGCTGCGTACCGAAGGTTGATAAGGCCTTTTTTAGTTTGCTTTCTACCTCCTGAGCCAAAGCTGTTTCTGTACCAGTTAATGAAACAGCTGAATTGGAAATCCAGCTAAAAAGAAATGCCGTCTGCGTAATGTCAAAATTTGACGTGGTTCTCATTGTTTTAGTATTTAGTGTTTACCTACTCTCTTAAAGGCTTTTCGGCAACCGCCTGTCGCCTCGAATTCAGAAGCAACATTTCAAAGGTACCTGTCACAGGTGCCTCACAAATGCGTGTAAAGTGGCCTTTTGAGCTCTAAGTATTTATACTTATTGGTAATAAGGGGTGGGGACGGTTAGCAATTAGATCGCAATCATCTTTTGCTGAAAAGAAAAGGCGACCAGGCTCGCTGTGTTTTTGCAATTGGTCTTCTCCAGCAGGTTTTTACGATGGCCCTCTACTGTTCTTTTACTGATAAAAAGCTTCTCTGCTATTTCACTGTTGGTGTCACCCGAGCAGATTAATTGTAACACTTCTTTTTCGCGTTCAGAGATGGCCTTAGCAATGTCATTTGACTGAACAGCGACCTTTCTTTTTCTCAGCCCCTCAAACATGATTTGTGAAATATGCGGGTTGAAATAAAAGCCTTCCTCATGAACTTTGCTGATGGCCTCATATAGCTCTTTCGGTGGAGCCGACTTCATCAAGTAAGAATTGACACGCAGCTCTTTCAGGCAGTTGAGAATCACGCTTTCATCATCGAACATGGAAAGCACAATGATCTTCATTTCCGGGTATCGCTCCCGGACCTTCACAATCAGGTGCTGTCCTGACATATGGGGCATTTTCAAATCAACAATGATCAGGTCTGGTTGGTGATTTTCAAGTTTATTTAGAAAGTCCTGGCCATGAGAAGACTCAAAAAGAACAGTTATGTCTTCAAAGTTTTCCAGGAGGGCAATCAGTCCCGCTCTGAACATCGCGTGATCATCTACCAGAGCAATTTGTATAGGTTCATCATTGTTCATGGCTTTGTGTTTGGTTGTGAATGGTCAGCTTGAAACCTCCTTCATTTGATCCTGTGTCAAGCTGCAATTCCGCATTTAACATCTGACATCTACTTTCAATGTTCTTGAGACCAAGGCCTGTTTGCCCTCCTTTGCCTGGTAGACCGATGCCATCATCTTCATAAACGAGATGAAAGGTTGGGGGGGCAACATGTAGCCCAATTTTTATTCGGCTGGCCTGTGCGTGTTGTAGGGTGTTACTGCATAGTTCCTGGGTGATTCGATACAGGGCCAACTCGGCATCCGCATCAAGTCGACTTTTGCTGCTACAATCCAGTTCACAAGCGATCTGCTCACTTGCGTTAAGCCGGGCAGTCAGAGTTTTCAGGGCTTCCTCAAGGCCCAGGTCAGTCAGTGAAGCAGGCATCAGTTCGTGCGAAAGGTTCTTGACATCCTGTATGGTATGAGTCAAAAGTTCGGTGCTTTGTTGCTCGATCTTTTCCAGGTTGCCCATGCCCAGTTGATGCAAGAACAGCTTCAATGCCTGCAGGTTGCTGCCAATGTGATCGTGAAGTTCGGAAGCAATGCGTTTTCTCTCACGTTCCTGACTGTCAATCGTTGCTTCTAGTAGCTCATGCTGATGTGCCTCTTTGAGCTTCTCTTTTTCTTCAAACTGCTTCACCAATTGCTTTTTCGAGATCCTGTAAAGCAGAATCAGGCCCAAAGCCATGATGAGCATACCGCCCATACTGATCAGGATAAAACCGGTGATTTCGTTCTCTTCCATTCAGTGTAGATGGCTATGGTGAAAAGTACATATTGTAAAAAGCTCAGGAGCGCATGAAAATTCCAAATGAAGCTGTTGAACTCAATCGAAAAGTTCTCTCTGAGGTAGTTACTCATAAGTAAGAACACCATGCTCACAGGGAAGTAAATTAAGACAGCGGTATTGATCCAAAACATAGGTTCTTCCTTGAATGAGAAGTTATTTTTGCTTCTGATTCTTAAAATGAGGTACATGATGGACAAGTAAATCAGGACAATGCACTCTAGCCCTCTGCCAAAGGTGTTGAAAACATGCAATGGTTGAAGCCAAATTGTATTCATTAAGGATAGTAGTATACAGCTGACCCCAATCCATAAAAACAGTTTACTTGGCAGTTCAGGGTGAAGCTGTAACCGGTAGATCACCAGAAACAGTATCAACTCTAAAGGAGTGTAGAAATGAAAAAGGAAGAGATTCGGAATTTTATGATCAGCCATCCAATTGGATGCTGATTCAGTCAAGCAAGCCAAGGCCACTAACACTATCAGGTATTTAATGGTTTTTTGGCCCCTCTTGAAAGTGATTAATCCGAGAATGAAAGGGATGAAAGAGGCATAGCTAGCAGCTGGCTTGATGATTTCATTGATCATTGCATCTGATACACGGTGAAACTAATACTGAATACATGGGCTACTATTCTGGAGGTGGGTCATCACAAGGTGGACATGGCCTTGAAAGCTCAAAATTCACCGGGTGTATTGTGCCATCCTCTTCAGTATTCACAGAGGCGCTACTTGGTACATAGGATTGGAAAATCGGCCCAAAGGGATAAATTCTAGAATCTCTCGGTATAACAGGGTGGAGGCCAAGGAATACCAGAGTATGTACTTCATCATCGTTTTTGGAATACAGTTCGCCTAGCAAATGATATACTTGCCCATCATAGACACTGCGTTCAATTCTCAGGCGCTTGCCATTATATAGGGCCTCCGTCTGATCTAACAGCTTGCTGGTATCGCAAGACTTCCATGCATAGCTCAGGAAATGCTCCAGTTCCGGGGGGATCAACTCGCTTGTCACCGTTTCTGCATTTACATCCAGATGAGCAGGAGCATTCCCTGCAGTTTGCTGTAACGCATGATTTTTCACGTACTTCTTGAGCAGACTTGAAGTGAGGGGTTTCAGTTCGTGATAGCTGTCAATTATTTTACTGTCCTTGACGGTGTTTACAAATATTTTGAAAGTATCACGTCCGTCATTCTGTTCGCTGGGCCCCAACCCATAGAAGAGCACAAGCTGTGGTGCATCAGAAGCATCATCATTGCTCGTAGAGGCATTTCCAGGCACCAGACTTCTGAGGTCTTCATTGGGAAATTCAAAAGCCAGAATTCTCTCCACCCTTCCATTTACTACCAGATGAAACGAATTGTTGATCTCGTGGGGAAGTGCCTTCCGCCATGCGTTGATTTGATCTTTGGCAATGCTGTTACTGATTGATGGCATAGTACAGACTATTTTAATTCTGAAGAGTCGAGTATTAATTAAAATTAGAGAATTCAGATTTTTTCACAACCCATTTTCAATTTATGGTCAAGGTATATGATGATCAGTGTAAAATAATCATGACATATTGCGTCAAATGCCTCTTTTAGAGTTGTGCAAGCGAGTTGAAATAGAGTAATACGATTTTGAAGGCGCTAATGTAGTATCATTAAAAATGTAGAGTAGGGCCAAAAATGTCACCATTGCGCATAAAAAAAGCCCTCCTTTCGAAGGGCTTTTGGGGTGGAAGATGGGATTCGAACCCACGACCCTCGGTACCACAAACCGATGCTCTAACCAACTGAGCTACAACCACCATTTTCCAACACTTGCGCGTTAGGGTCTGCAAATGTAAAGCATAGCCGGGAATTTGCAAACAAGGTGTTTTATAAATTTTTATCGCTTCGTCTGGCTACTTCTTCTGAGGTCAATCCATAGATAGGAGGTACTCCTACTTCCAGCATGCCCAGGTAAGTGTAAATCTGCCCGCGATGATGCACTTCATGCTCTACCATGGCTCTGAGCCACTTCCAGGTGGTAATGGGCGTGCCGTTAGGAGTTGTGCATTTTCTTAAGAGGTGTTCTGGTTTCAGTTCACGGAAAATCGCCATCGACTCTTCATGCAGTCTGTCATAGTAGTTGATTACCTCCTGATAGCCATCAGCCAGGTCGGTGCTGCAGCCACGATAAAGCGTAGGCCTTAATTGAACGTTTTCAGCATACATGTATCGTTCTATGGCCGCCAGATGCCGGATGATGTCACCAAAAGTAAATTTATCAGCGTGGTAAGTCCATTCCATCTTGTCTTCCGGTATCAGCGCAAAGAGCTTTCTGGTGCGCCCTTTTACCTTCGCATAATAAGCCAGAAATGAATCGATATCACTGATTTCCATAGGACTGAACTAACGATCAAATACCATGCGCTGACCAGTTGTGCCTTCTATCAGTTTACCCGCTTCATACACCAGATTGCCAGAGACAATGGTGTGGGTTACCGCAGATTTGAATTGATGCCCCTCAAAAGGAGACCAACCACATTTTGACAGAACATTGCCTCGGTTTACTTCCCATGGACTGGCTAGGTCTACAATGGCCAAGTCCGCATGGTAGCCTTCACGCAAATAGCCTCTTTTGTCTATCTCGAAAAGGGTGGCTACCGCATGTGACGATTTTTCAACAATCTTTTCAAGGCTGATTTTGCCCTGGTGGTACATATCCAGCAAAGCAGGCAGGCAGTGCTGCACCAAGGGTCCACCAGAAGGTGCTTTGAAATAGCTGTTCTGCTTTTCTTCCAGCGTATGCGGGGCATGGTCGGTGGCTATGACATCGATGCGGTCGTTAATAACGGCCTGTAGAATCTGGTGACGGTCTGTGGCCTTTTTTACCGCTGGGTTCCATTTGATAAAGGTGCCCTTTTCGGCATAATCTTCATCAGAAAACCAGAGGTGGTGCACACAGGCCTCGGCTGTGATCTTCTTATCCTTCAAAGGAATGCCGGTATCGAAAAGGGCCAGCTCCTTGGCGGTAGAAATGTGTAGAATGTGCAGGCGAGCTCCATTGGCTCGAGCCAGGCCTACAGCAAAGGAGGAAGAGGCATAGCAAGCTTCTTCACTACGGATGATCGGATGCTGATCTATCGGCACGTTTTCACCATAAGTAGCCTTGGCCTGCTCCGTATTGGCGCGAATAATGGGCTCATACTCACAGTGGGTAGCAATCAGGGTAGGAGAATTGGCGAATATTCCCTCCAGCGTTTTCTGATTGTCCACCAGCATATTGCCAGTGGATGAACCCATAAAAACCTTCACCCCACATACATTTTTAGGGTCCGTTTTCAGCACTTCGTCCAGGTTGTCATTGGAAGCACCCATGTAAAAGGAATAGTTGGCAAGACTGTTTCTGGCGGCAATGTCGTACTTGTCTTGCAGAAGCTCTTGCGTGAGCGTATTGGGCACCGTATTAGGCATTTCCATAAAAGAAGTGATGCCACCGGCTACTGCTGCTCTGGATTCAGTATAAATCTCTGCTTTATGGGTAAGGCCCGGCTCTCTGAAGTGAACCTGGTCATCAATCAACCCCGGGATGATGTGCCTCCTGGCCGCATCAATGGTTTGGTCGGCCTGCAGATGAGATAAGTCCTTGTCTATTTTCTCGATGATACCGTCTTTGATCAGGATGTCTGATTCAAAAATTCGGTTTTCGTTTACCAGAGTGCCGTTGAGTACGAGTATGGATGCCATGCGTTATTTTAATTTGTAAAAGGGGTTAGCGTAATTGCAGCTTTATTGTAGCACCTTTGCCAGAGTGCAATGTGCAAAACTAAAAACTAATTGCTACGGCCCATAATGGCAGAACAAAAGCTTTCATTTGAAGACCTCAAGCTCAGCAGGCAGTTCCTCAATGCTATAGACGATCAGGGTTATTCAACCCCCACGGCCATTCAGCAAAAGGCCATTCCTTTGGCCCTTGCCGGGCACGACCTGCTGGCAGTAGCCCAAACGGGTACCGGTAAGACGGCCGCCTTTGTTTTACCTATTCTGATGAAGCTAAAATACGCTCAAGGCGAAAATGCCAGGGCACTTATTTTGGCACCTACCCGTGAACTGGTAATGCAAATCAAAACCCACCTGGATGGACTGGCAGCGTATACTAACTTGCGCAGCGTAGCCCTTTATGGTGGCCTGGGTCCGAAGGTGCAAATAGAGGCATTGGAGCAAGGAGCAGACATCATTGTGAGCACACCCGGGCGTTTTCTTGACATCTATAAGAAAGGAGGCATTCTACCCAAATTCATCAAGACCATGGTGCTTGATGAGGCCGACAAGATGATGGACATGGGCTTTATGCCACAGATCACCAGCATTTTGGAGATTGTGCCCAACAAACGCCAAAACATGCTTTTTTCGGCTACTATGGCCGATAAAGTGGTGAAGCTAACCGAAGAATTTCTTGAATTTCCTGAAAAGATAGAGGTAGCGCCTCAAGCCACTACGGTCGATACCATCGACCAGCAGCTTTATGAAGTGCCTAACATGAAAACGAAGATCAACCTGCTGGAGCACCTCTTTCAGGATGAGGCTTTGAAACGTGTGATTGTTTTTGTGAAGACCAAAACCAATGCCGATAACCTGACTCGCTTTCTCAGCCGTAGGGAGCTGGGGTCGGTAAGGGTGATTCATGCCAATAAAGGCCAGAATACGCGCATCAATGCCATGGACGATTTTAAGTCGGGCGAGGTGAGGGTGCTGGTTTCTACTGATGTTACCGCTCGGGGCATGGACATCAGTATGGTGAGCCATGTCATCAACTTTGATGTACCGCTGATTTATGAAGACTATGTTCACCGCATAGGCAGGACCGGCCGTGCAGAAAACGAAGGCACTGCCATCACCTTTGCCAACGAGGTAGAAATGATTCACATTGGCAGGATAGAAGAGCTGATCAGAAAGCCCATTCCACGAGTAAAACTGCCTGGAAATGTGGTGATTGAAAAAACTCCTTTTGAAGAGAAGCAACTAATTGCCCGGGAAATCGATCTGATAAAGAGAAAGGAGAATCCGGAC
>Ga0316204_10002318_pt1 | contig 43928 bp, 37 predicted proteins | sample 6monrhotite_MG_2_FD_205661 | JGI IMG/M metagenome (GOLD analysis project Ga0316204, IMG submission 205661) | Microbial mat bacterial communities from mineral coupon in-situ incubated in ocean water Damariscotta River, Maine, United States -... | ecosystem: Environmental > Aquatic > Marine >... | reverse complement strand
TGATGCTTGGGACCCCTATTTTCCTTTAACCGGAGATGAAATTCTCGCTTTTAAATTAGACACCTTAGGTGTGGATACGAATATGTTTGTTAACCTTGATTATTGGGTCGATTTATCACCAGATTACAACACCTATGTTTTCAACGTAGAAAAAACCGAACATGAAATCAGTACCTATATGGTGACTTATTTTGGCGATTACACCTTTATTGACAGTAAAGAAATTGCTTATGATGAGATAGCTGAAAGCGCATCAAGAATTGAAAGTAAAATTGAGAAGGATAAAATCACGATTGATTATTTGTCTTTTTGGGATGGAGAAGAAAAGGAAACCAAAGTTTTCTTTATAGATGAGAACGGTAATTTTCAAGAGAAGTAGATGTTTTATTTCTTCATGGTCTTAGGGGCCTTAGCAATTCTATTAGCTGCAATCAATTTAATTCTACTCATAATTAGAGTGATTGACAAAAGAGTGAACATTGGAGTTGCTTTACTAATTGTTTTGGGATCTATCGTCATACCTTATGTCATTGCGATAATAGCCGCTTCATTTGCGACGGGTTGGAATCGGGCAGGGCTTGGAATTATAACGTGGGCCGCAGCAGGCTTGGTTGCAATGGTTAGCCTTATGGCGTATTTATCAATGCTTGAAAAGCCTCCCAAACAAATACCGAAATCAAAAAAAGAGAATCCTGAATTGTTAGATGATTAAAAAATTTGTGTTTATATTACGCATACTGAATTATGAGTGAAACACAAAACATCAAATTGGCCGTTGACGCAGTGGTTTTCGGTTATCAAGAAAACCAACTTTACGTTTTACTAATCAAACAAAAGTTTGGACACGCAAAAGGTCTATGGTCTTTACCAGGAGGATTTGTTTTGAATAATGAGACGCTAACTCAAGCTGTAGAAAGAGAGCTAAAAGAAGAAGCAGGAATCAAAGTAAACTATCTTGAACAGCTGTACACCTTTGGAGATGATATTAACAGAGATCCAAGAAATCATACCATATCGGTAGCCTACTTTGCATTGGTAAATCCGAAAAAGTGGGAGTTAAAAGCAGACACTGATGCCGAGGACGCGCAATGGTTCCCAATTAGTAAAGTGCCAAAGCTTGCTTTTGACCACAAGAAAATTGTGAAAGTAGGAGTTGAGCGATTAAAAGGCAAGCTAACATATCAACCTATCGGTTTTGATTTGCTCGATAAAGAATTTCCTTTTTCAGATTTAGAGCATTTATACAGTACCATTTTAGGAAAAGAAATTGACAGAAGAAACTTCAGAAAGAAGATGTTGAGCTTCGATATCCTTCAAGAAACCAATAAAATGAAGAAAGTTGGAAGCGGACGTCCGGCTAAATTATTCACCTTTAACAAGCAGAAATACAACGCTTTAGTGAAAGAAGGCTTTCATTTTGAAATCAAGTATGTGTAAAAATTACGCAAAATACTTGCTTCAAGACAGAAAAGATTGTATGTTTGTGTAAAAAGAACGCAAATGATTTTAAACCTAACACCAAATTTCGAACCTCTCGGACCCAATTCAATTGAGTTTGAAAGTTTCCTTTTTAAAGGAGGAGAACCACATATTAAAATCAAAACTGAACTATCTGAAGAAGATGAAGTGACGATAACTCACAGACTCAACTCTTTTGAAAATGTTGGATTGATGCTTTTGGCAATTGACGCCTTGCAAAGAATGGGTGTAGAGATTATCAATGTATTTATTCCTTATTTCCCGGCTGCAAGACAAGATAGAGTGATGGTGCCTGGAGAGCCCCTTTCAGTAAAAGTTTATGCTAACCTACTAAATAATGCAGGCGTAAATTGGGTGACGGTTTATGATGCCCATTCAGAAGTTACTGCGGCAGTTTTAGATAGATGCACAATAATACCGAATCACACTTTCATTGAAAAAGTATTGGAAGATTTGAGTGATGATACTCTATTAATTTCTCCTGACGGTGGGGCGCTTAAGAAGATTTACAAAGTGTCAACCTATTTAGGAGGAAGAGAAGTAGTTGAAGGATCAAAACAAAGGGATGTCAAAACCGGAAAATTGAAGGCCTTTAAAGTGTACGCAGATGATTTAGAAGGTAGAGATTGCATTATTGTAGATGACATTTGTGACGGAGGCGGAACCTTTATGGGATTGGCAGAAGAGTTGAAAAAGAAAGGAGCGGGCAAACTTTATTTAGCTGCAAGTCATGGAATCTTCAACAGAGGTTTTGAAGATTTGAGCAAAACTTTTGAGAAAATCTATACGACAGATTCTTTCAGAGAAATAGATGTGCCAGGAGTAACTCAAATTAAATTGAAAGACATATTATAAATCGTGTTACGCTTTTCGTGTTCCGACTTGATACGAAAAAAGAGAAACGAAATTAATGATCTACAAAGCACCACAAAATATTGACACCCGAGACAAAAGTCTACCTTCAATCTTCCTTGCGGGATCTATTGAAATGGATAAGGCCGCAGATTGGCAAAGCGAGTGCGAAAAGGCCTTGAATGCAAACTACAATGTCTTTAACCCAAGAAGAGAAAGTTGGGATAGCAGTTGGAAACAAGAGGCCTCAAATCCTCAATTTAATGAACAAGTGAATTGGGAACTGAATGCTTTAGAACAAGCCGATATTGTCATCATGTTCTTTGCGGCAAACACAAAGTCTCCCATTTCTTTGCTTGAGTTTGGCCTGTATGCGCAATCAGGCAAAATGAGAGTGGTATGTGAAGATGACTTTTGGAGAAAAGGAAATGTTGATGTTGTATGTCAACGATACCAAGTAAAACAATACAAGAATTTAAACGAATTATTAACCCATTTATAAACCCGAAAGTACCCTGAGATGTCATACTGAGCCTGTCGAAGTACAATCGAATGGAGCTTTCGAAAAACGAAACACGAAAAGTCCTGCGAAGCAGAGACGTAACGAAAAACGAATATTATGAATACACTACTATACACAGACGGTTACAAAGTTGACCACAGAAGACAATACCCAAATGAAACAACATTAGTTTACTCTAACTGGACACCAAGAAAATCTAGAATTGAAGGAATCGATTCAGTTGTGTTTTTCGGATTACAATACTTCATTAAAAGATACATCATTGAAGATTTTGAAAAGAACTTTTTTAGCCAACCTAAGGCTGAAGTTTGCAAACGCTATTCACGAAGAATAGATAATTACTTAGGGCCAAATGCAGTAGGAATCAAGCACATTGAAGACTTGCATGATCTAGGATATATCCCAATGGTATTTAAAGCACTACCTGAAGGAGTGTCTGTTCCTATCAGAGTTCCAATGTTCACAATGTACAACACGATTCCAAAGTTTTTCTGGTTAACGAACTACTTTGAAACATTACTTTCTACTACAGTTTGGATGCCATGTAATTCGGCTACAATTGCAAAGCAGTACCGTCAAATACTAGACAAGTATGCCCGTGAAACATCTTCAGTTCCTGAATTTGTTGATTGGCAAGGTCACGATTTCTCAATGAGAGGAATGGCAGGTTTAGAAGCTGCGCTAATGAGTGCTTCGGGGCACCTTTTGAGCTTCACAGGTTCTGATACCATCCCAGCAATTGACTTTTTAGAAACCTATTACAATGCCGATTCTGATAATGAATTAGTGGGAGGATCTGTTGCCGCAACTGAGCATTCAGTGATGTGCATGGGAACCAATTCAGGAGAGCAAGAAACCTTTGAAAGATTGATCACTGAAGTTTATCCAAACGGAATTGTATCTATTGTTTCAGATACTTGGGATTTATGGAAAGTACTAACTGAATATCTTCCAAACTTGAAAGAGCAAGTATTGGCAAGAGATGGTAAAGTGGTTATTCGTCCTGATTCAGGAGATCCGGTAGATATCATTTGTGGTAATCCGAACGGTAAAAGTGAAGCAGAGAAAAAAGGAGTGATTGAATTATTGTGGGACATTTTTGGAGGATCAACAAACGATAAAGGATTCAAAGAATTGGATTCGCATATCGGAGCAATTTATGGAGATAGCATTACCCTCGAGAGAGCAGCTAATATGTGTGAGCGATTAAAAGCTAAAGGATATGCCTCTACTAATGTTGTACTTGGAGTTGGATCATTCACCTACCAATATAATACAAGAGACACTTTCGGTTTTGCAATGAAAGCTACATATGGTGAAGTTGCTGGTGAAGGAAGAGAGATTTTCAAAGATCCAATTACAGATGACGGAACTAAAAAATCTGCCAAAGGATTGATCAAGATTGTGTTGGAGAACGGAGAATATAAAATGATCGATCAAGCGACTTGGGAACAAGAAAAAGAAGGAGAGTTGAAAGAAGTATTTAGAGATGGTAAATTGATTGTAGACTTGAAACTTTCAGATATTAGAGCGAGAGTCAAAAAGTAGTATTGAATGGGATTTTTTAAATGGATAGATAAGGTTTTTGGTTCGGAACCTGACCAACCAGATGGGCCTCCAATCGAAGAAAGGGACGTAAGGTGGATTGAAATTGATCCAGAAGGAAAGATTTTCTACCTAAGGATCAATAATGAAGATTCACCAAAAGATTATCTTTTTGAGGACATTAATGATGCTACCTATTTAGATGGAGTATTGACGTTAGCATTTGATGATTCTGAATTAGAATTGCTGTCTGATGACTCATGCTTCCATCATTTGGTGAAACTTATTCCTAGAGGATTAAAGAGTTTCGACTATGAGAGGTTTGATCAGTTTTATATCAATTTACAAGGTTGTCAGATTTGTGGACTTATGGCTAGAAACGGAACAAAATGTATGGCCTGTGAATATGATGAATCTGAATATGTTAAACATGAGGGATTAGATAAAGAGCAGCAATTAAATCATTTCGCAATGTGGTTTCCGATTACAGGAAAACTCGAAAATCATTCTTTCGGAGGATTTCCGCTTGATCCAAATTGGAAGCTTCTTGTAAGTAAAGAAGAATATGAAGCCTGGATTAATCCTGAACCAGAAACTTTGTAATTTAAATTGAGGTTAATTTCTGTAAATTTGCCTTAACAATTAGCAGATGACTGAAAATACTATCTTAATTCCAGGTCAAGGCCGACTGAAACGAATGCGAAACATCATCTTTGTGTTTCTTGGCTTGGCTGGTATCGCTCTTTGGCAAACAATTGCCTTTAAGACAACCTCAGGTTTGATTGTCACTAGTATATTAATTTTGTGTTGTATCTACCTCTTAGTTGTACTTCCTATTTATTGGAAAAATCAAGCACTTCACATTCGAATTTCTTCAAAAGGAATTTCATTTGGGGATGCTCGTAGGGCTTTGGGATTAATCCCTTGGACCAAAGTTGAATCAGTTCAACACATTGGAAAAGGAATGAAAGAAGTACTTTTATTAAAGCCGCGTAATCTTGACCAACTGATGAGTTTTGTTGAAGATCCAAAAACTGCGAAAAGCCTTGAACGACTTACCAAAATTCATGGCAGCCCCATTGGCATTCAAATGATGTATTTTGATGAAGACTCAGTTGAAATTTTCGATCTTCTAGACGAAAACATTAAGACTTACGGTTAAGATTTATTGCACAATAATCTTCTCTCTTGAAACAGTTCCTTCCTGGTTTTCAATTTCAAGAATGTACATCCCAATTCCCAAGTTTATTTGAATCGTATTTGAATTTATTTGATTCAATTTAGAAACGATTCTTCCTTTTAAATCAAAGATGGTTAATGATGTCGGCATCTTTTCAAAAACTATTTGATCAACGATTACATTGCTCTTCAAGTTCTTTTCATTCATGCCATACAATTCGAGATTTGCGTCACCAAGACAAGTAGTAGATACTTCATTTTGATCTTCAATAATTCCTTGACCACTCAGATCTTTACCGCTAAAGCCGGGATAATTCGGTAAGTACTTATTAGCTCTGAAAATAGTATTGTTTTCTTCTAAATCAGGTGTGTATTGAGCATAAGTTGCTAATCCAGTTGGGTTTCTATAAACCCACAATTGATTTCCTGCCTGGTCGATTTCTGTAAACTGACCCTTAGACGTTTCACAAATCAGCATATTCCCATTTGATAGTGTTTGAACTCCAGATTTCTTAGTTTCGTGAACTAGCTGACCCATAGAATTCCCATTCCATGAGAAATCAAAATCTAAAGGTAAAAACGCACCAGACATCATTGCGTAAACTCCTGCAGTTTCATCAGGCTCAATTAAATGAATCGAACTGAATGTGCCTGATCCATCACTATCATTGTTAAAGACTGATATTTTGCCTGCATCATCAAATCCATTCTCTACCCATTTACAGTCATGTTGTAAAAACAATTTTTGGTCTGATGGAAGTCCTTGATCATACACTTGAGGATTACCCCATCTCCATAAAAAATCTCCTCCCATATTTGAATTGCCACCAGAATGGCCAGCAGCTTCTGCAGTGGTCGTACTATGATCTATTAAGTGTATTTCGCCCAAATGTCTAGTTGATAAAATGATTTGATCAAGATCGGCATTGTAATCTATGCCATTCACATGGGTGAAATCCACATCCTCAGTATTATCAAAATTCAGGTCAATCAATTCAGGATGATCTATTACTACTCCAAAATTATCTTTTGTATTATCAAAATCTTGAATGAAGTGATCAATGAATTTCCATTCCCAAACAATGGTTGCGTCATTCGTTCCAACAGGGCTGAGTTCAACAAGTCTGTCTAATTTGAATTGAGTTCCAATATTTCCTGGGTCTCTTCCTTCAGCTATTATCTCTGTTGGAGTGTAATTATCTCTTAGTAGACAAAGGATGTTACCATTTGGTAAAGGTTCAATGTCGTGATGTTGTACAAGTCCATTCAAATCCATTGCGTATGACCATACGAGATTATTATCCCAATCTCTTATTTCTAACGAGTCTCTACCTGCATGCAAAATGTTCCCATTTTCAAGTAAGTAAGATGATAAACCAGGCCGTTCTGAAAACGTCCAACTGTTTACCACTTCACCACAATTATTAATTAAATAGGCGTCATTGTTTTTTTCAGGAGTAAACAAAGTATATCCCTCTGACGCATTATCATTATTAAATAACAAACCGATTGTCGGAGGTTGACTGTTCACATTTACAGTCAAACTAATCAATCCAAATAGCACTAAGAATTTCAACATTTCGAGCAATTTTGACGAAAGATAAGAAATCAACATCCCATATCAAACCTAAAAAATTGAATGAATTGGAAAGGTGAAGGAGCTGATTCTCGCTAATACTCGTTAATATTACACTACTATGAAGCATGAAATCCCTTTCAATAAAACGCGTTATTCTTTAGCAGCAATATTTTGTGTCGCCCTTGTGACCGTTGGAATTTTCATGGTTTTACAACCTGAGAATTTTGACGTTATTAGCTTAGATTACACTTTCTTGCTTCAAATTGGAATTTTTCTTTCAATCTTGTTTGGTGCTTCGCTCATCTTTGTTTTGTTCAAGATTTTCAACAGTTCAATGGGCTTGACCATTGATCATGAAGGCATTGCTGATAATGCTGGTGGATTAAAATTCGGCTTAATCTCATGGAGCAATGTCACAGCATTTAGCTCGAAAAAACATGTCGGTAACACCTTTATTCTTATTCACATTAATAATGAAGAAGAAGTTTTGAATAGTTTGGGAAAAGTGAAAAGAAGATTGGTTCAAGAGAACATGAAAACTTTTGAAACACCTATTGCTATTAGTGCGACTATGCTAAAAATGAAAGCAGATGACTTGGTAGATTTATTCAAGTCGGTTGGACAAGAAAAGGGCATTGAGTTTAGAGATTAAAGTTAAACCTCTATTCCCATTAAGCAGATATCATCAACCTGTTCCATGTCTCTTTTCCAATCATAGAAGGCATCATGAAAAATCCCTTTTTGTTCTGAGACGACTATTCCTTGCGAATTCAGAATAAGTTCTTTTAAAGTCTTGTACTTAAACTTTTTCCCTTTTTCACCTCCAAACTGATCAGCAAATCCGTCAGTGAAAAGGTAAATGACATCTTGCTTTTGAAGATCAGTTTTTTGAACGTTAAATGGCTTTGAGGCTTCAAAATATCCAATGGGTTGCTTGTTTCCTTTCAACTCAAATAAGTGTAGACCATTCATGCTCATGTTTGGTAGAATTTCAACTCCGTCAACCACTAAGTTTGGCAAGCTATCTTTTCTTACAATCCAAGCAGGGTTTTGAGCGCCAGAGAACTGAAATGGTACACCTATATTTTCGTCAGAGTAATCTAATGAGCATAAACTAATGTCCATACCATCTTTGATAATTTCACCTGAAATGGCATCAGTGAAAGCGTCTACAACTATTTTATTCGTGCAATCCAGAATTTCATTAGTGTTGCTTAAGAGGTTTTCTCTTACACTTGTTGTTAAAGCTCTTGTGCCAATCAACGATACCATTGCCCCTGGTACACCATGGCCTGTGCAATCTGCTGCTGCAAAGAATATTTGTTTTTTATTATTGACGTTTCTGTCTACCCAATAAAAATCTCCCGAAACAATGTCTTTCGGTTTATAGAAAATGAAATAGTTCTCAAATAAGCCATCTAATTGTTTTTTGCCAGGAAGAATAGAACCTTGAATTCTTCTTGAGTACTGAATTGAGTCAGTTACTTCTTTGTTTTTGACGGTTAGCTCGTCTGCTTGCTGTTGAATCTCTTTTGTTCTGTCGGCAATAACATCTTCAAGGGCATTTCTTTGTTTGATAAGATTTCTAGTTCGAAGTCTCATGATTCCTAAAATCAAGAAAAAACCAACAACTCCAGCTGTGATAATAAACCACCATTGCAACCAAAAAGGCTTTTCAATTTTAAAATCAAATCTCTTGGTTTTATCAATGATTACTCCGTGCTCATCTGATGATTGCAAAAGAAAGGAGTATTCTCCGGCTTCTAAGTTTGTGTATGAAGCATAAGTGTTTCTAGTAGGGGCACACCAGGTTTCACTAAAGCCATCTAGTCTCCAACGATATCTTACATTTTTAGGAGAAATGAAATTGAGTCCAATAAAATCGAAAGAGATATTGTTTTGATCATATGGCAAAGTCAAATTATCGGGTAAATTAAATTGCCCGATACTTCCTTCGCTCCATTCAGACTCTGACCAATCAATTTTCTCCCCTTTAATCTTAACTGAAGTGATATAATTCACAGATGGCGAACCATCCGAAAAGTGTTGCACCTCATCTCCTTTTAAACTGAAAAGGCCATTCACTGTTCCAAACCAAAGGTTACCTTCCGAATCTTTGAAAGATGCGTTTTGATTGTTTTGAAGTCCGAAAAAACCAGTCTCAGGCCCAAATGATTTCACCAAATAAGTAGAATCTTCGTTCCAAGAAATTAGATCGAGACCGTTCTCGTGGCCTGCCCAAATTTGCCCATCCGACATCAATAACGAATAGATGGTGTTTGACATCAAGTTTTCGTTAATGGTAATGTTTTTGAGGTTTATTTTATGTGTTTTTTTAGAGTACTTCCCGTAAAAAATCCCATTACCATTCGTTCCAAGCCAAATTTGCCCACTGCTGTCAATCGCCATGGTTAGCACCTCAGAAACCGATTCATCCAAGACTGGGTTTACCAATCTATCATCTTCAAATATGCTTACCTGTCCATCAGAGAATCCGACCCAAACTTCACCTTGATCATCTTCAAGAATTGAACTCACTACCTTACCCGCAATACCATCATTCCTATCCAAGAACTTTATGTCGAAGTCTCTATAATTAGTAGTTTCTTCAATTATCGCAAGACCTTTTCCGGTACCTACCCAATACTTGCCTTGAAAGTTTTTAATCATGGTAATCTCTGAATTCACTAAGCCATCTTCTTGATCAATTTGAGTGATTCCTGATGGCCCTATGATTGTGATTCCTTGGTCAGTGCCATACCAGTAATTTGAGTTCTTATCTTTATAAACTGATCGCACTGAGTTACTTTGCAAGCCATTCTCTAAGTTCACTGATTTTGAGCCTTGAAGTTTCCCATCTTTAATTTTCATCTTAGAGACACCATCATAAGTTCCTACGATTATGTCTCCTTTTTCATCTTCATTGATAGATAATATTTGATTTGAGATTAAACCTTCGGCTGGAGTGTAAGCGACAAAATTGTGGTGATTGAATCTCATGATTCCGCCAAAAAATGTTCCGACCCAAATGTTACCGAAACCATCATTAGTCAAACACCTAATTCGATCATTCGACAGGCCATTTTCTTCATTTAGGTTTAAAAACTTTGTGCCATCAAAAATGCTTATTCCATCTGATGTTCCGGCCCAGATATTGCCATGATTGTCTTCAGTGATTGATCTTACTCTTTTGTTAATGAGGCCATCATCAAGCCCCCAATAAGTCAAAGTGTCTTTATAAAACTTGTTTATTCCGTTTTGAGTACCAATCCATAGGTTCTCTTTTGAGTCAACAAACATGTTTAAGATAAGGTTGTTACTTAAGCCATCTTCTGTTGTGAGAACATCAATTTCATGATTCTGATATTTACAGAGGCCCTGATCGGTTCCAATCCACACGATATCATCTTGTGCTAAGAGCGATCGAATTTTCATGTGTGGAAGTGTGAAGTTGATTTTCAGTTTACCTGAAATTCCCTTTTCGTCTGGATCTATTATTGAAATTCCCTTATTAGTTCCTACCCACAAATTTCCTTCGTGATCTTGTGTTATAGACCTGATGTAGTTGTCTGCTAATCCATCTTCAACGGTTAAACTTTGAATTCCACGTCCGTTGAAGTAAGACAGACCATTTGATGTTCCGAACCAAATGATGTTTCTGTCATCCTGAAAAATTACTCGAACATTTTCAGCTGCTAAGCCATGTCTTCTTGAATAATTGGTGAATTTGATTCCGTCAAACTTACACACTCCACCTCCTTCAGTCCCAATCCATAAGAAGCCGGCATTGTCTTGTAAAATGTAGTAAACACCAGACCTACTGAGGCCAGCCTCAAGAGAATACTCTTTGAAATGGAATTGCTGTGAGTTACTATAAGTAGCTGAAAGCAAAATAATTAGAGTGATAATTAACCTCATCTCGACAAAGGTATGCAAAAAGGAAGCTACTGATCACCTTTGCGAACAGCTATTCAACTGATTTTTATCAATTTTGAAGGTCTTAAAAACAAATATTTGATCAATCTGTTCTTATAGTATGGCAGTTTTTCAATTTTTTAAAGAGCAAAAAATACCGGCTTCAGTGAATGAAGTTTGGGATTTCATTTCATCTCCACAAAACCTTAAAAGGATTACTCCTGATTCAATGGGTTTTGAAATTACTACTCCGTATATTGAAGATAAAATGTACCCGGGAATGATTATTACCTACAAGGTGGTTCCTATGATGAATCTGAAAATGACTTGGGTAACAGAAATAACTCATGTTAAAGAAGGAGAGTACTTTGTAGATGAGCAGAGAGAAGGGCCGTATAAAACTTGGCATCACCAGCATTGGGTCAAACCTATAGAAGGAGGAGTAATGATGGAAGACTTAATAACATATCAACCTCCAATGGGATTCTTAGGTAAAGCTGCTAATGATCTTTTTATCCGAAAAAAACTTGAAGAGATTTTTGAATATAGAAGATTAGCACTAATCGAGATTTTTGGATCTTTTAAAGAACAGTCTGCATGAAGCATTCTATTTTTTGGTTCAGAAGAGATTTAAGATTAACTGACAATGTCGGGCTTTCGCAGGCATTAGACTCAGGACTTCCAATTCAGGCCATCTTCATTTTTGATAATCAAATATTGGATGAATTAGATGCTGATGATCCGAGAGTAAATTTTATTTATGATGAATTGGCAAAAATCAATGCCCTTTTGAAAAAACAAGGATCTTGTCTCAAAATCTATAAAGGGAGGCCTCAAGAAGTGTGGGGGGAGATATTAGATAATGAAGAGGTGGCTCAGATTTTCCTGAACAAAGACTATGAACCATATGCAATAAAGAGGGACCGTCAAATTGAAGAGTTGGCTTTGTCAAAAGGAGTTCAGTTCAAGGCATTTAAAGACCAGGTAATTTTTGAAGAATCAGAGGTGGTCAAAGATGATGGATCACCCTATACCGTCTTCACACCTTTCATGAAAAAGTGGCTAAAAAAAGTAAAAAAATCAGATTTCAAGCCAGTTTCTTTTAAAAAACGACATTTTTTACCCAATAAGTCACATTTTTCATCAAAACATGAACTAGGAATTAAACCTTCAAAAATAAAGGTGCTTGATTTCAATCTGCAACAAATTGTAAATTATAAGGCGCAAAGAGATTTCCCAACAATTGCGACCACAAACTTAAGTCCACATTTGCGATTTGGAACTGTCGGAATTCGAGAACTTTTTAATCGAATTGAAGAAGAGCATACGACTTTTATAAGTGAGCTCATTTGGAGAGAGTTTTTCATGCAAATCTTGTTTCATTTTCCGAATTCTGTGAGTGATAATTTTAAATCAAAATATGACGGAATTCAATGGCGAAACAATGAGGATGAATTTGAATCTTGGTGCAAAGGAGAAACTGGATACCCAATGGTGGATGCAGGAATGAGACAATTGAATGAAACCGGTTATATGCACAATAGAGTAAGAATGGTTGTGGCTAGTTTTTTAATTAAGCATCTGCTTATTGATTGGCGTTGGGGAGAAGCCTACTTCGCCAAAAAACTCTTGGATTTTGAATTGTCTTCGAACGTGGGTAATTGGCAGTGGGCTGCGGGAACTGGTTGCGACTCAGCACCTTATTTTAGAATCTTCAATCCACACGAACAGCTTAAAAAGTTCGATCCCAAATTAGAATATGTAAGAAAGTGGGTGCCTGAGGTAGATGAACTTACCTACGTCCACCCTATTGTAGATCACAAATTTGCCCGAGAAAGATGTTTGAAAGTTTATAAAGAAGGGATAAGCAGCTAAGTAGTCATATCATTTTTATCCTTCTAAATTCTTTACCTCATCATACAGAACGTTCACTAAATTATTTGGTTTGTTCACCCAGAGAATTCATTTTTTATAGAATTTAATATTTAGCTTAGAGCATAAGATTTAAACAGATGAAAAAAGTAAAATCAATTGAATTAGTTGAGAAGAAGCGTTCTTTTGCAAATAAGCGTAGAGAGTATTTTGTGCATGTAAATGGTGAGGACTCTCATTCATATGACATAAAGGAGAACTCGAACTTTTTTAAGAACTTGATAAGAATGATGTCAGGGGGTAAAGATGCTATGGCGAAATTTAAAATGTCTCTCTTAGATGCAAATGGCAGTGAGATTTATAAGATTAAAAAAGGAGTTGGGCCATTTGAGATGGCACCATTTAAACTTTGTGACAATGTAGGTAACCCAATTTATATTGCTTCAAATAAAATCAAAATGTCAGATGATTCGTTTGTTGAGATTTTGAATCCTTCAAAAGAAATATTGTTCAAATCTGGATTAGAGAATGGTAGAACTTGGTTCCCGGTTTACCTCTATGAATCAGAGAAAGCAGAAACAGGAGTGATGACAATTGGCGGAGAACCATTTGCAGTGATGTCAAGAGAAAAAAGTGGTGGTTTGGGAAGATTGCATTCTGGGAACGTTTATAAGTTCACCTTGACAGAAGAGACAGACAATCAAGAAACAGTTGCAATGCTCATTAATTTCATGGTTGCTATTGATTTTGGATACGATAATAGAAACTAGATTCAATTATTAATTATTAAACAAAAAAGCCTCCTGCTTCTATTGAAACAGGAGGCTTTTTTAAGTCAATTGTTTTTCTCTAGACCTTTTTAAAGACCATTGAGCTACCTAAACTACCAATGTGTAATTTCTCTTCGGTAAGTTCTAGAATTTCTACTTCAAATAATCCTTCTCTTTTCAAAGTCTCTCCTTCAATTGTGAAAGTTCCTTCTGCCACATATTCTTCTCCTCCTTCAATCAATTGTTGCATTTCGTAAAAAGTGCCGTCATCTTTATAGTTCATCACCCAGTGGTGAGCTGCTCTCATACTCATTGATTCTTCTCCAATAGTTGTGATGCTTTCAACATATTCCCAATCACCAACAATTTGTTGATCAAGATTTGCTTCTTCAACGACTTCTTCTACTACTTCTTCAATGACTTCTTCGGTATCTGTAGATTCAACTTCCTCAGTAGACTCTGAGCTTGACTCGCTTGCCGACTCTTCTCCTCCACATGAGAATAGGAAAAAGAAAGTTGGAATTAATAGGGCATAGGTAAATTTCATAATGTATTTTTTGGGTTAAAAATTGTCCTATAAAGATTACAATTTATTTGATACCCTTCACAAACTCTTGTAATAAAGTTTGCACCTCATCAAATTTGTTCAAAGGAGTATTTTCTGCCGTATCGTATATGTCATGATAGTTTTTGACACTCCCCATAGAGTAAATGAAAAAGGCTGGAACGCCCATTTGTGAAAAGAAATAGTGATCTGAATTTTGAGTTTGCCCTCTTTTTTTAACCTTGTCTAAAAGCTTCATTTTATCATTTATAGCCACCATCCGATCATAGGCTTCTATTTGCTTTACTGAATTGACAAGAGTGATACCGTCATCAGCTCCACCCATGATGTCAACGTTTAGCACAAACTTCACTTTTTTCAATCGAAAATAAGGATGACTAACAAAATGCTTTGAGCCTAATAAGCCTGCTTCTTCTCCACTGAAAAAGCAGAAAACTATGGTGTAATTTGGTTTATTTGCCATGTAATATTTGGCCAATGAAAGTAGCATGGCCACCCCCGAAGCATTATCATTTGCTCCTGGAAACATAGCATCTGGGCCCATCATCCCAAGATGATCATAGTGAGCTGAAAACACTACATATTTTCGTTTCTTTTTTCCGGGGATCATACCAATGACATTCTTAGAAGTATATTTTGGAATAAACTTGTTTGTCACTTTGATTTGAGCCTTGTCAACACTAGAATAAGCTGCAGAATCAATCGTTATTAACGGATAGGTGGTCTGTTGCCTTCCAACCGAATACATTTGCTTTTTATTTGTGACAGTGAGTACAGGAAAGTATTGCGTGGCCTTATAGCTCAGGGCATTTACTTCTTTTAGTAAGTCTTCATTTTTGCAATCAATAAAATTAAATGCAAAAGTGGTTTGGCTAGGGTCCATTTGTTTGAAGTTAATGGCGCTAAAAATCTTTTTGTAGTTCTCTTTATTGACTTCAACTACATCAAATTCTCCTTGTGCTGTTCCTGATATTGGATTCACCAAATAGTCGGCTCCAGGAGTTAAGGTATCATCACCTAAAACCAACTCAATAGGGTAGGGAAAGGTGTTCACTTTGAAATCATATTCTTGAGTGAATGGTCTTTTTTTAAAGGGCTGAACGCCAATATTCTTTAGTTCATTGACAATGAAATCTGCAGCTCTTACATCTCCTTGATCCACATAGCCCCGACCTTTGTAATAGTCTGAACACAAAGTGTCAATGATTGTTTTGGCGTAGTCTTTTTGACCGAATGAAAATACAGGTAATAAAAGTAGTATGCTGAAAATCAGCTTCATAAATATCGTCTCTCTACGAGCTCAACGAATTTGATGATAGATTTATTTTCTAAGTCCCAACTGTGTTTAGTAGAGTAATCGTTCAGTTTATTTTTCGCTTCTTCTCCGTCTGAGCAATTATTTAAATCTTCAATCGCCGCTTCGTAAAGTTCATTTTTACCTTCAAACATAAAAGTGATGTACTCAAACTTTTTGGCAATACTTATTTCTTTTTTGAGATCACTTACAGGTGTGCTTTGAAACTGTTTTCTAAGACTTTGCTCGTCTTCATCTTTAAGCTTTTCGTTTAAAGAATTCTCATCTTCATCTTCGACTTTTTCTACGTGAGAATCTTTAAAAACATCTGCTGGTTGATCTTTTGTTCCTGATGATTTTGGAAAAGTTTCTTCTTCAGTAATTGGTTCTGATGAAGACTTAATATTTTCTGAAGGAATCATTACTGTCTCTTCCTTTTCTTCAACCACTTCTTCTTCCATTGCAGAGAAGTCGAAACTTGGTTGCTCAACTTCTTCTTTTTCTTCTGTGATTCCAGAGAAATCGATTGCCTCTTCAACAACTTCTTCTTTTATTTCTTCTACCTCTTTAACCGGCTCAATTTTCTCTTCAACTACTTCTTCGATTGTGTCTGAGGGCTCACCAAATTTTTCATAAGCTTTGAATTTTAATATCAAGATACGCTCATAAAGTTCTCTGGCGTCATCAGTTAGACTCTCTAGCTCTTTGATATCAAGCTTCCCCTCTTCTAATTCCTTAATTTTTTTGTGCAGTTTTTTGCTTAATTCTCTCATATTGGTCTAAAGATGTTGTTAACCATTTGTTGCAGTTATCCACAATTAATAATACTGCCATAAAATTAAATTTATATTTGGTTGCAAAAGCTAGCAATCGTGGAAATTTCTCAAAAAACAGATGTTAACATCTTAAGGCGTACAACCTTTAGCCCTAGAGTTAAAAACGCTCAAATTCAGTTAATCTGTGGCCCCATGTTTTCAGGCAAAACAACTCACCTACTTAATGCAGTGAACGAATATCGTGCCGCAGGTCAAAAAGTCTTCGTTTTTAAGCCAAAGTTAGACAATCGATATGCCGAAGAGGCAGTTGTTTCTCATGATAAGAAAGAAGTTGAAGCTTATCCTGTTTCAAAATCAATGGAAATTCTTGATTATTATATGAATGCTGATGTCATTGCTGTTGATGAAGTTCAGTTCTTTGATGAGAAGATTACTGAAGTTTGTGAAAAGATGGCAAATGACGGCAAAACTGTTGTAGTTGCAGGGCTCGATATGGATTATTTAGGTCAGCCGTTTGGAGCGATTCCACAATTAATGGTGGTGGCTGATGAAGTTAAAAAACTCAATTCTGTTTGTGCTTTCTGTTCAGGTCGCGCACGCTTTTCACACAGGGTATCAGAAGATAATGGAGTTGTAGTGCTCGGCGAAAAGGACAAATATGTACCTTTATGTCGTAGCTGTTACAATGAGCTCAACACCTAAGTGAATCTACAATTCTCGATAAAAGAAATTTGTGAAATTATTAATGCTCCGCTTCCTGAAGAGGGGGATATAGAGAACAATTTTCAAATTCAGAGTGTAATAATTGATAGCCGATCACCTAAAATTAGACCATCTTCATTGTTTTTTGCCTTTAAAGGAAATAAGAGTGACGGACATCTTCATCTTCAAGAAATTAAGAATGCAGGCTGCCAATTTGCTGTTGTTAGTCAGTTCAATTCTGAAATTGATATTCATCAAATTATAGTTGAAAATCCGCTTTTAGCTTTGCAAAAAATTGCGTCAGCTCACAGGCAAAAGTTTAAGTATCCTGTAATTGGTATCACAGGAAGTAACGGAAAAACAGTTGTGAAGGAATGGCTTTATCATGTTCTTAAGTCTAAATTTAATATTGTTAGATCTCCAAAAAGCTATAACAGTCAAATAGGCGTGGCGATTTCAGTTCTTGAAATGACTGCAGATAATGATTTGGCTATTTTTGAGGCCGGAATTTCTCAACCAAATGAGATGCAAAGCCTTGCCCAAATGATTCAGCCAACCATTGGAGTATTCACTGGAATCGGAGATGCTCACGGAGCTAATTTTGAGTCAAATGAGGCAAAAAAAGAAGAGAAATTTAAGCTCTTTGAATCAGTAGATGATTTGATTGAAAATGATACAGATCAAGTTTTAAAGACAGAAATTCCGTTTACAGATGATGCTTCAATTGAGAATGCGAAAACGGTAGCAAACACTGCTCTTTTGCTTGGCTTGGATGAGAACGAGATAAATGAAAGATTAAGCACATTACCTAAAATATCAATGCGCTTAGAGCAGATTGAAGGACGTAATAATTGCACCTTATTAAATGATGCATACACTGCAGATATGGCTGCTCTTGAAATCGCACTTAGACATTTGGATGAGGTTGCTGCTAACAAGAAGAAGGTTTTGATTCTAAGTCTTTCAGACGATCAATTGAAAATGATTGAGAATGATGCGATTTCATCTCTCATATATAAGGCTTCACTTAATCAGATTATCTTTATTGGAAGTGAGAATTTATTGGCAGATGTAAGGATAGCTGGCGGTTATTTTAGATCAATAGAAGATTACCTTGAAAATCCCGTTGATTTTGAAGATGCTGTAATTCTCTTCAAAGGTTCAAGAAGTATTAATCTTGAAAAAATAGTTCAGCATTATACACTCAAAAAACATATCACTCAATTAGAAGTGAATTTGAGTGCAATGCGAAATAACCTTAATCATTTCAGATCTGCCATTTCGAATGAAGTGATGGTTCTGGCTATGGTTAAAGCACAATCATACGGCACAGGATTGATTGATGTTGCGAAGTTCATGCAACAAGAATCAGTCAATTATTTAGGAGTTGCCTATGCTGACGAAGGTGTGGCTTTAAGAAAATCAGGAATAACATTGCCTATTATGGTGATGAATCCTGAAGCAAATGCCTTTGATGAAATAATAGATTTTGATTTAGAGCCAAGCATCTTTTCTCCTGAAATTTTACAGTCATTTTTACACCAGTTAATCCTCCGACAAAAAACAAATTATCCGATTCATTTGAAATTAGATACCGGAATGAACAGATTAGGTTTTGTACAGGATGAAATGCAAGAATTAATTCAGGTATTGAATACACAACCAGAGGTTTTTGTGAAGTCTGCATTTTCACATTTATCTGTTGCAGATGATACAAATGAACGCAAGTTCACATTTAGTCAAATTAGGCAGTTTGAAATCTTAACTGGGGCCTTGAAAGATGGTCTAGGGTATAGCTTCAAAAGGCATTTAGCTAATTCTTCTGCCACTTTGAACTACCCGCAAGCTCATTTTGACATGATTCGTCTAGGAATAGGGCTTTACGGCTTAATGAGTGAAAGAAAAAAAGATTTTGAAAACGTTTTAACACTGAATTCAAGGCTCTCTCAAATCAAATTGCTTTCAGCTGGCGATTCGGTTGGATACGGAAGAAAGTTTATTGCCCAAAAAGAACAAAGAATTGGTATTGTTCCCATAGGTTATGCTGATGGAATTAGGAGGGATTTAGGAAGAGGAAATTGGCACTTCATCATCAATGGCAAAAAGGTTCCAATTATTGGACAAGTTTGCATGGATATGTGCATGGTAGATTTGGAGGGACTAGAAGCGAAGGTTGGAGATTTAGTTCAAATATTTGGTGAAGGAAATTCTGTCTTCGAAATGTCAACAGAACTATATACGATTCCATATGAGATTGTATCTAGTATTTCATCAAGAGTGCACAGAGTTTATTTAGGTTGATCAATCCGGCCATTGTAGTACTTTTTCCCTTTAAAACTTTCTTTTCTCATTCCTGTGGGATGCCAAATTGCAGATATTGAATCTGTAAAACTTACATTCGATCGTGGTGAGCCATCTTCATTGAAGGTTTTGTGTGTACCAACCTCTTTGCCATCTACAAAGACTCCAGAGTACCATAATTGACCATTAGGATGAGGAACCTCAACTAGACAGCTATCGCATTTTACATAAAACGATTTGATTGGTACCGCCATTGATTGGTTAGCCGCATAGCATGCAAACCAAACAACTGTGTCATTCTCAAACATTTTATAATGAGATGGTTTGCTATAACCTCCAAGATGTATGAAAACTCCTTCGCGTTTTCCTCGGACATAGTTTCCGAATAGATATTTCCCAGTCGAATCATTGATGTGGTCATATTTTGAAATTAGATAAGAAGGTCCGTGTAGAGTGTCGTTTACATAGGTTTCATAACCAACTGTGTCATTTTTCCAGTTTAATGTTGGGATTAATCCATTATTCCAAAATCTTGATTCATTTGGCAACTTTTCTTCCTTCAACTCAAGCTTATCTGTGAAAAGAACAGTCTTTTGAATCGGAGAATCTGTTATTACCTCCGGTAATCCAGTTGAATCTTGGCAAGAAACAAGAAAAATAAATGCACAGTAAATCCATTTCATATGACCTTAATTCACCATAAGTTGAAAAGTAACAGAATATAAAAAGTACGTTATGAGCGTAGTTTTTCCCCATTTTCCTGTTGACGATTTTTCATTTACACTGCCCATCATAGTGGTGTTTTTAACTTTTTTTGCAAATTGGTGAAGACTGTATTCTACATATTGATTTTTTTAAGCAGTAATGCTTTTGGGCAGATGGTCATTAATAATGAAGGCGAAGTGCTTGGCAATAGACCCTTTTTTAATGCTGACTTTGTTCGTTCGCACAAAATCAGAAGTTTCAGAGGCAATTACTCAACAAAGTTTGATTTAGATATCATTCGTGAAAACGAAGATGCCTTCGTTTATGAGTTTGATAACTTAGGTCAACTTACAAGGCAATACAAAATCCACATGAAAGACACCCTAATAAACACTTATCAATATGATTATAAGGGAAATATCGTCATGCATAGAGAATCTAACAAGTTGGGGTATTATGAATACCGATATAAGTATGATGACCAAAATCGAGTAATTCAAGAAGAATTGCGGAGAGACAAAGTTTATGATCATAACAAATGGTCTTTCGAATTAGATAAATCGACAATAGTTTCAACCGAAAGATACGAGTACATAAAACTTGAAGGGATAAACTTTAAGAAGGTTTGCTACAATAATGCTAATCGTGTTTATAGGATTGAATTCTACTATTTTGATGATGAAGAAAGGCTCCTAAAAAAGGAGTCGGCAATGCATAATGGTAGGGGCAGAATAGAAGTTAATTATTCTTACAATGATTTAAATCAGCTGACAGAAATTCAATCTGTGACCAAAAAATCAAATCCAATAACTACCACCAAAACATTTGAGTATGATGATTTGGGGAATGTCCTATCTAAAAAAGAATTCAGAAATAATAAAATCACCTCTGAAGACCAATTAGTTTATCATGAAGATACAAATGAGTTGAGGGCGATAATTACAAGAGGTCAAGAATCAAATAAATTGACAATACTAAAGTTCGATAAATACCGTCATTACTGAATGGCAGGATATTGAACACAGTTTCGATCTGTTTCAAAAAGCTTTATATTTAGGTCTAGCTCATCACTCAGTTTCTCTCTAATCAAACCCCAAATCACGACTGCAATGTTTTCAGCAGTAGGGTTAAGATTTGCAAATTCTTTAGTGTCTAGATTTAGGTTTTTATGATCAAATCGATCTTCCACCTCTTTCTCAATAATATCACTTAGAATCTTTAAGTCAATAAGATATCCTGTTTCATCATCTATTTCTCCGCTAACCCATACCTCTAATTTATAGTTGTGGCCATGAAAGTTGGGATTATTGCACTTTCCGAATATCTTCACATTCTTTTCTGCCGTCCAATCCTTGTTGTGAAGGCGGTGAGCGGCGTTAAAGTGTGCTTTTCTACAAACAGATACTCTCATAGATTAAGGATAAATTCTTGTATAAAAATAACGCATTTTATTCATCAATTGTTCACACAATGAATTTATGGTTGATTTTTCACGCAAATTTACTTTTGTATGGTAATTTTTTTTTGTTTCTTTGCAGCTGATTCCCTTGTAACAGAGGGCGCTAAAACCCTAAAAGACGCAAAACATGAAAAGATTTTTTCTACTTCCATTGGCCGCTATGCTTGTACTGAGCGCATGTGGTGGTTCAGAAGATACAACTGATGAGACAACAGAGAATGTTGATGACAACTCTCTTGAGTATTCTGAAATGAACGAAATGTCACTTAAGCCTTACGGTTTAAATATGAAGTTTATGGTTCCGGATGTTGCTTCTTCAACTGGTGCTGCTTTAGAACCTCAAGTTCTTCATGATGATGGAGACTACCTATGGCATGTAAAAATCGGAAAGCACTTTCATATGGTAATTGAAGATTATGGAAAAGAAAAAGATAAAGTGAAAAATGAAAGAGCACGTTTAGCGGATCTTGACAAAATCTTTATCACTGAGTACTTCACAGATGAGCCTAACTTAATTATGTATAAGAGAACACTACATAACGACCAAGGAGGTAAGCCTTCTTACCACGTTTATGGAGAAACTCTCATTGGAGGATATACTTACATATTAAGATCTGAAGACGAAGGAAGCTTGAAACCAATTATTGAAGATATGGTTTTGACAATCAAGTCTGCTAAAGAAATTGGAGCAGCTGATCCAGCTTAAACAAAACATTGAATACAAAAAAAACCTTGTTCATTTGAACAAGGTTTTTTTATGTCTTAAAAATTGGAACTTCCTAGTAAAGCTTAAGCTTTAAGAATGTTCTCATTTCCTTAATTTCTTCTCTATTGAATTTGTTTTCAGCTTTCTTAATTAACTCCAATAAATAAGTTAAGTTTTCAGCATCTGTTCCTGGTTCAATCACAAACTCTTCACCTTCTTCATCTTCTTCCTTTTCTACAGTGTGATCAAAACACTCCTCTTCTTTAATGTATTCAGATGCTAATCGTAGCACTTTCGCCAACAAAGGATCTTCATCTTTCAAGGCGTCCTCTCTAAGGTCCATTAGCACTTTGATGATTTTATCACCATCAAATCCTTTTTCTAATTGTTTGATCAATTTATTGATCTTCTCGTTAGATTGTTCTTGTAGCATCTTTTCAAATTTTGACCAAAAATAACGATTCTCTTAAATATCTCAGCATTATTTTAAGGATTGACGCTCTTTAATTCAAAATTTGTATTTTCACGAATAGATTAATTGTCTAGATGAAGAAAATTGACATCATAACTGCACACAATATTGGGATCGACTATGAAGCGGCCTCATTGCTCGGTAGAGGGGTTGCTCTTTTGCTAGATCTATTGGCCATGTTGGTGTATTATTTGTTAATTTATTTCATAGTTGCCTCAATGGCAATAGGATCTATCTATTCTGGTAATTTAGACATGGTGATCATCCTTTTTACCATTCTCATGTTGCCAATAATGTTTTACAGTCTGATATGCGAATACGCCTTTAAAGGGCAATCACTCGGAAAATTAGCTTTAGGCATAAGAGTGGTAAAGCTCAATGGTGAGAATGCCGATTTAAACGACTATGCAATGAGATGGGCATTCAGAATGTTTGATTTTTGGGGGTCTGCAGGTGCGTTTGGAGCTATTTTTATTTCAACTACAGAGAAAGGCCAAAGAATTGGAGATATCCTTGCCCAAACTGTGGTGGTGAAAAATAAGCCTGAGCAGGTTTATTCTATTAGAGATATATTAAACATTAAAGATCGTTCAAAACATGAACCTACTTTTTTGGGTGTTTCTAAGTTTACAGATGATGATATGATTCTTATTAAGAATGCCATTACAAGAGTAAAGAAGTATCCAAATGAACCTCACAAACAACTCGTGAGAGACCTAGCTCAAAAAGCGGCTGATGAACTAAGTTTAGATGAAGTGCCGCAAAAAAAATTGACCTTTCTCAAGACTCTGTTGCAAGACTATATTGTTCTAACACGATAATTTTTTCATCTCCTTTACTCAATTGTTTAGATTGTTCGTCAATTAACTTGACTTGTAAGTAGATAAATAGTTATTTTCGTGCCTCTAAGTACCCATATTATGAAATTATTAAAATCCCTTAACTTAATGATTGCACTATTTTGTGCTTCATTATCATTTTCGCAATTCTCGTTCAATACTTCAGTAACGTCTGGTTGTGCACCTTTAGCTGTAAACTTCACCAATACCAGTACTGCTGGCGTTCATTATAATTGGGATTTCGGAGACGGCACCACATTGACAGATGTGACAGATGCTTCTCATCTCTTTTTAAATGGTGGAACTTACACAATAACAATGTTTGCAGAAGACGCATCATTCACTTTAATTGGTCAGGCCGAAATCACTATTGAAATTTCAGGGGAGCCTGAATATATTGCCATGATTTCAAATACAGTTTGCATAAATGATACTTTTGATTTGGCAGTTTATGTTCCTGGGGCTGTTTCTTTTGATTGGGATTTTGATGATGGATATACTGCAACTGGATCAGATTATCAGCAGCATTCTTATGCTTTTGCGGGTGAATATCATCCAACAGTCACTATCAACACTGCTTCTTGTGGTGTTTATGTCGTTGAGGATACCGTAACAGTATTGAACACGTCTGCATTCTTTGGACCAACTGATTTGAGTGTTTATAATCTATCAGTTTGTCCAAATGAGGAATTAACCGGAAGTTCAAATTCAGGTTATCAGAACTATGCCTGGGACTTTGGTGACGGAAATACAGATAATGGTGAATATGTAAATTGGTCTTACAGTTTAACTGGAGGATATATTGTTACACATACAGTTACTAATGGATGTGGGGTAGATACAGTTATGACAGAATCTATTACCGTCAACACTGGAACTCCAGTAACAGGTTCATATATTGATGGAGTAGATAGTATTTGTCCGGGAGAAGACTTCTCGATTTGGTCGAATTCGAATAATGGGATTGACTATGCTTTTGATATGGGTGATGGTTCGCCTATTCAAAACAATGAATGGGGTAGCATTGAACACTCTTATGCGAGTGTAGGTTCTTATTTGGCGTCAGTGACAATTACAAATGATTGTGGTAATACTGATGTTCAATCTATGACCATTGTTGTCACAAATAATGCGCCGGTTCAAAATGTTTACCTTAATGCCTCTCAAACATCAGTCTGTCCTGGTGATTTGATTGAGTTTTACCCTAATAATTCTTCTAACTCATTCTACATTGATTATGGTGATGGTGCAGGTTCAGATGATGAAGGTTTTCATTCTTATGATGCACCCGGAACTTACATTGCTACTCTTACAGAACAAAATTCTTGTGGAAATTCTGGTTCTGCGAGCATAACCATTGAAGTGCTCGATAACTTGCCAGTGAATACACTTTTGGTGAATCCTGATGCCTATCCAATGGTTGTTTGTCCGGGACAAGAAATTGAATTTAATGCATCACAGGGTTTCGCTACCTATAGCTGGGATTTCGGAGATGGTGGAACATCTGTGAATCAAAATTCTGAACATATTTATAATTCAGTCAATTTTTATAATGTGAACCTTACCGTTGAAAACGGATGTGGAAATTCTGCAACCGTGCCTTTGACTGTGCAAGTTGCAGGGAACCTTCCTGCTCCGGATATTGGATGGCAAATGTTTGGAGACACGATTTGCCCAGGTGATGCAATGTTCTTTTTTGCAGATGAAGATGATGGAGATTTCTCGTACTTGTGGGATTTCGGTGACGGTTCAACTTCAACGAACTTAATGTCACAACATTTTTATAACTCGGTGGGCACTTATCCGATTGAATTGAATGTTACTAATGGTTGTGGAAATGATACCACTTTCTTCGACACCCTAATTGTAGCTAGTGGACATTCTGCCTCTCCTGGCGATTATAATGTTTTCGCACAAGAAGAAGGGTGTATTAGTGATGAAATGTATTTTGTTTTGATGCCAGCCGGTATGGGATCTATTTCATGGGACTTTGGAGATGGAAATTCATCATCTGATCTGACTGAGATATTGGTTGAAGGTGTTATGCCAGCAGATGTCGTATTTCATTCTTATACTACACCAGGAACGTATTGGGCAACTTATTCAATTACAAATGCATGTGGCAACACTCTTGTTGATTCGGTTGAAGTATTAGTGGGAACCATTGGTGACGACATTGATTTAGATGTTGGATTCTGGTGGGATGAGTCGCAAACATCATGTCAAGGTCAGCCGGTTGAATTTACTGCAGTTGGTGGAGCTTCGTATATTTGGAATTTCGGAGATGGAACAGGTGATCTATTAGTTAACTCTTCATTAACTCCTGTTTATCATACCTTTGCAGACCCAGGTAACTATTTAGTGACTGTGACATCTTACAATCAATGTGGAGTTTCTGATGATTCTGATGAAAATATCTTTATCCCTCAATCTCAAATGGATGTAAGTACAAATACAGTAATTGAATCTAATTGTGGTGACAATAATGGTATGGCAATTGTATCTGCGGTAGGCGGAACACCTCCATATACATATAGCTGGACAAGCGGAGATTCAGGAGTGATTGCTGATAGTTTGTCATCTGGTGTATACACGGTAACGGTTACAGATAATAATGGATGTTCTAATGAAGGTATTGCCACTGTTTCTGATGAAGAAGGAGTAACAATTCTTGTTGACAATGTAGTAGATGTAAATTGCTACGGTAACGATAACGGAAGTATCTCAGTAACGATTTTAGGAGGAGCACCCCCATATAATGTTCAATGGTCTAATGGTGATCAAACAGAAGACATTTTTGGATTGCAAGCTGGACCGTATGAAATCTTTGTAACAGATGCAAATGGTTGTTTTGCAGTACAATCTATCCAAGTGAATCAACCTGAGAAAACAAACTTATCGGTTATCTCAATGGCAACCAATTGTGAAAACAGTGATGGTTCTGCAGTTGCTTCAGTGAATAACGGTACCCCACCATATAACTACATCTGGCCAAATGCAACAGGGCCATCAAATCAAACAGGCGGATTATCGGCTGGTACTTATACACTTCTTGTAATTGACGGGAACACTTGCTTACTTGAGCAAAATTTCGTGATCAACGAATCAGATGCGGCAATCATTTTAACAGATTCAACGGTAACAGGAACATGTAACGGAACATTGTCTTCAATTTATTTGAGTACAATTGGAGGTACTTCTCCATTTAATTATACATGGTCTGATGGTTCAACAAATGAAGATTTAACGGGAGTGATTCCTGGTGATTATGAAGTAGAAATCGAAGGTGCTAACGGCTGTTCGGCATTCGCTCAATTCACAGTGGTAGAAACCCAGCCTGAAGAAACTAATATTTGTATGGTTGATGTTGATTCAATCACAAATACCAACTTAGTTGTTTGGGTGCCATTATCTGATCCCGGAATCGATTATTACAATATTTATAAAGAGACTTCTGAAGCTGGATTATTCTTGCAAATTGGGCAATCTGATGCTGATAGCATTAGCCAATATTTCGATTATTTATCAGACCCTTCAATTAGATCTTGGAGTTACAAAGTATCTGCAGTTGATGATTGTGGAAATGAAGCTGATTTATCAGACGAACACAAGACGATTCATTTAACATCTAATCAAGGAATCAATAATGATGTTAATTTGATTTGGGATCATTATAGTGGGTTCTCTTATCCAACATACTACATCAATAGATATCATCCATCAACAGGGTGGGAAGTTATTGACAGTGTTGGTTCAAACTTAACATCTTATACAGATGACGACTTGCCAGGTGATAGTAGTTTGGTTTATATGATTTCGATTGTAACTCCTTCTACTTGTACTGCATACAAAGCAACAGATTACAATTCGTCAAGATCAAATAAACAGGGTATCAATATGCCTGACCCTGTTGAAGATGATTCAGGTGTTGATGAGTTGAATAACGAACTTACAGTATATCCAAATCCAACTTCTTCTTTAGTGAAGTTGATTTACACGCAGAACATTAAGAGTATAGAGATTTTTGATATTGGTGGTAAGCTAGTTTATGAAAACCGTTCTGTGAACACCTCACAAATTGAAATTGATTTATCTCATTACCAAGATGGAATTTATAATTTCAGACTAACGACTGATGAGAAAACAATTAACGGAAAAGTGATTAAAAATTAAAGATCAATTTCACTAAAACATGTAAGGCCTTCTATGCAAAATCGTTCTGAGAACTTTTTTGGTAGAGGGCTTTTTACTTCCTCACCTTTTTCAATTACAATTAGCATATTATCTACAATTTTGATTGGTAGATTTTGTCTTTTAACGAGATCGTAGGTTTTAATAAGAGCATTGTTAGATTTCACCAATGCGATCACACTTCTGTCATTAAAACCATTTGCTTTTGTTAATTGCTGATATGAAGTCACAATCTTAATATCCAGTTTTTTCCCACTAGGGCTGGTCCAAACAGCTGTACCCAAATAGGTGACTACTTCTCTTCCCCAATCCCTTTCAATAGTCTCTTTGTCTCCAATTTCGTTATTGACCGCTACTTCATAAAAGGTTCCTGTAGAGTCTTGACTAAAAGAAACAAACCCTATTAATAATAATGAACTAAGTACAAATGCCTTCATAACTAATGATTTACGCAAAAACACAAATAAAGTTTTTTTGCTCGAATCAATCATCAAATGACGTGCCTAAATTTTAAATGTCTTCTTTTTGATTGGATACTGATAATCTTGGATAACATAAACAGTATATGATCCTTTTTTCCAGCCTTCTACATATTGCTTCAATTCAAAAGTGTATTCACCAGGTCCATGGGCTTCTTCCTTAATTGGTCTGCTCACAATTTGTCCATATTGGTCTTTGATGAGAATGCTTATGATTCCGTTTGATGAAACATAGAATTCGATCAATCCTTCAATTTTTGTAACGATATCTGAGCTTAGTTGATTTGGAATTTTCTTTAATCCAATTGTGTACCAAGGAACTTCAATTCCTAAAAGTTCAGCTACTTTTCGTTTCAAAGGGGCAATTAACTCGGGGTCAGCATCTGATATTGAACTCATTGGTTTGTGGTCTGAAAATACCCACACTGCGCTTTGGATGGCTGAAATCGGAAACTCATTTAAATGCAAAAACTCCGCTAATTCAACCCACGTTTCTGGGGCCATTTCGCCTGATTTGAAAGTCGAATTTCCATAAGGTGCTCCAAAGCTTGCTTGACAACAAAATCCAAAAATATCAACTGAATCTTGTGCTTCGGGAGCAAGAGCTAACATCTCGTGATGAGCAATGAAAATGTCTTGAATGGTGGTGTCGTCTGAAAAAATTCTTCTACCAGCTTCAATCCAAACAAAAGCTGAATCGGTTGTGTTATTTGTAAAACTTGCCCTAAAATGATTTCCTGAATAACCTCCGGTTCCATAAATTTGAGATTCGATTAATCCTTCGGCTTCTAAACTTTGAAAAGATTTGAATTTTGTTGTATCAACGGGATAAGCAAAGCCTGAGATGAAATAAACTGACGTGAATGTAAAAGTGAGTATCGTTCGTAACATATTGGATTTTAATAATATATCTGAACTTTCTCTGATTGGTTACAGAATCTCAGCTTTATTTGTTTTGCCCAACCGTAAGTAGAATCTCGTATTCTAAGCCTTGAGATGAATTGTTTACTTTCAATTCTGCGTCAATTTGATCACACAAAATTTCTATTAAATTCATTCCTAAGCTATCCTCATTTTCACTCTCATCTATTCCTTTTCCATTATCCCCAATTATCAGTTTGTACATGTCGCCTGTTTGAGTGAGACTTAAATAAAAAAGCCCATCTTCTTTGAGTGCATATTTAAATGAATTACAGGCAATCTCATTCATAATGAGCCCTAATGGGATTGCGATATCAGGATCTAATATGTTCTCAGTGACATTAATTTTTACTTCAAAATCTATATTTGATTCGGGAGATTTATAGATTTGATATAAGGCCTGAATAAGTTGATTAAAGTAGTATTCAATATTAATTGAATTCACATCTTTTGAACTATAGATCATGTCTTGAACATGCGCCATGGTTTGAACCCTGCCAATTATAGTGTCAAAATTTGCTTTAAGTTCTTTGTCTCTAACATTGCTTTTTTGCAGATTAAGTAGACTAGAGATAACTTGAAGATTATTCTTAACTCTGTGATGTACTTCTTGCAATAAGGTTTCTTTTTGTTGAAGAGAATCTTGAAGTCGATCTTCGTTATATTTTCGCTCAAAAAATACCGGAACATTATAGTCTCCAACATCTTGCGAATTATCTTCTTTTTCTAAATATTCAGCAATTCTATGGGGAGGAGCCATAATAAATGTGCACCTGTCTGCACCATGAGCCTCGCATTCAATTTCAACTGCAGTAAGCGGAATCCCAAAACTTTCTTCACACCAACCAGAAGAGTATCCTCCGTTCATAGTGCACACAGGAATCTTAGATTTCCTCTTGGCGTCTAACCATGATTGTGCTTCAAATGAGTTGTGGTGGTAGTACTTCAAGTAAAAGTCGTCATTGGGTAGAGGTTTACTTTCTTCTAATATTTCAACATTCGCCCAACCAGTATACGCAAAGTGAACTGGTCCTGCCGATAGCTTTTCTACCGGGTCAGTTAGCTTCATTTTCTTATGAAATGCCAATGCATCTTCTTTACCAATAACATGAGCTATATCATATAAAAAGTTGTTTCCAATTCTTGTAGCTTCCTCTTTTGAATGATTGCTGTAGAATTCTTTAAAAACATCTAAGAATTCAAATGATAGTGAAGCGCTCCTTAAAAGAATATATCTTTCTCCAGAGATGACAATTTCTCCATTTGCAGCACTCTTGTCATAGTCAGCAAAATACGATTGCACCACTTCTTCTGCGCGATCAAAAATCTTCTTGAATCCTTTAGGAACTTCAACTGTTGTTCCACTAGTTTCCATATCAAGTCTAGCTCTGAGAATTTTATTCTCAGCTTCCAGTTCTTTTATACGTTCTTGTATGCTTTCTAGGTCACCTGTCTCTTTCATTGAATGGGCAAAATAAATCAAAATTGACTGATATCCAACTATTTAAATATTGAATTTTCCAACTTATAAGAACCCTAACTCCAATTGAGCTTCTTCGCTCATCATGTCTTTATCCCAGGGTGGGTCAAATACGATATTCACTGTTGCTTCTTCTACCCCCTCAACACTCTCCACTTTGTTTTTTACGTCGACAGGCAAACTTTCTGCTACTGGACAGTTTGGTGAGGTCAATGTCATGTCAATATCTACGATACCATCTTGTTTGATTTTCACTTCGTAGATTAGACCTAACTCGAATATGTCAACCGGAATCTCAGGATCAAAAATCTCTTTCAATGCCGCAATGATGAGGTCTTCTAACTCTCTGATTTCTTCCTTATCCATATTCCCATCTTTTGAAACTATCATCCTTTAATATTTAACGCAAGAGCGTCTAACTTCATTTGTTTTAACATTGAAACCAAGCCGTTAGAGCGTGTAGGTGACAAATGTTCTTGTAATCCAATTTCAGATATAAACCTCAATTTAGCATCCAAGATGTCTTGAGGCTTCTCGTTCGACAAAACATATATGAGCATAGCAATAATTCCTTTCGCAATGATAGCATCTGCATCAGCCTTATATTCAATCTTATCATCATTCAATTCAGCTTTCATCCAAACTGTAGATTGACAACCTTTGATTACTCGGTCATCAGTTTTTTCGTCATCAGACAATAGCGGTAAATCTTTTCCTAACTCAATGATATATTCATACTTCTCCATCCAATCGTCATAGATTGCAAAGTCATCAATTAACTGCTGTTCTTTTTCTTCTATCGTCATTTAGCCTAACATTTGAATGGCCTTTTTTAGGGCAGTAATAAATATATCAATCTCCTCTTTTGTATTGTAAAAACTGAAAGACGCACGAATTGTTCCCGGTATTCCAAAATAATCCATGATTGGTTGAGTGCAATGGTGTCCCGTTCTAACCGCTACTCCTTGCTGATTTAACAGGGTTCCTATATCATAAGGGTGTAATCCGTCAATGAGAAAAGATAATATGCTACTCTTATTTGGTGATGTTCCATAAATCGTTACACCTTCAATTTTCTGTAATTCTTGGGTTCCATATTCTAACAACTCATGCTCGTAATTTTGAATATCTTCATAATTCAAAGAAGCCAACCAATCAATGGCAGTTCCTAATGCAATTCCACCAACAATATTAGGTGTTCCTGCTTCAAATTTATGAGGTAATTCATTATAAACCGTTTTCTCCATGCTCACGGTTTTTATCATATCACCACCTCCTTTATAAGGAGGCATTTCATTTAAAATGCTTTCTTTTCCGTAAAGAACTCCAACACCCGTCGGTCCGAATACCTTGTGTCCCGAAAAAACCAAGAAATCACAATCTAACTCTCTCACATCAACTTTCATGTGCTGCAATGATTGAGCGGCATCAATTAAAACTTTTGCTCCGACTGCGTGCGACTTTTCAATCACCTCCTTGATAGGGTTTATTGTTCCCAGAGAATTAGAGATATGCGTAATAGAAACTAATTTCGTTTTATCTGTAAGCAATGTGTCTAATTGTCCAAAATCAAGCTCTCCATTGGGTAAGAGAGGAATGTACTTCAAAACAATTTCCTTCCTTTCAGCTAACATCTGCCAAGGCACAATGTTAGAGTGATGTTCCATTTCAGTAATAAGGATCTCATCACCTTTATTTAAAAGTTCTCCAAAACATTGGGCTACCAAGTTGATTCCTTCAGTAGTTCCTGACGTATAAATTATTTCGTGAAGGTGCTGCGCTCCGATAAAAGTCCTTACAGTCTCACGAGATAATTCATAATTCTCAGTACTTAGTTGACTAAGATGATGAACACCTCTGTGGATATTCGCGTTTTCAGACTCATAATACTTTGAAATTCGATCAATTACAACAGATGGTTTTTCTGAAGTTGCCCCATTATCAAAATAAACCAACGGGTATTTTCCAACTTTAGTCGATAAAATTGGAAATTCAGCCCTGATATTTTCTACATTTAATGCCAATACGAATCTATTAGACTACAAAGTTAGAGAGACTTTTGATATCTCCAACAATTATTTAGAACGATTCTAAATAAAAACACTTTTGTAAAGATTGATGAGAAAACTGAGTTATGAGTAAAAAAACAGATTTTAAAGCACATATTGAAGAAGGGTACACTTTTAAAGGCGATTCCTTGATACTTGGTGGAGCTATGTTAGATGGAGAACCTGTAAATGGTCTTCAAGTAAAGATTCCGCTTAAAACTTTAAATCGACACGGTTTAATTGCAGGTGCTACTGGAACAGGTAAAACTAAAAGTTTACAAGTGATGGCAGAGCAAATGTCATTGAACGGAATTCCATCTGTTTTAATGGATATAAAGGGAGATTTGTCAGGCTTGGCTCAACCAGGTGAGAATAATGATCATATTGTTTGGAGATCAGAATCAATTGGTGTTGAATATGACCCTACTGAAATGTTGGTGGAGTTAATGTCAATTTCAGATGAGAAAGGTGTTCGATTGAGAGCTACTGTTTCTGAATTTGGCCCAACTTTAATGTCAAAGATTCTTTCACTCAATGAAACTCAAGAGGGAATTTTATCAATCATATTTAAATATTGTGACGACGAAGACATTGCTCTTCTTGATTTGAAAGATTTAAGAAAAACGCTTCAGTATGTGAACAATGAAGGAAAAGAAGATATTCAAGAAGAGTATGGGCAAATCGCGAGCTCTTCAATAAGTACAATCATGAGAAAAGTGATTGAATTGGAGCAACAAGGCGCAGAGAAGTTCTTTGGTGAAAAGTCATTTGATGTAAATGACTTCATTTTCACTAATTCTGAAGGGAAAGGTCAAGTGTCAATTATTAGATTGTCTGATATCCAAAACCGACCTAAGTTGTTCTCAACTTTTATGCTGGGATTATTGGCTGAGTTGTATGAATTATTACCCGAAGAAGGCGATTCAGATAAACCAAAATTATGCTTATTTATTGATGAAGCACATCTTGTTTTTAAAGAAGCAACTGACGAGCTATTAGATCAGATTGAAGTAATCATTAAGTTGATAAGATCAAAGGGTGTTGGTGTGTTTTTCTGTACTCAGTTACCAACTGATATTCCAGATGAGGTTTTGAGTCAGCTTGGATTAAAAGTTCAGCATGCTTTGAGAGCCTTCACCGCTAAGGATAGAAAATCAATTAAGAAAACAGCTGAGAACTATCCGATTTCAGATTATTATGAAACTGATGAATTAATTACTCAATTGGGAATTGGTGAAGCTATGGTCACTGCGCTTAATGAGAAGGGTATTCCAACTCCTTTGGCTGCAACTTTGATGAGAGCACCAGTAACAAGAATGGATATTTTAACTCCACAAGAAATTAATAAATTAGTGAGTCAATCTACTTTGGTTGATAGATATGCTGAAGAAATTGATAGGGATAGTGCTTATGAGATATTAGGAGGTAAAATTAAGGCTGCCAAGCAAGAAGAGAGAGAAGAAGAGTTGAGAGAAAAAAGAGAGAAAGAGAAAGAGGCATACGAAAAGAGTATGCGAAAAAAGGCAAAGAAAAAGCCGGCTGCTAGCAAGCGAAAAACAACTAGCAAAAGAAAGACGACAACTCGAAGAAAGAAAAGATCATCTTCATCAGGTTCATCATCTTCTGATGTTTTGATAAAAGAATTAACTAGAGGATTGTTTAACATCCTTGGAATGAAAAGATAATGGAATCGAAATTACCAAATATCGGAACCACAATTTTTAGCGTCATGTCGGCCTTGGCTAATGAACATGGAGCGATAAATTTATCACAAGGTTTTCCGAATTTCAATATTGATTCTCGCTTAAAAGATTTGGTAAAGAAAGCTTTGGATGATGAACATGTGCAGTATGCACCCATGCCTGGGCGATTAGATTTAAGAGAGGCTATAGCAGGAAAACTGTTTGTTCAGCATGGCATTAATGTTGATCCAAATGCAGAAATAACCATTTCTGCTGGAGCAACACAAGGAATTTATTCTGCGATCGCGGCATCAATCAAATTGGGAGATGAAGTTATCTTATTCGATCCAGCCTACGATTGCTACGACCCTTCAATCAGACTGCATGGTGGGGTACCAATCCATTTAGAATTAGAATTTCCTAACTACAACATTAACTGGGAAGAGGTTGAGCAATCAATCACTCCTAAAACCAAGATGATTATTGTAAATAATCCTCAGAATCCGGCTGGTACGGTTTGGTTAAAAGAAGATATTTCTAATCTTGAGAAGATTTGTGAAAAACACCCTGATTTGATTATTATCTCTGATGAGGTGTATGAGCACATTCAGTTTGAAGGCGAACACCAATCTGTTTTAAAAAGCGAATTTCTGAGATCAAGAAGTTTCGTGACTTATAGTTTTGGTAAAACTTTCCATGTTACTGGCTGGAAATTGGGATACACAATTGCCCCGCCAGCAATGACAACTGAGTTGAGAAAAATGCATCAATTCAATGTTTTCTGCGTGAATAATACCATGCAGGCTGCCTTGGCAAATTACATGTCAAGTGGGGATTCTTGGCAATTGGTGAAACCATTTTACACTAAGAAGAAAGAGCTATTTGTAGAGGGTATGAAACAAACAAAGCTCAAACCTCTTGCATGTGACGGCACCTATTTTTGTTTGTATGATTATTCTGACATTTCAAGTGAGAATGATGTTGACTTTGCTAAGAGAATCACTGTTGAACACAAAGTAGCATCCATCCCAGTTTCTGTGTTTTATGAGAATAAAACAGATAACAAAGTAGTTCGTTTTTGTTTTGCGAAAGAAGATGAAACCTTAATTTCAGCCATTCAGAATTTATGTCAGATTTAAGAGTAGCGATAATACAATCAAAACAATTTTGGGAAGACAAAAAAGCAAATCTAGCTCATTTTGAATCTCATCTTTCGTCTATTGAACCTGCCACTACAGATTTAATAATGTTGCCTGAAATGTTCAACACATCTTTCAGCATGAACACCAAGGTGCTGGCCGAAGAAATGGATGGGCAATCGATTCTGTGGATGAAAGACCAAGCTAAAATTCAAAAAAGCACAATTGGGGCAACTCTTATCATTAAAGAAAATGAAAAGTATTTCAACAGATTTGTTCTTGTAAATGAAAAGGGTGTCCACGCACAATACGACAAAAGGCATTTATTCAGAATGGCGAATGAAAATAGTCACTTTGCTGCTGGCCAAGAGAGGGTGGTAATAGAACTCAACGGCTGGAATATCCTTTTGCAAATTTGTTATGATTTGAGGTTCCCAGTTTTTTCAAGAAACAAATCGTTTGCCGAAAACACAGAATATGACTTAGTCATCTATCCGGCAAATTGGCCTCAAAAAAGAAATATGGTTTGGAAAAACCTTTTGGTTTCTCGGGCGATAGAAAATCAAACTTACTGTATTGGAGTGAATAGAGTTGGGGAAGATGGCAATGGAATTAATTACTCTGGAGACTCTGTTTGTGTTGATCCTTGGGGTGAAATTCTGCATCAATGCACAGAAAACGTGGAGGAGGTGAAAATCTTAACACTGAAAAAGGAGGTTATAAGCGATATAAACAACCGCTTTCCGGCCTTTAAAGATGCTGATTAACCGTCTTTTAACACGTAAAATCAACCGCAGCTACATTTAAATAAATGAAAGCTACCGTTATTTTCTTCTCCATTCATTTTTTAATATCTTTATGGCTTACTAATTTTTATAAATCAAAGTAAAATGAAAAAAATATACCTAACAGGTTGTTTACTTTCTCTAGGAATCGCAGCAGGTGCTCAGCAAAACTATGACACCTATACATTCGGAAAGCTACAACCAAAAGCTTACAATGGTCCTGCTATTGAGTACAGGCCAGCAGTAAATGTTGCAACAGACAGAGCCGTATTATGGACTGAAAATTTTGACGGAACTGGTTTAACTACTGGAAACGGTACATGGGTAACTTCAGGACCAGAAGGGAACTATTTCACATTAGCTTCTCAAACTACTGGATCTAATGGTTACGGAATGCAAATGACAGGTCAACACCTTTATTGGGATTCTCAAACTCCAATTGGAGATGAAGGAACTGGAAACTTCGCAACTACGCCAGTTGATGGTTCAATCACGTCTCCTACTATTGATTTAGGAACTGAAACTGGTGCAATTATAGCATTTGATTTAAATGCAATGTTCTGTTGTAACTCAGAGCCTTGGTCATTTAATGTTTCTACAGATGATGGAGCTACATGGTCAGCTGACATTCCATTTGACTTAAATATGGGTGCTAACGATCAATCAAATGATATAGCAGAACCAATTGAGTACGAATTGGTAATTACTCCTTATTTAGATCCAACTCCAGGTAACAATAATGATGTAAAGATCAAATTTAACTGGTTAGGAATTGATGCAAATGGTGCAGGACAAGTAAGTTCTCATTACTACATGGGTATTGATAACATTACTATTTCTGACTTACCTGCGTATGATATTTCTAATGAAGAATTATGGTTAGCTGATTTACAAACTAACTATGAGTACACAAGTCTTCCTGCAAATCAGGCGACAACTTTAACTGTATCTTCTTTAGTTTCTAATTTAGGTGTTGGAGCTCCTACAAACATTGCTCTTGAAGTGACTGTTTTAGACGGGTCTATGGCTGTTGTAGCTGGTCCTGTTTCTGGAGGAACTTTATCAATTGGATCTTTGAATTCAGGAGAAACTGATACATTAACTTTCGCAACTGCTATTGACGTTTCTGCTTGGGCAGATGACGATTATACTATCGAAGCCGTTATTACTTATGACGAAACTGATGAGGTTACAGCAAATGACGAGTTAATGAGAACAATGAAAATCACTGAAAATTCTTGGGGTCATATCAATTATGAGTACACAGCAATTGAAAGTATTTCTAGTTTCCCAGAAACTTCAAGAACTGGAGCATACTTTGCACCAGAAACTGACGTAAACCTTCATGGAGTTGATTTATATTTACTACCAAGTGGTGGAACTGCTGCTCAAACTGATTTTGATAATCCGTTTACAATTTATGTTGATAACAGAACTACTGATACTTACATTGGTTCTTACGAGTTTACTTTAGTTCCAGCAATGACTGATAACTGGTATACTTTCAACTTACACCAAGCTGAATTTATTGATGGAGACACTCCTGTTTTATTAGAGGCTGGAAATGTTTACTCAATCGCTTTTGAAACTTTTGGAGGTAACGTACTTTGGTATCAAGCGTCTATTGTTGATGCTGATTTCTCTGGATCTTTCTTCTATAACGGAGACGGACAATGGTACTGGTCAGGTGATGAGCCATACATTCTTTTAAACTTAGATGAGACTTTAACTATTGATCCATCTGAAAAAGAAACATTCTCTATCGGACAAAACAAACCAAATCCTTTTGACAATACTTCAATCATTAACTATAGCTTAGAGCAAGCTAACAATGTTTCTATTGAGTTTGTTGATGCTGCTGGTAAAGTAGTTAAAGAAATCAATCAAGGAAACCAAGCTGCTGGTAAATATACTATCGACTTGAATTCTACTGATTTTGCTGAAGGAATCTACTTCTATACTTTCACTATAGGTGAAAAGCAAATCACTAAAAGAATGGTGGTTTCTAAGTAATTAGAACTTATAAAAATTAACCCTGACTTTCGGTTCCCGAAACGTCAGGGTTTTTTTATGCAATATTGTCAAAGTCAAGAAAGTCCAAAAAAGAAGAAAGATTAGCTTTCACTTGAAGTTCTAAGTAACGTTTGTCAAACTCCTTACCAGATGTAGCCGAATTTAAATAAGATAATCGGTATCGGTCATAGTTTTTTAAAGCCTTGAATTCAGAGGCGTTCAACTTCTCTCCATCATAAAATTTCTCCCTAATATCATTGATAGATATAGGTAGGTTTGCTGTATGATTATATGAAGCTGTTTCTGTCATTCAATTATAAAGACGGCAAAATTAAGACCAGAGTTGATATTTTTCAAATAATTTAATCAACAAAGCTTTGGTCAAAAACTTTCTTTGAACTTTTCAAAGCCTTATTTGTACATTTAGTCATAAGATTAAATAATTATGAAACCAAAATTTCTATTTGTACTGTTAATCACATTTTTTGCTTGGAATAACTCTTTCTCTCAGAACGATCAATTCAGCAAAAAATGGATAAAAGTTGATTCTTTAGAAAGAAAGGGACTTTACAGAATGGCCCTTAATGAGGTGAACTCAATTTTTGAACTCGGAACAGAAAAAGAAAATCATAATCAAGTCATTAAGTCTGTTCTATACGAACTAAAGTATAACGCCTACCTTGAAGAAGACGACTATGTTTTAGGAATCAGTAGGTTGGATACCTTAATCTTAACAGCTCCTTCTCCTTCTAAAGAAATTCTACATTCATTAACTGCAGAAGTTTATTGGGGCTACTACAATTCAAATTCATGGAAATTTCAAGACAGAACAAACGTTACTGAAGTTGACCTAAAAGACATAAGAACTTGGGATTTAAAAAGAATTGCCGAAAAAGTGAGAAATCATTATCTCCTTTCGTTAGCACACTCTAATGTATCTAAACTGGCACCAATTCAGCATTTTCAAGAAATCGCCTCTTATACAACTACTGATGAGACAGCAGATATGAGACCCACTCTATTTGACTTTCTTGCCCATAGAGCGCTTGATTTTTTCAAATCAAATAAATTCAATGTGCCAGGTCCAGCAAAAACATTTGTTATTCAAGATGATAGATTCATAGGGGCGAACACTTCATTTATGAACGCGGCAAAAATAACGACTGCAGATTCTTTGAATACAGATTTTTATGCCATCCGTATTCTGTATGAATTAACAAAGTTTCACCAGGCAAATCACAATGAAAATGCTCTGTTCTCAGTTGAGCTTGAAAGATTAAAATTTGTGAAGCAAGCAGGTGCCCTTCAAAATTCAGACAAACTCTATTTTGAAGGATTAGAGAGACTAGCGCAATCTTATCAAAATAAAAACTTCAGTTCAGAGGCCTGGTACGAGATGGCAGTGGTGCACAATCAAAGAGCAGCAACTTATGCTTTTAAAGGTGACACCACCCATAGATGGGATAACAAAGTTGCAATTGATATCTGTCAAAAGACAATTACTAAATTCCCCGATTCTTATGGAGCCCAACAATGCGCAACCCTTCAAAATATAATTTCGCAAAAAGTTCTAAATGTAAGAGGTGAATCGACTATAAACACTAATAAGAAATCACTTTTCTATCTTCAATATAAAAATGTCGATAAGTTGTACTACAGGGTCGTTCCTTTTGATTACAAAAAGTACAATTCAGACAAATATGATTACTATAAATTACCCCAAACGCTTGCCAAGATAAAAGAGGTTGATAAAGGAACTCTTAACCTTACCGATCCAAAAGACTACCAAAATCATTCTACCGAAATATTACTACCTGAATTTTCTAATGGGTTTTACTTTTTAATTGTCAGCTCTTCAGAAACTTTCAAAAAAGATAATCAAGCATATACATACCTTCCTTTTTGGGTTTCGGATATTACTTATCAAACAAGAAACCAACAAGACGAACCTTCTGTTTTGGTTACTAATAGATCTACCGGTAAGCCTCTAGTCGGCGCAAAAGCCACTGTTTCTTATGAAAAATACAACTATGCACTTAGATCTTATGAACGAAAAAATTTAGGTACTTACACAACTGACGATCAAGGTAAGTTCTCTTATAAAGCTCATAAAGATTACTACAACTACTTCATCACGATTAATCATGAAAATGAGGTCTACGCTCCAAAAGATAGAATGTATGCCTACCGTGGATATAAAAATAATTCTGCCTATCAAGTTACTCAGCTGTTTACTGACAGAAGTATCTACCGTCCAGGTCAATCAATTTTCTATAAAGGAATTGTCATGACTTATGAAGGAGAAAAAAGAGAGTTGAAAACTAACTACACTACAACAGTCTATTTCTATGATGTAAATTATCAAGAGATTGGCAAGCAACTTGTCACTACAAATGAATTTGGTTCATTTGAAGGTGAGTTCACTGCACCCTTTGGAGTCTTAACTGGTCAAATGAGAATTCAAGAAGGTCAGCATAGCAAGTTCTTTAGAGTTGAAGAATACAAACGACCAAAGTTCACTGCTGAATTTAATCCTGTTGAAGGAGAATTTCAATTGAAAGATGATATTGAAGTCACTGGTTTTGCAAAGGCATTTGCTGGTAATTTCATTGATGGTGCTGAGGTTAAATATCGAATTACACGATCAACATCCTATGGTAATTGGTGGTACTGGTGGTATTGGAGACCTTACGAACAACCAAAAGAAATTCTGAATGGAGAAACAGTTACTGATGAGAATGGGGAATTTAAAGTTGAGTTTAACGCCCTTCCTGATTTAACAAAAGACCCAAAAAATCTACCTCAGTTTACATACACATTAACTGCTGATATCACTGATATTAATGGAGAAACACACTCCACAACAACATCTGTTACTGTAGGGTATCAATCACTCGTTTTAGGAAATAATGTACAGTCTGAGATGAATGGTGACAAACCATTCTATTTTAAAATGACAACCAATAATTTGAATGGACAGAAAATTAATGCAGCTGGTTCAATCAAGGTTTCAAAATTGGATGCACCAAATACGGTATTGTATAACCGTTATTGGGAACAGCCTGATTATCCAAGTTTAGGTGAAAAGGAATTCAAAGAAATCTTCCCGCACAAAGTTTATGCAGATGAGAACAATCAACAAAATTGGGAAGTCAAAAAAGAGGTGTTTAAAGCTAATTTCAACACAGCTAAGTCTGACAGCATAGCGATTTCTGGATATAAAAATTGGGAACCGGGAACATACAAATATGAAGCTGTTGCTAAAGACAAAAATGGAATCGAGATTAAAGATGTTGCCTTTTTCACACTCTATAAACCAACTTCAAAAACACCAGCAAATAACCAAGTACTTTGGGTAAAAGAATTGAAAAGCTTGGCTGAACCAGGTGAAAAAGTGTCTATCCTTTTGGGGACCAAAGAGACTGATTTAACCGTTTTCTATGATATCGAAGTAAAAAATAAAATTGTTGAGTCAGGGAGCTTCGTTATGAATAATGAGCAAAGAAAGTTCGATTATGATGTTGAAGAAGTTCATAGAGGAAACTTTACAGTGCATTTTTCAACGGTTCAAAAAAATAGAAAACATGGTAGGTCAGTAACATTTACTGTACCTCATACTAATAAGAGACTTGATTTAGAATTCTCAACATTTAGAGATAAACTTTTACCTGGTGCAGATGAAGAATGGACAATGACTATCAAAAATGCTAAAGGTGAAAAGGAAATGGCTGAATTATTAGCCACTCTTTATGATGCAAGTTTAGATGAACTGTATACCCCAAATTCATTCTACATGAACATCTACAATAGCTATTATGGAAACCAGATGTGGGGATCAGGTGTCGGTATGACGGCCGCATATGGTTCAAATATGCACACGAATTGGAATAATTATGTCTATGCTCCAACGAGATATTTTCCTGTTCTGAACTATCATGGTTATAGCACTTATTATTATGGATCATACAATTATAGATACAGCAGATATGACTCTTATGATATGGATGTCATGAGTGATGATGGAGGTGTTTATCTAGAAGAGTCAGAAAATGAAATTATGGATGTCACAACCATTTCAACTGGTGACGACATGAAAAATAAGGATTCTGCTAAAAAATTAGAAAGCACGCTAAGTGCAGACTACAATGCAAGTAATGTTCCGGCGCAGGCAAACCAACAAGCTTTAGGTGGGGCTCTTGGATTAGCAGGAGATAAAGCTCAACTCAACCTACTAGATGGAGAATTCCAAGATCTTTCTTCTGTAAAAGTGAGATCTAACTTCAATGAAACGGCATTCTTTTATCCTCAGTTGCACACGGAGCCAAATGGTGATATTAAAATTAAGTTCACTATCCCTGAGTCTTTAACGAAATGGAAGTTTGCGGGATTAGCACATACAAAGGACCTTAAAATCGGAACCATTTCTGAAGAAGTGGTGACTCAAAAAGATTTAATGGTGGTTCCAAACGCGCCAAGGTTCTTAAGAGAAGGTGACAAAATAACATTGTCTTCTAAGATTTCTAATATTTCAGAGAAAGATTTAAAGGGAGTCATTCAATTAGAATTATTCGATCCCTTCACTGAGAAAGAGATTAATGATAAGTTCAAACACACCCAAAAACAACTTGAGTTTGAAGTAGAGGCAGGAAAATCAACTTCTGTATCATGGTCAATTGATGTTCCATATGAAACTTCTGCTGTCAAGTACAGGTTTGTGGCAAAAGCAGGTGACTTCTCTGATGGAGAAGAGAATGTTCTTCCAATACTTTCAAATAGAATGTTGGTAACAGAATCTATGCCTATGCCAATTAGAGGTAATCAATCAAAGGACTTTAGCTTTGACAAATTGATAGCTTCAAACCAGAGTTCAACACTGAAGCATCACAGGTATACAGTTGAATTTACATCTAACCCTGCTTGGTATGCGGTTCAAGCAATGCCTTATATGATGGAGTATCCATACGAATGTGCTGAGCAAACATTCACAAGATATTATTCAAATGCGATCGCAACTCATGTGATGAATTCAAATCCAAAAATCCAAAAAGTAATTGAAGATTGGGGAGAGAATTCGCCTGAGGCATTCTTATCAAATCTTCAAAAAAATCAAGAGTTGAAATCAGTGATGCTTGAAGAAACGCCGTGGGTGCTCAATGCAAAAAGTGAAGAGCAAACAAAGAAAAACTTGAGCATCTTGCTTGATATGAATAGAATGTCTAAAGAGTTGGATAAGGCTCTTGGAAAAACTATTAAAAATCAATCTGTAAACGGAGGATTTCCATGGTTCCCAGGAATGAAAGAGAGTCGATATATCACTCAACATATCATGACAGGTATGGGTCATCTAGATCATTTAGGAATTAAAGAAATTAGAGGTGACAGAAAAGTTCAAAATATGGTTCAAAAAGGAATCAAATATTTAGATGGTGAAATCTATAAAGATTACCTAAGTGCCAAGAGATGGGATCCAGACTATTTAGTGAATCAGCATATTGGATATACTCAAATTCAATACCTGTACGCTCGTTCTTATTTTCCTGAAATCAAGATGAGCAAAAATGCGCAAGAAGCTGTGAAGTATTATAAAGATCAAGCGATAAAATTCTGGCTAAGCTTCAACATTTATGGTGAGGGAATGCTTGCCTTAGCAGCTCATA